>Ga0066710_100005890_pt1 | contig 11312 bp, 12 predicted proteins | sample GraSoiAngelo_159_FD_79666 | JGI IMG/M metagenome (GOLD analysis project Ga0066710, IMG submission 79666) | Grasslands soil microbial communities from the Angelo Coastal Reserve, California, USA - 14_1009_16_40cm | ecosystem: Environmental > Terrestrial > Soil > Grasslands | place: USA... | reverse complement strand
TGCAGCGCGGCTTGACCCCGAATGCAGAGCGCGCCCTGGTTCACCGGATGATCGGGATTGCCCTCGAGCTTCGTCACCCGGCCGTTGTTGTTCTCGGCGAGCACGCCGCATCCCGCCGGGCACTCCCGACAGACGGTCGCGAAGAACGTGGGAACGCCGGGCACGATCTGGTCGTTCGGTACCAGCGGGGCGAGCAGCTTCTCCGCCGATTGGCCGCAGCCGGCGACGGCGGCGGCCGCGCCCGTACGCGCCACGACTCTGAAGAATTCTCGCCGCTCCATCAGCTCACTCCCCGGTTTAAGTCAACGTCGGGGGGAGCGAGCGCCGCTCCTCCCCGACACCCCCCACCGTCCACCGGTCGCGACGATCCTTTCACGCGCTCCCAGTGGTGGCACGTCACGCAGTCCATCGGCGCGTGCCGGCCCGCGGTGGCGTTCTCTGCACGGTGACACTCGACACACCAACCCATGGTCAGCGGCGGCGGCGCCGGGCGCATGCCGACGAGATTGAGCAGATCGTTCGCCAGGGTCGGCCCCGTCGTCCCGTCGACCGTGGTCATGGTCTCGACGGGTCCGTGGCAGGTCTGGCACCGGAGGTGCGCGCGGACGTGCGCTTTGTGCGGGAAGTAGACGAACTCCGGCACCTTGAAGACGCGCGTCCACGGGATCGATTCCTTCTTCGCGAAGTAGTCCGCGAGCTTCTTGATCTCGGGCCGGTCGGCCGCGGTGATCCTGTGGCAGCCCATGCAGCGGGTCACGGACGGCAGGCCTGCGTAGTCCGACCGGCGCGCGTCGGCGTGGCAGTACTGACAGTCCACCTTGTACTGCTGCACGTGGACGTTATGCGGAAAGTTGATCGGCTGGGGGGAACCCTTCGCGGCGGCGGTCGTCCACGACGACACGGTCAGAAACAGGAGCACGGCAAGAAGCACGACGCCGAGCACACCAACGCCCGCCTTCGCCGCCATCGTGAGTGCTTCGCCCTCCGGTCGGTTCGGAACCCAAAAGCCTTGTGAAGAATATCACCAGCATAAAAGTGAAGTCAATCTCCTACGCGATGGTCGCCATCGCCTCGGCGGCGGCGTCCGCGGCACCGTGCAGATCGGCCTCGGTATGCGCCAGCGAGACGAACGCGGCCTCGAACTGCGACGCGGCCAGGAACACGCCACGCTGGAGCATCGGGTGGAAGTACCGCGCGTAGCGAGCGGTGTCCGATCGCTTTGCGGACGCGTAGTCCGTGACCGGGCCCTCGCAAAAGAATCCCGTCAGCATCGATCCGACACGGTTGACCGTCAGCGCGACCCCGGCCTTGCGGGCCGCCGTTTCGAGTCCCTCCTGCAGCAGCGCGCCGAGCCGCTCCAGCCGAGCGTACAGCGCGGGGTCGCGGAGCGCCCCGAGCGTCGCGAGCCCCGCCGCGACGGCCAGCGGATTGCCCGAGAGCGTGCCCGCCTGGTACACGCCGCCCAGCGGAGCCACGTGCTCCATCAGGTCGCGACGCCCGCCGTATGCGCCGACGGGCAGGCCGCCGCCGATGATCTTGCCCAGGCACGTGAGATCGGGGCGGACCCGGTACAGCGCCTGCGCCCCGCCGTACGCGACGCGGAAGCCCGTGATCACCTCGTCGAAGATCAGGAGCGCCCCCGCCTCGTTGCAGATCGTGCGGAGCCCTTCGAGGAACCCGGGCGCCGGCGGCACGACACCCATGTTGCCTGCCACCGGCTCGACGATGACGGCCGCGATCTCGCCACCGCGCTCGCGGAAGGCCCGCCGCATCGCCTCCTGATCGTTGAAGGGCACGGTGAGCGTGAGCGCCGCCACGCTCCCCGGCACTCCGCGGCTGTCCGGCAGCGAGAACGTCGCGCCACCGGACCCGGCCTTGACGAGGAGACTGTCGGCGTGGCCGTGGTAACAGCCGTCGAACTTGAGGATGACGTCGCGGCCGGTTGCGCCGCGAGCCACCCGGATCGCGGTCATCGCCGCTTCGGTCCCCGAGCTGACGAGCCGTACCATCTCCATCGACGGATACGCCTCGGTGATCGCCTCGGCGATCTCCACCTCGCGGCCGGTCGGCGCACCGTAGCTCATGCCCCGACGTGCGGCGTCGATCACCGCCTCGACGACCGCCGGGGCGGCGTGGCCGAGGACCAGCGGGCCCCACGAGCCGAGGAAGTCGAGATAGTCGTTACCGTCGACGTCCCAGATGCGCGCCCCGGAAGCGCGATCGACGAAGAAGGGGCGCCCGCCGACGCCGCGGAAGGCCCGCACCGGGCTGTTGACGCCGCCCGGAATGACCCGCTGCGCAGCCGCGAACAGCGCGTCGGATCGGTTCATCTCTGAAACTCCCTGAGCTCGACCGGCAGGAAGTCGCGCCGCTCGCTATTCCAGCGAAAGGCGCCGGCCGCCGCGACCCGGCCGCTCACGACCGACACCACCACGTACGTCGCGTCCGGATACGCGGGCTCGCGATCGAAGAGCGCGTTGCGCTTGTCCGTGTCGGAAAAGTACGCGCCCGCGTCACAGTGCGAATGGTAGATCACCGAGACGACATAGCCGTCGGCCTCCTGCCGGCCGATCTGGAGCAGGTCCTTCGGGTCGATGTAGTACGCCGTCCGGGCGTCGCGCGGGTGCATGACCGGATCGCTCGCGTGCAGCGCATCCTGGACGTTTCGGCAGCGCAGCAGCCGCCGCTCGTCGCGACCGCGCGTGAGAATCACGCCGCAGCATTCGCTCGGGTATTCGGTTTCCGCGTGCCGGCGAATCTCGGCCAGCTCCGCCGGGGTGGCAGTCACACGCCGCCGGCCAGGGCGGGAATGATCGTGACCTCGTCGCCGTCCTTGAGCGGCGTCTTCAACCCCTGGAGCGCCTCGATCGCCTCGCTGTTGACATAGATGTTGACGTGATGGTGGATCTCGCCGGCGTCGTTGCGGACCAGGCCCTTCAAGCCGCCGAACATCGACTCCAGTTCGTCGAGCAGCCCGCTGACGTCGCCGGAGCGCGCCTCGACCCGGTCCTGGTTTCGAGTGGCCCGCCGGAACGGGGTTGGAATGTACACGTGGACGCTCACTGGGCTACCCTCCTCTCGCGACTGTCGACGTACTGTTCGAGTGCCGGCTTTGCCGGCGCAGCTCGTTCGAGTGGTCGCCTGCGCGGTGCGGGGCCCCAGCCCCGCGAACCGCTCGGCTCCCCAAACCGGGGGAGGTTCGGAAGGGGAGGCAGAGCCGCCCGCCGAGGAAGCTCATCGATCATCCTCCAGTCATTGCGACAGGCTGAGGTACCGCTCGCCCGTGTCGGGGAGCACCGTCAGCACCACCTGCTCGGGCGAAAGGGATCCCGCGATGCCGCAGGCGGCGAACACGTTGGCGCCCGCCGAGATACCCACCAGGAGGCCTTCCTCCCGCGCGAGTCGCCTGGACGTCGCCGTCGCGTCCTCGTCGCGAACCAGGATGATCTCGTCCAGCACGTTCCGGTTCAGCACTCCAGGGACGAACGACGCGCCGATGCCCTGGATGCCGTGGGGCCGCGCCTTCCCACCGGACAGCACGGGCGAGCGCGCGGGCTCCACGGCGACGATGCGAACTCCGGCGATCTTCTCCTTCAGGACCTCGCCGACCCCGGTGATCGTCCCTCCGGTGCCAACGCCCGCAACGAAGACGTCGAGCCGACCCTCGGTCGCGTCGAGGATCTCGAGCGCCGTCGTCCGGCGGTGCACGTCCGGGTTCGCGGGATTCTGGAACTGCTGCGGCATGAAGTAATCCGGATGCTCGCGGCACAGCTCGGTCGCAGCGTACACCGCGCCCGTCATGCCCTCGATCGCCGGTGTGAGCTGGATCTCCGCGCCGAACCGCGACAGCAGGCGCTGCCGTTCCACACTCATGTCGTCGGGCATCGTGAGGATCAACCGGTAGCCCTTCACCGCCGCCACCATCGCGAGTCCAATACCGGTGTTCCCGCTGGTCGGCTCGACGAGCGTGGCGCCGGCCTTCAAGAGCCCGCGGCGCTCCGCGTCCTCGACCATCGCCACGGCGATTCGGTCCTTGACGCTGCCGCCCGGGTTCACCGATTCGACCTTTGCAATCACCGCCGCGCCACCCGGCTTCACCACCCGTCTGAGCCGGACGATCGGCGTGTTGCCGACCAGGTCGAGCACACTCTCGGCTATCTTGCGTGACTCTCTCACGTGACCTGTCCTCCGGGCCCGGGGGCGATCGCTCTCACGCCCGCATCACCGCTTCGGCTCGCATGAGCGTCGTCGGGGGGGCACCGCCCCCCGTCCGAACCTCCCCCCAGTTTGGGGAGCCGAGCGGTTCGCGGGGCTGGGCCCCGCACCGCGCAGGCGACCACAGGGTCGTCCCATGCGTTGACGTCGGTGTCAGATGTGATACATCGCGCCGGCGGCGGCCCGCCGCTGGGCGGCCCGCGCGGCCAACTCGCCGAACGTCATGCGATCGATGACCTGCGACACGGCCTTCGAGAGGGCCTCCCACAACTCCGCGAGGTCGCTCGCGTGGTCGCTCGCGCTGCGCCGCCCGCCGCGCGTCGACTCGAACGGCGCCGTCGGGCCCTCGACGGCGCGGAGCACCTCGCCGACCGTGGTGTCGTCCGGGGATTTGGTCAGATGGTAGCCTCCGGACGCGCCGCGCTTCGACGTCAGCAGGCCGCCGCGCTTGAGCTGCAGGAGCACCTGCTCCAGATACCGCTGGGGGATCGACTGGCGCGACGCGATCTCCTGGATCGACACGAGCCCCGCCGCCTCGCGCATCGAAAGGTCCAGCATCGCCTTGATCGCGTACTCCCCTTTCGCGGAGATTCTCATCCAGCCTTGCGCGATTCAAGGACGCGCGCGGCCTCCTTGGCGAAATACGTGATGACCAGGTCGGCGCCGGCGCGACGGATCGACACGAGCGTTTCCATCATCGCCCGCGTCTCGTCCAGCCACCCGAGCGTCCCCGCCGCCCGAATCATCGCATACTCGCCCGAGACCGAGTACGCCGCCACCGGCAGCCCGAAGTCCGCCTTCACGCGCGTGACGATGTCCAGGTATGGCAGCGCCGGCTTCACGATCACGATGTCCGCGCCCTCGTCGATATCGAGCGCCACCTCGCGGAGCGCCTCGACCGCGTTCGCGGGATCCATCTGGTACGAGCGGCGATCGCCGAACTGCGGCGCGGACTGAGCCGCCTCGCGGAAGGGGCCGTAGAAGCTCGAGGCGTACTTCGCCGAGTACGCCATGATCGGCGTCTCGCTGAAGTTCGCCTCGTCGAGCGCCTCGCGGATCGCCGCGACGCGCCCGTCCATCATGTCCGACGGCGCCACCAGGTCGGCGCCGGCTTCCGCGTGCGAGACCGCCGTGCGCGCCAGCAGCTCGAGCGTCGGATCGTTCTTCACGCGGCCTTCCTCGACGACGCCGCAGTGGCCGTGGCTCGTGTACTCGCAGAGGCAGACGTCGGTGATCACGAGCAGGTCCGGGACGGTGTCCTTGATGGCGCGCGTGGCCTGCTGGACGATCCCGTCGTCCGCGTACGCCTCCGACCCGCGCGGGTCCTTGTCCTCCGGAATCCCGAACAGCAGCACCGCGGGGATACCCATGCCTGCGGCGTCCTTCGCCTCCTTGACCACTTCATCCACCGAGTACCGGTACTGGCCGGGCATCGAGGCGATCGCCTCGCGCGCGCCGCGGCCGTGGACGACGAACAGCGGGCAGATGAGGTCGTCAGTCGCGAGCGTGGTCTCGCGCACCATATTCCGAAGAAGCGGCTTCTCGCGAAGCCGCCGTGGGCGGTAGACCGGATGGCCCATCCTTAACTCCTTTCGGACGCGTTCGAGAAATACGCGGCGATCGCGGACGTGAGGGCCGGAACCGTGTACTCGGCCGGCATGATTCGCGTCGCGAATCCCAGCGACGCGGCCGTCTCCGCCGTGATCGGCCCGATCGAGGCGATGGCCACCCGGGCGAGCAGCCGCCGAGCTTCTTCCCCGGTGAAGAGCGCGGCGAAGTTGCGCACCGTGGACGAGCTGGTGAACGTGACGACGTCCACCTCGCCGCGCTCGAGCGCCGCGCGGACCCGAGCGGCGCCGTCCACGACCGGCCGCGTCCGGTAGGCCGCGACCTCGACCACCGTCGCGCCGAGCCGCGCCAGCTCCGTCACCAGCACGTCACGCGCTTCGGCTGCGCGCGCCAGGAGCACGGCGTCGCCGGGCCCGACGAGCGCGCGGAGGCGCGCGACGAGCCCCTCGGCGCGATACTCGTCCGGCACCACCTCGGCGCGGACCCCGTGCACCTCGAGCGCGGCGGCCGTCGCGGGGCCGATGGCCGCGACGCGCGCGTGCCCCAGCGCCGTCCACGCGAGCCCGTGATGCGAGAGTCGGGCGGCGAACATCCCCACGCCGTTCACACTCGTGAAGATGACCCAGCGGAACGTGACGATCCGCGCGATCGCGTCATCGAGCGGTTGCCAGGTCACCGGCGGCTCGATCGCGATCGTCGGCGCCTCGATCACCGTGGCGCCCGCCTCCCGCAGGAGCCGGGCGAACGCCGAGGCCTGCGCCGCCGCGCGCGTGACGAGGACGCGGCGGCCAGCGAGCGGTCGAGCCGGGAGCACGGAGCGTTCAGCCATCACGTCATTCTACCGGATTGAGCGGCGCGATCGTCGCGGCGCCCTGTGCCAGGAGCGACTCCGCCAGCCATCGGCCGACCTCCTCGGCGTCCTCGGGTGCGCCCGTCGCGCCATCGCGCAGAGACCGCGCGCCGTCCTCGCTGAGCACCACCGCGGTCATCCGGAGCGACGCGTACTCCATCATCGCGTGGCCAGCCATCGGCGTGTTGCAGGAGCCGCCGAGATGGCGGAGATAGGCACGTTCGGCCAGCGCGCACACGCGCGTGTCCGCGTGGTCGAGGCCCGCGACGACGTCGAGCACGAGCCTATCGGCGGCGCGCGCCTCCAACGCCAGGATGCCCTGCCCGACCGCGGGAACGAAGTCTTCCGGCTCGAGCGGCCGCGCGTGCGGCGGAGCGAGCTCGAGTCGCGCGAGTCCGGCGGCGGCAAGCACGATCGCCTCGCAGCTCTCCTCGTCGAGCTTCCGCAATCGCGTGTCGACGTTTCCGCGCATCGGCTGGATCGCGAGGTCGGGGCGCGCCGCCAGCAGGAGCGCGCGGCGGCGCGCGCTCGAGGTCGCTACCGTCGCGCCTCGGGGCAAGTCTGCGATCCCGCCGCCCCGGCGCGTGACGAGCACGTCGCGGGGGTCGCCCCGCGGCGGGAACGCCGCCAGCGCGAGCCCCGACGGCAGCGCCGCGGGCAGGTCCTTCAGGCTGTGCACTGCCACGTCGACCCGGCCGGCCAGCGACGCGTCCTCGATCTCTCGGACGAAGAGCCCCTTGCCGCCGATGCCGGCGAGCGGCGCCTCGTACAGGCGGTCGCCCTCCGTGCGGATCGGCACCAACTCGGTCTCGACCCCGCGCGCCTCGAGCGCGCGCGCGACGGCGCCCGCCTGCGCGAGCGCGAGCGTGCTGCCGCGCGTGCCGATCCGGAGCTTCACGGCTCGTCTCGCCGCAGGCCGAACAGCTCGTGCACGAAGGCGGTCCAGGAGCCGCCGTGGCCCGAGCGCGACGACTCGCGCAGCTTGGTGATCGGCACGTGCAGGATCTTGTTCACGATGGCGTTCGAGAGCGCCTCGAGCGTCTGCCGCGTCTCGGGCGACGCGTCAGGCATCCGGGACAGCGCCTTCGCGACCTCGGCCTGGCGGATCGACTCGATCCGCTCGCGCAGCGAGACGATGGTGGGGACGACCTCCCGGTCGCGCCGGCCCGCGGCGAAGCGCTCGACCTCGTTCCGGATCATCGCTTCCGCGCGTTGGGCCTCGCGCTCGCGCTCGCGAAGGTTCGCGTCGACCACCTGCTTGAGGTCGTCGATGTCGTAGCGGAACACGTTCTCCAGCTCGTTCACGCCGGCTTCGACGTCGCGCGGCACCGCGATGTCGACGAAGAAGAGCGGCCGCGAGCGCCGCAGCTGCATCACGCGCTGCACGGCGTCGCGCCGGATGATCGGCTCGGGCGCGCCGGCCGAGGTGACGACGATGTCGACGGTCGCCATCGTCGCCTCCAGGTCGGCGAACGGCACGGCGGTGCCCGCGAGCGCGCGCGCGAGGTGCTGGGCGCGCGACCACGTCCGGCTGGCCACGTAGATCGGGAACGCGCCCTGCTCGACCAGGTGGCGCGCGGCCAGCTCGCCCATCTCGCCCGCCCCCACGAGGAGGACCGCCCGACCCTCGAGCCCACCGAAGATCTTCCTGGCCAGTTCGACCGCGGCGAACGACACCGACACCGCGTGCCGCGCCACGTCGGTCTCCGTCCGCACCTTCTTGGCGACCGCGAACGCCTTCGTCCAGAGGCCGTGGAGCGTCGGGCCGACCGTCTGGCAGCTCTGGGCCGTGGCGAACGCCTCCTTCACCTGCCCGAGGATCTGCGGCTCGCCGAGGATCATCGAATCCAGGCTCGAGGCGACGCGAAAGGCGTGCTGCACCGCCTCCGCGTCCGTCTTCGTGTAGAGCATCGGCTCGATGCCTGACAGCTCCACGCCGCGCTGCTGGCAGAGATGGCGGAAGGCGCGCGCGCGGGCCTCGCCCGGCGCGTCGGCGACCCCGTACACCTCGACGCGATTGCACGTCGCGAGGATCATGACCTCCGAGAGCACGCCGGTGGCGAACACGTCCGTCAGGATCTCGCGGAGCTTGTCCGCCTCGAGCGCAAGCTGCTCGCGCGCCGCGACCGGCGCCGTGCGGTGATTGAGACCCGCGACGAACAGCGTCCCCATGCTTCAGGAATTCTCGGAGGGAGGCTCGGGCACGGCCGTGGACACGGGGCCGCTCACGAGCCGTGAGGCCCCGGCATGAGGAAGCCCGCGCCGAGCGTCAGCACGAGCGCCGCGAAGCCGAGGATCGCGAAGTACGCGGCGCGGCGCCCCCGCCAGCCCGCGACGGCCCGGCCCGCGAGGGTGAACGCGTAGATCACCCACGCGACCGCCGACGACGCGATCAGCGGATCGAAGCGCCCGGCCCAGAGCGCGCCGATGATCAGCCCGACGGTGAGGAACGGAAACCCCAGCGTGAGCGCCCGGAACGTCAGCCGGTCCAGCGCCTCGAGCGAGGGCAGGCGGTAGTAGAACGCGCCCGGACGCCGCGCTTTGAGCTGCCGCTCCTGCAGGAGATACATGATCCCGCCGGCGAAGTTCAGGACGAAGGCGGCGATGCCGAGCAGTGCGAGCACCACGTGCACGGTGATCCAGACATTGTGCAGCGCCGGCGCGATCGCCTCGATGTCCGGCCTCGCCACCGTCTTCGAGATGCTGAGCACCACCACGACCGGCAGGACAAACGCTCCGAGCGCCTTGATCCGATACTGGCGCTCGGCCCAGAGCTCGAGGAGCACCGCGGCCCAGACCGAGACCGAGACGGCCTCCGGGAAGCTCCAGAACGGCGGCCGGCCGGCCTCCACCGTTCGGGCGACGAGCGCGATGGTCTGGAGCACCCAGCCGGCCATCGTCGCCGCCGTCGCCAGTCGGTAGAGGCCCTCCTCGCGCTGGATGAGGTACGTGAGGGCCAGGCCCGTGGCGAGAACGTACGCGATCAGCGCGAGGGTGAACAACACGCGTACAAATTACCACTTTCCGATATGATACGCCCATGCCCCTTGACCAGTTTCGGCTCGACAACCGCGTCGCGGTCGTCACCGGAGCGTCGCGCGGCATCGGCCGTAGCATCGCGCTCGGCCTCGCGGGCGCCGGAGCCGATGTCGTCGTCGCCAGCCGCAAGATCCAGGATCTCGAGCCCGTCGCCGAAGAGGTCCGGCGACTCGGCCGCCGGGCGCTGGCGGTGGCCACCCACACCGGCCGGCGCGAGGACACCGAACGCCTCATCACCACGACGACCCGCGAGCTCGGTCGCGTGGACGTGCTCGTGAACAATGCGGCGACCAACCCCGCCTTCGGGCCGCTTATCGATATCACGCCCGAGGCGTGGGACAAAATCATGGAGGTCAACGTCAAGGGATGCCTCTTGTTGAGCCAGCACGCGGCGCGGGTGATGATGGCGCAAAAGAGCGGCTCGATCATCAACGTCTCGTCCACCGGCGGCCTGCGGGTCCCGACGATGATCGGCGCCTACGGCGTGTCCAAGGCCGCCGTCATCATGCTGACGAAAGTGCTCGCGCGCGAGCTCGGCCCGTTCGGCATCCGCGTGAACGCGATCGCGCCGGGCCTGATCGAGACCCGGTTCAGCGAAGCGCTCTGGACGAACGAGAAGATTCTCGGGCCGTACCTCGAGTCGACGCCGCTCGGGCGCACTGGGAAACCCGACGAGATGGTCGGCGCCGTGCTCTACCTCGCGTCCGACGCGTCCGCCTACGTCACCGGCCACACCATCGTCCTCGATGGGGGCACGCTGGCCTGACGCGCTCGGGCACTCCGGGCCCCCAGGCCCTTCCGTCACGGACATGCGAGCCCGGCATCCCCTGACGCTGGCCGGGCTCGTCGTCCTCGGCCTGGTCGCGGCGTTGGCGCTCGGGGAGATCGGGCTCCGCGTGATCGACGCCGCGCCGCGAGCCGCGGCGCCCCGGGGCGTCGTCACCTCATCCAAGGCGCTGCGGCAGAAGACGGCGGCCGGCAAGCGCATCACGCCGAACCTCGACGTGATCGTCCAGCGCCATCCGATCTCCGGCCGCGATGTCCGGGTTCGCACCAACAGCCTCGGTCTGCGCGGGCCGGAGATCCCGCCGAAGGCCGCCGGCGAGTTCCGGATCCTCGTCCTCGGAGACTCGATCACCTTCGGCGACTACGTCGACGAGAGCGAGACGTACCCGGCCTACCTCGAAGCGAGCCTGCGCGCGGCGGAGCCGCGGCGGTCGATCCGCGTCGTCAACGGCGGGATACCAAACGTCGGCACGGAGGACGAGGCCGCGCTGCTCGCCGAGCTGGCGCCGGCGGTGCGGCCGGACCTCGTGCTCGTCGGATTCTATCTGAACGACAGCGCCGGGCAGGTCGGCTACCCGGAGGCCTTCCGCATTCCGCGGTGGCTCCACTGGAGCCGGCTCGCGCAGCGCGTCGTCGTCGACTGGGCGCGGTACCGACACCGCGTCCGCTTCGGCTCGCGCTACGCCTGGGTGCCCATCTTCCAGGAGCGGCGCTGGGTCGCCGATCGCGACGCGTACGAGCGCCTCGTCTCGCTGGCGGCGCCGGACTGGGGCGCGGCGTGGCGCGAGGACTCGTGGTCTTCGGTCGAGAAGGGGTTCCAGGCGATGCTGTCGCTCAGCGAACGGTACCAATT
>Ga0066710_100005888_pt1 | contig 11314 bp, 12 predicted proteins | sample GraSoiAngelo_159_FD_79666 | JGI IMG/M metagenome (GOLD analysis project Ga0066710, IMG submission 79666) | Grasslands soil microbial communities from the Angelo Coastal Reserve, California, USA - 14_1009_16_40cm | ecosystem: Environmental > Terrestrial > Soil > Grasslands | place: USA... | reverse complement strand
GGCTTGGGTTCGTGGCCCTTCAACGGGCGGAGCCGCTCGCCGGTGCGGGCGTCGTGGAGGTCGATAGTGGGATTGCCATCATGTACGGCCAGGACCTTTCCGTCGGGAGAGATACGGCAGCATTCCAGGCCATGTTTGACGAGATGGACGAGGGAACGGCGATCTTCAAATGCACCAACGACCCGCCTCTGGGCGATAGCCGCTTCTTGACCCTAGAGGGCTTGCCCAGCGACCATTACCTGTGGCTGACCGGGATGGGAGGGAAGCTCCTGCGGGGAGAAATCAAGGCATCGGAGGAACTGCCCCAGAGGTAACACGACCGCGGCAAGAGGCCGACCACCTAGAAGTTGGACACTCTTGACTGCGACAGACGAGAAGACGACTGGTTGTTCGAGAACATCGGCAGATCGGGAGAACGGGGACAGTCGGCAAATGACTTCGTGACTCCGTGTCGTGTCTCCGCGATGCCTGAGTTGTCCGTCGCAGAATTCAGCGGCGTTCAGCCCTTCCCGCTGGTACGATGCCGGCGCTGTTCCTTGTGCCTACATGGAGACTCCCAATGAAGCGCCGGTTGCTCAAGCTTTTCGTTCCCGGTCTGTTGCTGAGTATATTGTCCCCGATCAGAGCTGCCGCTGAGCCGTCGCAGGACGTTGTCCGCCGCGAGATGCGAATGCTCCAAGGCGTCTGGAAAATCATTTCAGTTGAGCGTGATGGCAAGGCTGCTCCCAAGGACGAGATCAACGACGGCACGGTCTTCATTCAGGGCAACCGGCTCATTATTCAAACAAAGGATAGCCACCAGGACATGGACTACGGCCTAGATCCGATTCGGAAGCCAAAGACGATCGATTTGAGAAACCGCGAACGCGGGAGTCGCGAGAATCTCGTCCGCGGCATCTACCTACTGGAGCGCAACCGCCTGAAACTGTGCCTGAGCCAAGGAGGCCAAGAACGGCCGGCGGACTTCACCACCGCACCGGGCACCGCCCACAAACTGATCGTCCTCGAACGAGCCTCGCGCGGCCAGGACGCAGACTTCGGCCGCTCGGCTCGGTTGGCGCAATACCTGTGGAACCGGCCCGCCGTCGGCGACCGCGCCCCGGACTTTGTTCTCAAAGACATCGAAGGGAAGGAGGTCCGGCTGCGGGACTTCGCCGACAAGCTGCCGGTCGTCCTGGAATTCGGCAGCTACACCTGACATCCCTGCGTGGGTCAGTTGGACTCAATGACCGCGTTGGTGAAGAAGTACAAAGGCAAGGTCGAGTTCCTGTTCATCTATTGCCGCGAGGCGCATCCGGACGACGAAGAGAAAGGCAACGGTCCTCCCCGCGACCGCAAGCCGATCCGCCAGGCGAAGACCCTGGACGACCGGCGGGCGACTGCCCAGATGTTTTGCGACGACATGAAGCTGGCCCGCCGCATCCTCGTGGACGAATTCGGCGAGCAGAGCGTGCAGCGCGTCTACGGCGGCGAGAACCCGACCATCGTCGTAGCTGCCGATGGCCGCATCGCCCTCAAAATGCACTGGACGAAGGGCGACCTGCTCGATGGCTTTCTTCAGAAGTTCCTTGCTGGCGGCGGTAAAGTCAACCTCGCCCTGGCGACTTCCGTCCCATTCCGCGGCCCCGGCGACGACCCACCGACCCCAGAGATGATCGCCGAGAGTGCCGACCGTATGCTCCAAGGCTTGCGCTTGACCGATCGGGAAATGCGGGCCGTCAAGTCTGCGGTTCGTGGCAAGATCGAAGCCCGCTTGAAGCTGCAACAGAACGCCCATGCCCTCGGCGAGCTCGGCTGGGGCGGCGATGTTTCCGACGAAGAAATCAATCAAGCGATTCGGGCATACGAGTCCGCCGTTGCCGCTTATCGGAAGAGCAGCGCGGAATTCGACCGGCAAATGACAGCGGCGGTGAGCCCGCGAGCGCGGGTGCAATTGTTGGCCCGTGGGATTCTGGACAACGGTCTGGGTTTCATGCCGCCGATGGGACCGCGGCGGTAAGGCGCTCGTTTAGTGCCCGTGGCCGCAAGACGGCGACCGGAAGATTCTTGCCGTCGGTCGGCGCATAGACATCGAGCGTCTGCCGGTCATCCTTCGGCTCGGCGTAGGCCAGGCCACGGTGGGCCTTCGGCTCGGCGGCCTGGACCGTGGCAGCGAGGAGCAGAAACGCAACGATGATTCTCATGGTGGCCAGTCTCCGTAATGAATCGTTAGCCAGATCGTCGGTTCGTCTGGCGCGGTCCATTCGACCCGATGTCGCTGATGGGCCAGGATGTTGATGAATGAGCCTGGGTTCATCTCGATGGTTTTATCCTCGAACCTCAACCGAGCCGCACCTTTCAGCAATACGACGAATTCGTGTTGGTTCTGATCGTGCCAGCACCCTTCGGGTGAAGCATGACCGTGAGAGATAATCCGCTCGATACGAAGGCTGGCGGCATCGAGCACCGTTTGGAAAAGCTCGTCAGGCAAGCGCTGGGGGAGATCCGCAAAGAGGTTGGACGGGTTCGTCATGATTGACTTCCTCTCCTTCCCGTTTGATCCTTCGGCCTCTTTGCCACGACTTGCCAAGTGGGGAGTCTATTTCAACATCCTGAGCGCCGTGTCGGCTTGAACGGCGCCAATTCGTCTTCGAGCCCGTCGGCCAGGATCGACTGCGCCATAAAGCCGCGCGCAGAGCGGTGCCAGCAGAATTCCCTTGCGGTAATGTCCCGTACTGACCCACAGGTTTCGGATCGGCGGCACGTCAGCGAGCGGGCCGACGGCCGACGCGGAGAGTGCCGGAGCGAGCAACCCGGCAACCGAGGACGACGCGCCGGAGCCGATTTGGCCGCGCTCGACTACGACAACCTTCTGGCTCGCGCGCGCTAACTCGCGGGCAAGCGTGCAGCCGATCACGAGGAAGTCAGGCGTTTCCATGCCGGCATTGTCGCGGGGATCAGCGCCTTCGGCAAACCACAAGTAGCGCAAGTCAGCGTAGAGGTTTGTCACCGCCGGCTACTTTGGCGCCTTCTTCACATTGCCTTCTGCCTCTTGGAGCAACATCTCCAGCGCGGCGTCGATGGCTTTCTCACCGGGGGCGCCCGCCCATTTGTACCGGATTACGCCCTTGTGATCGATGACGTAGAATGTGGGCGTGCCAGGCGGTTTCCACTTGTCGCTGATGGCGCCCTGGTCCACGAACGACCGCCAGTTCAACTTCTCCTTGTTCATCACTTCATTGAGCTTCTTCGCGTCGTAGCCGTTGAGGTTGACGCCGATCAGGGCGAACGGCTTCTTTTGCAGGTTTTTTACGAGCGACCGCTCGTGGGGCCATTGGGCCCGTCAGGTGAGTCAGAATTCGTGCCAGAAGTCGAGAAGCACCACCTTGCCACGGTAGTCGCTCAGCTTGAACCGTTTGCCGTCTTGGTCCTCGCCTTCGATGTCCGGCGCCTCCTTGCCGATGGCCAGCCGGCGGAGCTTGAACAGTTCTGATTTGGCTCTCTCGCCCACGGTCGTCGGCTTCTCACCCGCCCAGACCGTGGCGATCTTTACGTTGCCGCCTTTTGCGGCGGCCTGCTCAAAGAGAGCTTCGACCTCCTTGACGGCTTTGGCGCGGTCCTGCCGCTGCAATTCGTCGAGGTAGTCTTTGCCGAACAGGGCTTCGTATTGCTTGGTTAGTTCCGGCTGCTCCTTGACCAGGTCGAGCCTCTGTAGGCGGTTGTTACAGAATTGGGCCAAAGACAGGCGAGCCAGCGCCTGGACATCCTTGTGCGGGTTCATCTCCATGACCGTGCGCAGGAACGTCTCGTACTCCTTACGAAAACCAAAGGAGATGCGCTGGCAGACCTCGCCGAGCTTGTCGCTCCGGACGTGGTCGCGTAGCAAACGCGCGAGCGCCCTGCCCCCTGGACTGTCCTTGCCGGCCGGGTGGGCGCTGCTGTTGTACACCCTGACCACCTGGATCAGGGCGTCCACTGCGACTGGGTCCTTGGGGTTTTTCTCGGCCAACTCCAAGAACCGCAACGCCACTTTGCCCAGGCGCGCCCCCGACGAGGCATCCAACGCATCTTGGTATTCCTTGAGCAGCGCCTTATACTGCTCCGCCGGCGAGGCTGATTGTTCCTTGTCTTTCTCGGCCGCCGCAACCGATAGGCTTAGCAGAAGAATCAAGATTTCTCCCGCAATGCGGTCCATGGAGCACCTCCAGCTGAGAAAAAGACACGCGGCCATTACGCGGTTGTCGATAATCGTACCCGTTGCCTCTGCCGACTGCACCCAAGAATCCGGTGCTAGCTGCTGCCTGCTGAAATACATCAACTCAAGAGTAAGATTTAAGCCCCCTTCCGTGACCGCGCTGCCTCGTCGAACTTGGCGATTTTGACAATTCGTCGATTTCTGCACTCAGTCGGCAGGCCGGCTGAGCGCCAAAATGGACAAGAAAAAGCCCGCCGAGGCCCCGAAGGAAGACAGCGTGGTTGCCTACGACAGCAAGACGCACGGGGCCTTGCAAGTGAAGAGCGTCGGCGCGCAGCCGGTTGACTTCTTCGATGTCCTGCAAAACGGAAAGCGCGCCTTTGCGGGCAATCCAAAGCTCCTCAACAGCACGCTCGAACTGGCGCCCGGCGCCTATGTGGTGGACGTGAATCGTACGCAGCGCAAGGTGACCATCGAAGTCGGCAAGAAGACGATCCTCTGGACAGGCGAGCTAGTCGTTGAGGGCAAACCTGCAGGTGCCTATTGGTGGCCCATGCAGGGAAAGAAGCGAATGCTGGTGAGCAACCCACCGGTCATCAATAAGGCCAGGGCCCTGTTCCCCGGAACCTACACCGTGTTCGTTCATGTGAGTGTCGACACGGACAACAAGAACCTGGGCAAGGCCGAGGTCACGGCGGGCCGGAAGACGGTACTCAAGCACTAGCCGCCTTTCGGCCGCTAGCCGGGGCACGGCCGGCAGCATTCCCCGGCTATGATTCAAGGGCTCCCGAGCATGACCTCCTTGGTGCGCCAGCCGGTTTCAACTTCGACAGCGATCGCTATGCCGGCTCCGGTCGCCTGAAGCCGGGCCAACAGCTCACCCTTCTCAGACACGATCGCGCTGCTTCCCCCGGAACACAGTCCCCCAGTTGGCCCAACATGATCCGGCGCGGTCCCCAGCAAGCGCAGCTCGGCCCGCGTCCACGGCGGTATGGCTGGCTTCCGCTGGGCAAAGGTGTTCTTTCACGTTCGCGTTATGGACTTTGTAGCAGTCGCGTCGTTGTCGCTCTCCCCCGCCCGAAATAAATGGGACCAACAGTTGATTTAATTCACAGGGGCATATCGAATACAACGAGAGCGGGGCCGGGCGCGACTGCGGCTTTTGGTTGCTTCGTCGCCTGCGGGCGCCGATAATCACCGTCAATTCCCGCCGGAACAATGCAGCCTACTCCGCGGAGATGGATCATGAAGCCGATTCAGCGGATCTTGCTGGCCTGTTTCTCGTTCCTCTCGTGCCAGATCACAGCGTTTTCTCTTACTGCAGCTGAGCCTCTTCGGGTCGGCGTCGCGGAGGTGGAGATCACGCCCCCCGGTGGGTTCCCCATTGCCGGTTACTATCACGAGCGTCGTGCGACGGCAACGCGCGACCCGCTGAAGGCCAAGGCGCTCGTGCTCCGCGGAGATCGCGAACAGGCGGCGATCGTGGTCTGCGATCTGACTGGTATCGCGGTGGACCTCTCGACCGAGGTGCGCCGGCGGGCGTCGGCAAGCACTGGCATCCCGGCCTCTCACATCATTGTCGCGGCCACGCACTCGCACACCGCGCCAGACTATGCCAGGGACCTCTACGGCTACCTCGGCAAGGCAGCGGAGGCGAGAAAGTCAGAGAAGGAGCCGTATGCAGCCAGACTCATTGCCGGGATCGTCGAGGCGATTGTGACCGCTCATGGCCGGGCAAAGCCGGTCGAACTCGAAGCCGGCTCGGTCATGCAGAAGACGCCGGTGTCGTTCAACCGCCGGTTTGTGATGAGAGATGGCAGTGTGCGGACCTGGATGAGCCTGGACCACCCGGCAGTCGTCCGCCCTGCCGGTCCCGTCGATCCGGAAATCGGTCTCCTGCTCGTGCGCTCGGCAGAGGGGCGGCAACCGCTCGGACTTCTGAGCAACTTCGCCCTGCATCTCGACACGGTCGGGGGCACCCAGTGGAGCGCGGACTACCCCTTTTACATTGAACAGGCGTTGCGCAAGTCACTTGGGCGGGAACTGGTGTCGATCTTCGGCACGGGCTGTTGCGGTGATATCAACCACGTCGATCCTTCTCGCAAGGATCGCAACAAGACCGACTTCATCGGTGGGTCGCTGGCAAGAACCATCGAGGACAACCTCGGCAATTTGCGGCGCGTGGCGCAGCCCACGCTGCGGGTCCGGCGCGCGACCGTCTCCGTACCGCTCCAGAAAGTGACTGCTGAACAAGTCGCGCAGGCCCGGTCGCTGCTGCTCGATGCTCGGGCGGGCAAGAAGGTTGATTTCTACGACCAAGTCCGGGCTTACAAGTGGGTGCTGCTCGATCAGCTTCGCAATAAGAAGCCGTACTTGAAGGCCGCCGACTACATCAACTGGGGCCTGTCGCACACCTGGGCAGGAGTCGGCGACCACCTGCCGGTCGAAGTACACGCCCTTGCCCTCGGCGGAGATGTTGGCATCGTCTGTTTGCCTGGCGAGATCTTCGTGGACCTCGGACTGGCGATCAAGCGCGCTTCGCCGTTCCGGACGACGCTGGTCATCGAGCTGTGCAACTGCAAGGAAACGATCTATGTGCCGACGCGGGCCGCCTGCGCTGGTGGGAGTTACGAGGTGACCAACTCGGCTCTCGAACCGGGTTCAGGCGAAATGCTCGTCGAGGCCGCCATCCATTTGCTCCGCGCCGTGGCGAGCCCGAGCGGTGTCCCTTCGGGGGACGAAACGACCCGGACCGAACCTTCTCCGCCCCGTTTTGTTCGGACCTGGGGGAAGAAAGGCGCCGGCGAAGGGGAATTCCATAGCCCTATCGGTATTGCCATCAACAAATCGGATCATGTCTTCGTGACCGACCTCAGCAACATGCGCGTGCAGAAGTTCGATGCGGAGGGGAAGTTCCTTGCCGCCTTTGCCGTGTCCGGCAACCCCGGAGGTATCGCTCTGGATGGCGCGGGGCACGTCTACATCTCTCTGTTCGATAAGGGCCGCATCGCAGTCTATACGGAGGCCGGCAAGCTCCTCCGCGAGTGGGGCAAAACCGGGAAGGCCGACGGTGAATTCCAGTCTCCCGCCGGCCTGGCAGTCGGCCCGGACGGCGCGGTCTATGTAGGCGACGACGCCAACCGCCGTGTACAGAAGCTCTCGCCAGAGGGTAGGTTCTTGGCCAAGTGGGGTGAAGGCGGCGCCGGGCCGGGCCAGTTTGGCGGGGAAGGGACAGAGAAGCTTCCTCCCGGCTTCCGCACCAGCGGGCCGAACTTCTTGGCTTTTGATTCCAAGGGAGTGCTGTACGCGACCGACGGCCGCGGCGGAAAGGTGCACCGCTTCACGGCCGAGGGCAAGTTCGTCTCCGCTTGGGGGAGCAACAAGGCTGAACCGGGCGGCTTCGGCGGCCGGCCGAGGAACTTGCCGGGGCCAACAGGCATCTGCATCGACAAGCACGACCGGGTCTGGGTTGCCGCGACCAGCAACCGTGTGCAGCTCTTCACCACCGATGGCAAGTTTCTGCTGGGCTTCGGTAGTTTGGGAGAAGGACAGGGCCAGTTTCGGACCCCGCACGGGCTTGCCCTGAGCAGTCACGGTCACTTGTACGTGGTAGATGCCCAGAACCATCGCATTCAGGAATTCGCTCCCTGATGTCTCAAGATCGCGGATGCCCTGTGACATCCGTTCGTTCCGAAGCGGTAGTCTGACTGAGAGCGAAAGTCTTCACAAACCTGATCGAACTTACCAGGCGGGAGGCTAGAATGCTCGGCTGGCGACTAGTGAAGCCACCGTTCCGGAATGGCCAAGACACGTCGTCCGGTGCACCATGATGCTTGAAGCGCTGTCGCCGAGTTGCTTTTCGGACCGTTACGTCCTGAAGCTTGACGGAAGTCCTTGGGGCGAGTACCGCGGCCGCTGGTTCAATGAGAGCGTAGACATACGCCTGATTGGGCGCCGCGCGCTCGGCCTGGAGAAGAATGGTTGGCTCGGAAGCCGGTTCGCGCTCGTGGACACCGCCTCCGGGCGGACCGTGGCCGAGGCGGACCGCAGCGGATTCTTCACCAGCGCCTGGGACCTGCGGCTGAGCAACGGGTCGGCCCGGCTGGTCTCGGCCGGCTGGTTCAATACCGGCTACGAGGTCCTTCAGGGTCGTCGGAGGGCGGCGGACGTGAACCGGTTAGGCCTCTGCAATGGCGGCTGGGCCGTCCAGGATGACGGAACGCTCCAGGAGACCGACCTACTATTCATTGGGTTGATTTATCACACCATCCTGAGGCGGAACGCGGCCGCCGCGTCGTCCTGAGTCAGAGAGATGAATCAGCAACTGCCCGTTGCGCCTGTCTGCTCAAATGAAGCCGTCATTGGCGGACAAGGCGCCAGTTGCGGTCCCTCGGCACCGCTCTCTTGGTCGCTTGGCGCTGGTTTGGAGACCAAGACCCCCGGCAGGCAACGGTGATGCAGCCTCGTGAAGTGAGCACTGCCACGACCGCGACTCCCCTGCTTCAGCGCGGACTTCGCAGCAATACAAGCGCGGCAAATTCTCCGGCCGCGGGTACGCGGATCGGGCTTCCATCATAAAGGCCGCTGAGAACCGGCTTGCCGAAGAAGTAGCGCGGGTTCATCAGCCGATAACGGTCTCCCGACCTTAGGAAGGATTTCGCATCTACTGCGACCGCCGATTTAGCGCGTGAGCTGGGCCGCCAAGCCCTCTCGCCCGGAATGGTTCACTTGGCTGCCTTCAATTCGAAATGGTGCGCTGTTGGCCGTACCATCTGATAGATTTCCGCTTGCCGCTTGTTGATCTCCTCCATGCGTTTGGCCAGTTCCTTCGGCTTCCGCTCGGCGGCGACATCGGCGAGCCAGTCCGGAGCGTTGAACATGACGACGCCGCGGAAGCGCTGATGAACGATGTTGTTCTTGGCGTTAATGGCGTCGAACACTCTCTGTCCGTGTGCGTGGATCGGGCCGGTCGTGAGATTGCCAAGGTTTACGCCCTTGTCCAGTTCCTCCGCGGAAAACGTGCCGACTTCCGTGCCGTCGATCCGGAGCGTGTACTTGCCGGCGTCCAATCGGTGAACTTGCAGCCCATAGTGATTCAGGTCTCTCAATTGGTGCACGTACGGCAGGAGGTTCAACCAATCCTTTTGGATTGGCAGCGGCAGCGCCTCGTCGGTCCGATCGAACGAAACTCCCGTCGCGCCGACCTCGAGTTTAGCGACTTTGCAGCCGCTGGTGGCGCACTTGCTCGTGCCCGCGTCGATTTCGACCCGGCTGACGTCGGCGGGCGCGTGCAGGCCGACGAGGATCGTGTGCGCCATCAGCAGCCCGCCGGCCAGGTTAGTGTGGACGCCGTCCGGAAACGGCTTCAGATCGGTCTTGCCGTCGGCACGGATTTTTTCGAGCACGGCCCGAGTGACGGCATACTGATCGACAAACGGCAGTTGGTGCTTCTCGGCAAGTCCCTTGAGCTGCGCATAGAACCGCTTTTGCGTCTCGTAGTACGTCCTCATCCGCTCCTGATCGAAGAAGCTGCGGGCGTACGGATCGACGGCATTGGGCGACATCAAGGCCGCTCGCACGCTGGCTTCCTTCGCGGCCTTCAGCATTGCTTCGGTGTTTTTTACGTAGGCTGCGTGGCGCGCCTTGTCGAAGGCACCGTAGCCGCCGTCATTCATGCCGAAGTCGATGGTAACTGCCGTCGGCTTCTCGGCGAGGACGTGGGCGGCAAATCGGCCCGCGCCGCCGGTCGCTGTGTCGCCGCCGATGCCCGCGTTCAGAAACGTCAGGTCCCAATGCGGGAACCGCGTCGTCAAATAGACCTCGATGATCGTCGAGTATTGGTACTGTTCGGTTATGCTGTCGCCGAGGAAGACGATCCGGTCGCCGCTCTTGAAGAAGAACGGCTTTGCTTCGGCCAGCGCCGGCCCAGTCCATGCCAACAAGATCAGGGTCGCGATCGTGCCTTTTGCGTGCCTCATGACGGTTCTCTCAAAGGTATTTCTTGCTGCCCGAAGCTGTTTCTAACGGCGCCGGTGAACGAGTTCAACCATTTTGTGGCCGAGCCGTGTGATCGGGCCTGCGCCGACGATCCCGTCGGACAGGACCACCCGCGGCTTGGCCGAGATCTCGCGGACGCGGTGAACGAAGCGGCTTCGCTCCCACCGATTATTTCTTGATGCGAGACAAGTGCATCTCAACCAAATATGCTGGTCCACGTTCGATCTGGGGATGGTCGTCGATGCGCGGTGAATCGACACAGGTCAGGTAAATCGATTCGCCTCGGGGCTGGATGTAGGCAATAGTGGCGTAGCCATCGCCCGACAGGCTCGGCACTGGCACCGTCGTTGCCAACCCGTCACGGGTGTCGAATGCCATGATCCGGCTGACGAAGTGGTGGGGTTTGTCGTCGAAGCCGAATGTCTTGTTCGCGTTTGGAACACCGGCGAACGTCGACAGCACGCAGACCACGAACGGACCACGGGCGTTGAAGGTCGCCAGATACTTCCACTTTTTCCCGTAACCGGGGAGCGCGTAGCGGACCTCGAACTTTTGGCTGGCCACGTCAAAGACCATCAAATGCCCGCCGAACATGTCGGCGACGTACAGCTTGTCTTTCACCTCGACAGGCAACACGGGTTTGCTACCCGGCCCGGTGCCGACGGTTGGGTCGCGTCCACTCTTCTGGCCAGATGTTCTGCCTTGCGAGGCTCCGCGCTTGCTACTTTCGGGCGTTGTGCCTGCCAAGACGTTCCAGCGCCGCTTTCGCTTCCTGCGTCAGCCGGGCTTCGGGAGCGCCTTTCGCCAACGCTTGGAGAAGTTGTTTCGCCTCCGGCGTGCCGATGTGTTCCAGAACTTCCACGGCTCTGAACTCACGCAACCGTACCGCAGACTTGCTGGGCTCGAGTTGCTCCAGGATCATTTCCACGCGGCGGCGGACTTCCAGCGAAGTCTCGCCCGCCAGCGCTATCCGCAAAGCCGATTCTGCCTGCTCGCCCAACGCCAACAGGGCTTGGGTAGCCTTTTCGCGTGAGGCGAACTCGTCACTGTCGAGCTGAGCGAGCAGTTGCGCAATGCGTTTGGAGTCACCCGAGGCCGCCGGACGCAGTTGTTTTTTCAAGAACGGCACGTTTTGCTCGTCGG
>Ga0066710_100005887_pt1 | contig 11314 bp, 8 predicted proteins | sample GraSoiAngelo_159_FD_79666 | JGI IMG/M metagenome (GOLD analysis project Ga0066710, IMG submission 79666) | Grasslands soil microbial communities from the Angelo Coastal Reserve, California, USA - 14_1009_16_40cm | ecosystem: Environmental > Terrestrial > Soil > Grasslands | place: USA... | reverse complement strand
CTCCTTGATCATCCGGCAGAAGGTCATGCCGGCAAGGAGCTGCATCTGCGTGCCGATGGATACGCCCACCACGTCGGGGGCCTCGCGCGCGACGGCCGGAAGCACGAGCTGCCGGCAGACATCCCGATACACGTTGACCTGCTCATCTTCCAGGCAGGCGAGGACTTCCTTGGACACGCCCGGTCGGTAACCCAAGTTGCTCTCCATCGGATAGAAGACGATGGAGGCGGGGTAGTACGCGGCGGAGATATACTGCATGACTTCGCGGAACGTGTTGAGTGCCCATTCGAGCTTGTCGGCATCGTAAAACTCTTCGCTGCGCGTAACGCGCTTCGCGGCCTCGGCGCGCTCGGCGAGCGCCATCACGTCCACGCCTGACTTTGCGATCAGAAGCGCCTTCTGGTCCACCTCGCGCTCGGTCAACCCGGCGCCGGCTTCCTTGGCTTCCAGCGCGCGTAACTGCATCGCCATGCGGGCCATGATCCAGATGAGAAATCCGTCGCTGAAGAACAGGTCGTACATCTCGATGTTGACATCCTTCTGCACGACCTCATGTCCATGCTCACGCAACACGGCGGTAAGAGAAGGCAGCGCGAGATAGGGAGCCGTCGGCACCCACTCCGGCGGAAACAGCAACATGGTCTTGAGCTTGCACGTGGGGGCCTTGGTGGAGGCCTTCTCTGGCTGGATCAAGCCGGCGCTCATCAATTTATCCTTCGCGCGATCTGTTCAGCAGACATTCGCTTCGATGCTGCTCTGAGATCCGGCGCCTTCCTTGAAAGGATTGAACTGCAGGGCGGGAAGCTTGTTGGTGCCGAACTTGGCCACGTAGAGAAACACGTACTCGCGGATGAATACTTTCAAATCCCACCCGGCATAGTGTTCGCGCTCGAATTCCTCGAACACGCGTTCCGCCTCTTCGACGCTGAGACCCTCCCTCACGGTGTAGTAGTAGTCGAGCGCGAGGTCCCATTCGGGATTCTTGTACGCCGTCACGCCCCACCTCTCGGGATTTTTCGCGACCGGCGTATGTTTGCTCAGGTCGAACGTGCCGAACCCAACCGAGTGGACCAAGTGTTTGTTCTCGTGCAGGAACTCGACCGAATCTTTCGCATCTTCGCGCGTCTCGCCGGGGAACCCGAAAAAGCCCATCGCGTGGTTCCAGATGCCGACTTCCGCGGACAACTGCAGGCTCCGCCGGATCACATCCTTCGTCGTGGCCTTGTCCATCAGTTGCAGCACCCGCTCGTTCCCCGATTCATAGCCGAAGTGCAGATAGCGGCAACCGGACGCGGCGGCATCCTTCCACACCGGCTCTTCGAGCAGGCTTTTTTCGAACCGCATGTGGGTCTGCCAGAGGATGTCCACTTTTTCTTCAATCAGCTTACGGCACAGCTTTCGGAACAATGCCGGCGGATAGGACTCGTCCGTAAAATGGAAATGCCGCACCCGATACTTGTCTTTTAACAGCCGGATCTCCTCGATGATCTGGTCGATCTTCTTGGTCCGGTAGCCGGCCGTGTAGCCTTCGCCGTGATCGCAGAACTCGCAGCGCCCCCAGTAGCAGCCACGCGTGGCGAGGTAGGACAGCATCTTCTCCGGAACGAAATATTTCTCCAGCGGCAGGCCGTCGAAGTCCGGCGGCGGCAGGGAGGCCATGTCCTCGGCATACGTGAGCGTATTGGCATGGATGCCCGAGGCGTCGCGATAGATAAGGTTCGGGATCCCCTTGAGGTCCGTCTCCGTCCCCACCGATTCCACTAATTTCAGGAACGCGGTTTCGCCTTCGTAGACAACGGCGCTGTCGAACACGGCGAAGAGCTTCGGAATGTTCGGCAGCACATCACGGAGCCGGGTGACCGTATTCCCGCCGATCGTGACATGAATGTTCGGGAACTGCTGCTTGATGAGCGCGCAAAATGTCATGGATGAGAACAGTTGCTGTTGCAGCACGATCGAAAAGCCGATGACATCCGGACGCTCGGCGATGATCGCCGGTTTGAGGATGTGCTCGAAGACGTCCCGGTAGATATTGACCTGCGTGTCCTCGACGGCGTCCAGCACTTCGGATGACATGAAGACCTTGTACGACAGGTCCGTTTCCATCGGAGGCATGCAGATTCTGGCGGGGGCGTACACGAGGGAGATCGTGGCCGTCACTTCTCGGAACACATTGATTGCCCATTCCAGCTTCTCGGACTCATAGAACTCCGGGCTGCGGACGATGCGCTTGGCTTTCTCCGCCTTTTCCGTGAGCTCGGCCATTCTGCCTCGCGTGAGCTCGCAGAGCGCCAATTGGGTGTCCCGTTCCGCGCCTGTCAAGTCGCGGGAGCGGGACAGCTTGTGGAGCCGATCGAGCTGCTGCGGCACCTTCTTCAAGACACGGCGCAAGAAGTCGGCGCTGAAATACCAGTCGTACATCTCCAGGTTGACGTCTTTCTGCACCACGTCGTGTCCGGCCGCGCGAAGCACGGCGGTCAAACTCGGCAAACTCAGATACGGCTCGGAGGGGTACCAATCGGGAGGAAATACCAGGAGAACTTTCTTGCGCGCTCCCCCGCCGCTGACCGGCGCGGGATGATCAAGCTGAAGGACCTTGAGGCTCGCTCGTTCGCCTTTTGAATAATCGATCTTCATACAAGAAAGAGTCCGTAACCTTTGATTCTAGGCTGCGGTCGCGAGAGAGGTCAAGCGCAATCAGGCCGGATGCGCCTTGACAAACTTCGTGGCGGGCCGCCACAATCCCTCAGAATCACAGGAAATTTCCGGAGCATCTTGGTGCCTCTGCCCGTTTCGATCAAGGCCACACAGTGACGCCGCAAGAAGCGCGGGAACATCTCAACTACTTGCTATCCCTGTGCCTTCGCAAAGACGAGTCGTTTGGGCCTTTGGCGTTCAACTTCGCGCGTGAAAACGATTTGGATCAACTTCAATTGCTACCGGAGGAGCAGTTTAACCTCTGGATGGCTCTCTCCGAATCCTTTGCCGACGAGCCGAAGCGGTTCAAACTCAGACTGGAGGCACTCGACAAGGCGGTTGAAGTCCTTCATAAAACTCCCTATGCCGATCAGGCCCTATTGCGCGAGCTTCGCCGGGAGATTCAGAAGACGGAAGCCGGCCTGAACATTTACAACGAAGCCTACCGTACGCAGCGACCCTCGTCGCCGGACAAGTACCAGATCATCGTAGAGACGGACCTCCCCGATTATTTCCTGAACATCGCCCAGAAGCGGGCGACCGCCTATTACCAGCGGAAATTTAAACTCACCCCTGAGGCCCACACCGCGCAGCAGTTCAAAAACCCCGGTACAGAGCGGAAATTCCAGCCGGAGAATGCACTGGTCCAGAAGGAATTCCCGGGCGCCTGCGCGCCGTTCATGAATGCGCGGACGAACGCGTTCCACTTGATGTTGCCGTTCGATTTGAAGATCAGCCGGAAGCCGGACGATCCGCTGCCAGGAGGCGTCCGTATTTGGTACGCAAAGATGGGCTATTCCTACCCGCTGAGGTATGAATGGGGAAAGCTCTGCGGCTATTACGGGAATGACGTTCTGGACATCGCCCTGGACGACCCGAACCTGGTGTTCGTCTCCGTCTCTGAAGTGAAGGAACCGGAATTGGGGAGAGTCGAACGAGCGCTGCCATCCGACGCCCCTCCCGAGCTCGCGCTGCCGCGAGCGATGCTGGAAGGATCGAATACGCTGGGGCCGTATGTCCAGATCATCTGCAACGTGAAAGTCTGGTTTGATGCAGCGAATGTCGCCTTGCTGCTCCAAGGCGCTCCAGACCTGTATGAGTATGGGTTGATCGGCGCGTTAGGCTTAGTCGTGAGGACCTACGGCACCGAGAAGGTGGGTGCCTATGCGGGCGCGGGCAACAAGCCGTGGCAGGAAGGGTTGAGCTTCAACTACATCAACATGCACCTGGGGCTGCTCCCGGGCGCCGATACAGCCGTGGTCCCCTTCAATACGCCGATTTTTTCGGTATACCCAGTCGTGAACCGCCAGTCGTACTCGTTTAAAGACGCGGGGACGTTGTAACTAGAACTCCTTGCGGCAGGCCTTGCACAGCAGCTTACTGTTGGATTCTTTCGGCATCGCGTACGGCACGACGCAATAGACTTGAAGGTCTTCGGTCGCCCCGCATTTCTGGCACTGACCTTCTTCCCGCTCCCACACGGCGTTTTTCAGGTTCTCCGGAATGACCGGTTCACCGGCCCCCGTCATGTCATCAAGCCACATCGGCATGGTATGGCTCCCGTTGCGCATATTCTACTCTTAACGCCGCTTCTTACTCAATTGATCTTCGGATGCCTTCAGGTTCTCGCGGTACCGCTGGAAGATCGCTTGGAGATGAGGGAGGAGTTTCGTCTTGAGGCTCGCGGGCACTCGGTTGATGCGGTCCACGGGCCACTCCTCGACCGTCGCAATGTCGAGTCCCTCTTTCGCGAAATCCTCCCGGATCGCATCCTCGTACGCGTAAATCAACTCGCACGCAAAAGCCTGCGCGTTCAGGGTGTTCATTTCGTCTTCGTCGTTCATCCCTTGCGCGAATCGAGTCATGATGCGCTCGACCAGCGGCCCCCCTGCGGCCTTGGCCGCCTCGGACAGGGCAGGCTCCAGCGTGTGGTACAGAATGACGAGGTCCTGTAGCTGAAAGCGGATGGCCATGCCGTCCAGGCGCGGCGGCTCGGTCAGAACTTGCTTGTCCAGCGTCTCCTTCGTCTGCTTGATCAGGCGGACAGTCTCGTACAGGTACGCCTCCTCCCAGGTTGCGGAGTTGTAGCTGAAGAAGCATCGGATGTAATCGATCTTTTTATTCGCATCCCACATCTGGAAATCGAGGGTCGGCCGCTTGCGATTGCTGTAGCCGATGATATCGCCCCCGTTCGCCTCTCCCAACGCAATACCGTACGGCTCGAAGGCGGCGGCGAGGACGTTGGCATAGACCCGGAACATCAGCTTGAGGTTATTGGGATCCTCAAGGCCGCGATTCTGCGGGACACACACCAAACTGTAGAGGCGGCGGAACCGCGCCCGGGTGTACCCACAGGCGTCCGCGAAATACCAGGACCCGCCCCACAGCCCGCCCGTCAGCGGGATGTCGGCTCGAAAGCGGCGATGCAGCCGCGCCGAGGTCTCCTTGGCCACCGCCTCGAACAGCTCGTTAAGGTACAGCGCGTTAGCGCGACCGTCCTCAGTAAAGACCGGCCCGGAGGCTTTCGGAATAGCATCGCGAATAACTTTCATGTAGCAGGCACCAGCGAGAGAAACCAGGGAGGCGACTCCTGGCTCATCTGATCGAAGACATGGGCGGTCTTCCCCGCTGGGAGCCCAGGGAAGAGCGCTCCTCGGCGGATGTGAACGAGCCGAAAGCCATAGCGGTCATCTTCAGACGCCGCGTTCAAGACCCGCGGGATGTCCTGACGCACATCTCTCAGGACAGTCCCCGCGCCGACGGGCAGTCGCGCCAAGTCTTCATACGCCGCCCCCAGATAATCGCGCACATTTTCGGCGGTAAAAAAGACGTTATGGGGACGGGCCCGCTCTTCGGGCAGAAGCTGAGAGAGGATTTCCCAAAAGACTTCGGTGTCCACGGCCCCCATAATACAGAGTTTCCCCGTGCGGCTGAGCAGATCCAGCAGCGCGAGCGGGCCATAGATATCGAACTTCCACGGCGGGAATGTCAGGCGCTCGCTTCCATGGATGACTTCCAACACCTCGCGTCCCTTCGCGCGCATGCGCCGAAATGTCCCCTTCGTCTCCCGCAGATGCTGTTGCGTCACGGCGGCTTCAATGCGGGAAGGCTCATAGGCAAACGTCGGCGATGCGGGGCTGTGGCAGACCGAGATGGTATACCGGGGACATTCCGTCTGAACGCCCTTCAGGTCCAACATATCTTGGTTCCCGAAAAAACGGAACCGGAAATGCAGAGAAGGATGATGGGAAAGCTTCTCGAACCGTTCGCGTCCCAACTGCACGAGAGGACTGAATTCCTCCTCAGGATTGAGCCGATCGAGGCAATGCAGCGTGAAGTCCCGTCCTGCCTTTTCGAGCAACGGCAGATACCGGCCGACGAGTTCCTCTTCGAAGGTCAGGTCTCCCGCGCCAAAATCGACGACCGAGGCGACATCGGCGGCAGTGAGAAGATCGTATGGATTGTCCATCCCTCTGATCGCCGTCTCGATCTCGTCTTGTCCCATCGTTGATACCGCTTCGCGTCGTTTCAGGTTCCCGACATCAAGCAAGAGACAGAGATTCCTGATCGCCTTGGTGGGATTTAACCCCGTCACAGTCCGCAAGGTCTCACCTATGACAGCTCTGAGGCCGCCGGTTTCGCCGGGAAGAAGGCCATCAAGAAGCGTCTTCCGCACGACGGGGTCCAGAGACGATTCAGCCACCACGCCGCGAAGCCGACGGATCGTCTCCGGAGCGGCCTCGGGCGTCACCAGGCGACGCGAGGCGATCCATCCCTCGCGGTCCTTGTCAACCGCCTCGCGCAGCCGATTGCGGAAATGGTGCACGATGACCTGGTCCAGGCCCGCGTGGAGAGAATTTTCACGCATTGGATTTTGTCGCGATGGCGAATGCCATCGCAATGTGGTGCGTCATCACTCCGTCGTATCGTTGATGGTTTTGTTGATGAGTTGCTGAAGTATATAACTCGGGGGCTCAAATCGTCTACTGTGAACGGAACGATATAAAAAAAGAGGGGGCTCATCGTTCTTTTTGAGATGCATTTCGTGTTCTGCTACCGAAAGATCTGCTACCGAAAGAACGCGAGAGTAGAGCCTCAGCTTGTTTGACATCCCTTGCGACTGCTGTCTATGTTACGAACCAATGACTCTTGAGATCTTTCCCCGCGCAGTCGCCGACTCGATCGTGACAGGTGCCTGGACATTGCTGCCAGATACAGCTCGGCATTGGACCGAATCTCAGCCTTCGGAACCCCTCGCTCGTCTCAGCCTGATCATCGGCTTGCTGCTCAATTGGAATTATGCAGAAGCGTATGAGCACCACAACGCCCTTATCTCCGAACTGGCGGGTAGCGCGGAGAACACGAAACGCGTCATTCAAACCGTGGAGCTTTTCGTCGGAAAGTATCCAACGGAGGCGGGTCCGCGCTTATTTTATGGGCTGATGCTCGCTCAAATGGGTGAGCTCGAAAGCGCGCTTCGGGAATATAAGGAAGGGGCAAAACTCGCGCCGGAAGATCCTTACCCGCACTATTATCAAGGGCAGGCCTACCAGGCGTCGGACCGCCTTGACCTAGCTATACGCGAGTACCGAGAAGCCGTTCGGCTCGCGCCGCATGAACCGCACATGCGGTTGAATTTGGGGTCTGCGTATCAGCATCAAGGCAATCTCGAATCGGCGATTCCGCAATTCCGCGAGGCGGTCAAATTGAATCCGTCCGATCCCGTTGCTCACTACAACCTTGGCGTGGCACTCGTGGACCAGGGCCGGTTGGAGATGGCCATCGGAGCGTACAAGGAATCAGCTCGATTGAACCCCAAGGATCCCATGGTGCATTACCAGCTTGGCGTGGCGCAGGAGAAGCGAGGCCGATTGGGGGAAGCGATCGCCGAATATCAGGCAGCGACCGAATTAGCGCCCTCGTTTGCACTCGGGTACCGCAGCCTTGGATGGGTGTATTACAACCAGAACAAGGCAGGGCTTGCGGCGGAAGCGTTCGGGAAAGCGGTGCAGTACAATGAAAAGGACAGCCACTCATTGCACGGCTTGGGACTCACGAAACTGGCGTTGGGCGCCAAAGAGGATGCGATTCGGTACTTGCAGCAGGCGTACCGGCTGGAAGATCGAGAAGACAAGAGACATCTCATCCACGGTACCCTAGTAAGATTGCGCGCCCTCCCATACTGAGTAATATTCCTCCTCCTACAAACTCCTTATGAGCCCTTGCAGGACGGTTGCCTGCGTGACGGGATCGCCTGTCTTCTTCATTTCTGCGCGAATCCGTTCCTTCAAGTAATCTGAGTAGCCGACTTTTTCGATCAGAATGTCCAGAAAGCGCTCGCCCGGAACAAGCGCGTGAGCTTTCAACTCGCTGACTGTACTTTCCGTCACAGGGACATAACTGCTCCCGATGTGAAAAAGCACCGGATAATGGTGTCCGTTACCTTTCAATCGTTCAAAACGAACGCCGTCCACTGGGTCTCCTTTCACGACAGTCAGCACGCCGGGGAGAGTATTGTACGGAACCAGCCACTAAGAGACAAGGACTGTATAGGAATGAACGGCAGGAATGCTATGATATGGATGATGCCTGAAAAAATACTGTCCCCGGCGGCTCTTACCGCCGCTCTCGACGCGAGGCGCGCCCGCAGCGAGCGGGTGGTCTTCACCAACGGCTGTTTTGATCTCTTGCATGTCGGCCACATTCGCTATCTGCAGCGTGCGAGAACGCTGGGAGATTGTCTCGTCGTGGGGCTCAACAGCGACGACTCCGTGCGCGGGATCAAGCCCAACGGCCGGCCGATCGTGCCGCAATCCGAACGAGCCGAAGTGCTTGCTGCCCTCGCCTGCGTGGATTATGTCAGCATCTTCGCGGACCTTGATCCCCATCATTTGATTGAATTGATTCGACCCGATGTCCTCGTCAAGGGCGGAGACTGGCCGATCGATCAAATCATCGGCCGTGATGTGGTGGAGGCCCGGGGCGGCCGGGTTCTCACGCTCCCCCTTGTTCCCGGCGTCTCGACAACGACGCTCGTTGAACGGATAAAGAAATTGCCCTGATGTCCCTCACGGTGCTTCCCCGGAGTTGGTCGGCCCTCTGCGAACCACTCTTAACCGCCATTGATGAGCGCCGAAACCTGACCCTCGCCGGCTTATACGGCCCCGCCAAAGGCTTGGTGCTCGCCGCCCTCGCCTCAAGCCGCGCGGCGGCCGGCCCTCCCTTACTCGTCGTCGTGCCGAACCAGGATCTGGCCGACGAACTGTACGGGGACGTCCTGTTTTTTCAAGGGCTCCTTGGTCACCGGAAGAATCCACCATCACTATTTCCGGACTGGGGCATCCTCCCCTATGCTCCTACGCCGCCGCCCGTCGAAGTCATCGGAAAACGTATGCAGGTTCTCGATCTCATTCAACGCGGCGAGAGCAACATGGTCATCGCCCCTGTTCAGGCCTTTCTGCAACGGCTCCTGCCCTCGGAGCGGCTGGCGGAGGCGTCCTTCACGCTGACCCCGGCGCAAACAATCGAGCGAGCCGAGTTTGTCGGCCGCCTCCTGCGTCTCGGTTATCGGCAAGTCTCAGCCGTGCAGGACCCGGGACAGTTTTCGATACGCGGGGGCATCACCGATCTGTTTTCGACGGTGTATGACGCGCCTCATCGGATCGAGTTTCTCGGCGATGCCGTCGAAACGATGCGCCGTTTCGACCCTTCCACGCAGAAATCATCCGGACGGACGACCGCTGTGCGCGTGCTGCCCGCGCGGGAGTATCTCCTGGAACGCAGGGCCGCGCCGGAGGCCATTCCGCCGGACGCCGAATGGCGTGGTCCCGCCATCTATCCTTCGATGGAGACCCTGATTGATTATTTTCCAAGCTCGCCGGTGGTGATCACTGACAATGTTCTGGAGCTCAGAAAGCAGTCTGACGAATTTCTGTCCGAGGCCAAGGACGCCTTCGACCAGAATGAAGGCGCCCGACAATCGCTCCCGCCGCCCGGAGAACTTTTTCTGCCGCTTCCGGAACTTTTGGAGGCCGGTGGCGCCCGATGTCTTTTCGCGCTGGAAGCCATCGCGCCGGGCATCCATGAAAGCGCCGCCCCTCACATGTTGAACTTTGAAACTCAACGTCCTCAGGGAATCGGCATCGGCGTCAAAGGGCGGCCCTTCTCAGAAACCATCCCTCACCTTGAACTATTGCGCGCTCACGGTCCCGTGGTCATTGTGGCGCGCAGTCGAGGCCAGGTGGAACGGCTGCAGGCCTTGTTCCAGGAGCATGACCTTCCCGCCGAACCCTCTACCACCCTCTCGCTGCCGGAACGCGGTTCGCGCTCACCGTACGCCATCACCGAAGGAGAAGTGTCCGGAGGCTTCGTGAAATTGGAGGGGCAGTGGGAGGGACGGCCCGGCGCATGGTTCTCTGTTGTCACAGAAGACGAGCTGTTCGCCAAGGGCGGCCGGCACAAAACCCATTCGACGACAAAGGGCGCGGCGTTCCTCAGGTCCATCGAGGAGCTGAAGATCGGCGACTGCGTCGTCCACCTTCAGCACGGCATCGGCCGGTACATCGGGATGCAGCGCCTGCCGGTGCAGGGCTTCGACAGCGATTATTTGATCATCGAATACGCCGGCGGGGACAAAGTGTACGTTCCCTTGGACCGTCTGCATCACGTGCAGCGCTATGCCTCCTCAGAAGGCCGCGCGCCGAAATTGGATCACCTCGGCGGAAAGACCTGGGAGCGGACCAAGAGCCGGGCGCGCAAAAGCATCGAGGAGATGGCCAAAGATCTGATCGCAGTCCAGGCGGCCCGCGAGGTGCGAGGGCGCATGCCCTTCTCGACGGATACGGTTCTCTCGCACGAATTTGACGCGGCCTTTGAATACGAGGAAACGGCGGACCAGCTGCGCGCGATCGAAGACGTCAAACGGGACATGGAATCCGAAAAGCCCATGGACCGTCTGGTGTGCGGCGATGTCGGGTACGGCAAGACGGAAGTCGCGATGCGAGCCGTGTTCAAAGCCGTGCTCGATAACAAACAAGCGGCTGTGTTGGTGCCGACGACATTACTGGCCCAGCAGCATTTCGAAAATTTTTCCGACCGTTTCGCACCGTTCCCAGTCAAAGTCGCCGTGCTGAGCCGTTTTCAATCGCCGAAAGATCAAAAGTTGACCCTGCGCGGAGCGGCCGACGGCACGGTCGACATTGTGATCGGCACCCATCGACTGCTGCAGAAAGACGTGCAGTTCAGGAATCTCGGATTGGTCGTGATCGACGAAGAACAGTGGTTCGGCGTCAAAAACAAGGAACGGCTCAAGCAGCTGCGAGCTGAAGTGGATATCCTAACGCTGACTGCGACGCCGATTCCCCGCACGCTTCAGATGGCCATGTCCGGTCTTCGTGAGTTGTCGGTCATCGAGACCCCGCCGGCCGACCGACTGGCGATTCGCACCCAGGTGATGCGGTTCGGAAAAGTCATCATTCGTGAAGCGATCCTCCGAGAACTCGCCCGCGGCGGACAGATCTTTTTTGTGCACAACCGCGTCCAGACAATCGAACGCATGGGAGCATTCCTCCGAGAACTGGTTCCCGAAGCTAGGACTGTGGCGGCCCACGGGCAGATG
>Ga0066710_100005886_pt1 | contig 11315 bp, 11 predicted proteins | sample GraSoiAngelo_159_FD_79666 | JGI IMG/M metagenome (GOLD analysis project Ga0066710, IMG submission 79666) | Grasslands soil microbial communities from the Angelo Coastal Reserve, California, USA - 14_1009_16_40cm | ecosystem: Environmental > Terrestrial > Soil > Grasslands | place: USA... | reverse complement strand
GAATGCCAGCTTCCCAAGCTGGACGTCGCCGGTTCGATCCCGGTCTCCCGCTCTTAGAATCAACAACTTATAACCCTTCCAAACACCTGTACTCCGTATGTACTCCATTCAGTTGATCAGCACCGATTCCAGGCCGTCGACGGCCTGCTGCCATTTCGAGGTCACACCGGTAAAAGACTCCGCGTAGGTTGTACTCACTTATCAACATCCAGAACAGCACTTTGTACCGGGAAGGCATGGGGGAGAACTCGGGGTTGTCCTCCATGAGGGCTTTGCACAGTGGAAACCAGCTCATCGTTCGCTCCTTGGAAAAAATATCCGCAGGGGACACAAACGAGATGGCTCTCGTTGGGGAGTGTTCCTGCGCGTATGGATTTTCGAAAACTACGTAGACGAAACTGGTCCACTTGCTGAAAGAGAAAAGGCCGGATCTCCCCAGATCCGGCCTTCTTTTCCAAAGAAGCGTCGTATGACGACTGACGGACGTCAGCCGAAACGATTATGTGGCAAGACGTGGACACCGAAGGTCCCCTGCTGGGACTTGTGCACGCAAAGAAGTCGCCTATGGCGAGCTGATCAACGTCGGTACCGGTACATACACCGCTTCACCACTGTTTCGAACCGGCTTCCGATGGGATACCTTTCTCTTCCCGATCCAAGACCTCATCACGGCCTTCAATGCCGGCATGATTCAAAACTATTACGACATTATCCAGCTCCCAAACTGACCGCAGCTAATGTCCAGCGAGCCGACGGACCTCGGATATCAGTGGGTCTTCACCGGCCTTCTCACGAATAGAAAGGTACGTGAGGTAGGATTTTGCAGCACCCGGACTTTTCAAGCCTTGCCGTACGCGGCCTTGATAGTAGTAAACAGCGGGAAAATAGCCGTACGTGGGCACTTCATCCATGAAAAGCAGGATTGCCTCGCCTCGCCGCTCGATGCAGCGATCGAATTCGGAATCCGCTTGCGCAAAAGCATTGTCTGCCAGGTAAGCACGGCCTAAACCGAATCGACCGATCCAGGTATCCAAGAGCTTGTTAGCGTCGGCAAAAATCCTGATCGCATCACGGGATTTTCCGTCGGCTAGCGCGATCTCGGCATCGACCAGCTTTGCATAAGCTTGGGGCGCCGCCTGCAGCTCGGACGCGAGACTTACGCTTAGCTCGCGAGCTTTGGCCATCTCGCCCGTCTGGGCGAAAATCATGCCGATGAGCAATTGAATCTTCCAGTCCTTACTGTTCTCGAGGGCACTTTCCGCCGCGCTCAGCGCCTCCGCCCTTTGTCCGAGCAAAAGCTTCGAATAAGCAAGCGGAGCGAACTTACTCGCAGCCCGGTCCGCGTGTTTGTCGGCGAGGTCGGCGGCCGCGCCCTTTTCCAGAATCCGTACGGCTTCCGAAAAACGGCCTTCGTACAATGCGAGATCCGCGAAACCGGAGGCCGCAAACGATGCGCCGGTAGGACTGACGGTCTCGAGTTTTCGATAAGACTCGGCGGCTTCCTTCAACTCGTTCTGCCCAAGCTGTGTCATAGCCAGAATGACATAGCCTTTTTCGTAGGACGGATCCATCTGGAGCGTCGATCGCGCATCGCGCCCAGCAATTTGGAAATCGCCCGCGAGCGATTCGAAGGCGGCCAGATTGAAGCGATAAAGCAGACGCTTAGGTAGAATTTCGGACGCCAGCCTCATTTGCTCGATGGTCTTCGGCAAATTGCGCAAGTAACTGTAACAGATGCCCAGATTGTTGTGTGCTGACGCATCGGATGCATAGCGCGCCGTAAGTGCGCTGTATTCCTCCACACACTTCACATAGTCGCCTGTAACGAAATAAAAAATGCCGCGCGTGCGATACCGCTCCCGCTCGGTCATGCGGTCGACATGACTGATCGCTTGCTTAATGTATTTTTCGGCGTTCTCCTCCTCGACGATATTCCGGTACGCGATCGCCCGGCCCGCATCGGCAAGACCAAAAATCAGGATCCAATTCCACCGACTTTGAAAATCTTCGCACTGCCTCATCGTTCTTGTTGTTCGACAGTGCCTCCATCCCTTTGGCGTACTCGTGAACTGCTTCCAGCGACGCGGTCGAAAGCCGTTCCATGGCGAAGAGCTTCACGGAATCTGAAGTGTCATCGCCAAGCGACTTGCGTATGGCGGTTGCCACCTTCGTCACAATGGGCAAGACTTGATCTTTGCTCGAGACACTATCCTCGGCGACCGCGATAATGTTTCCCGTCACCGCTTGAGTTGCTTTCATTGCGAGGCTATAACCGGTTCCCTTCCGTTCCAGTGAACCCGAAACGACCACGTTCAAGCCCTGGCTGACTGCGACCCGCAAGGCTGTCTGCTCGTCCAGAGCCTCCGTGAACGCCGGCAATCCCAAATCGCGCACGCGAGTGCGATCATATGCCGTGATGAAACCAGTTCCTTCCAACGCGAGCTTGAGCATTGGTTCGACAGTGCCATCGAACACCGGGTCTCCCGTACAATGGCTCCAAACCCACACCGCCTGGCTTGACGAAAGTGCGAAGCGTCGTGCCGGGCACGAATTCGAAAACGATGTAACTTTGATCGTTGTCCTCGCCTACGTCGAACACAGTGGCGATCGCCGGATGCGATATAGCGGCGGCAGCCCTGGCTTCTTGTTGGAAGCGTTTGCGAAGCGCTGGGTCGTGCGCAGCATCGGTAGGTAGGACACCGCCGCCGGTATCCATCCCGACCGTTCGTTGAAAATGCTGGAGGGCTTTGGACCGTTGAGACCAGTTTTTACCAGCCTTTCCATCCATCAAGTCCGATAGTGTTTGCGTGTATTTCTCAGCGAGCTTCCGCTGGGCGACCATCGCGTTTCTGAAATTGCGGTTCGCCATGACGTCCGCCTTCGGCAGACGGGTTTCGCAACGCGAAATTGAAAGATAAATCTGCCGCTCGTCTACACCTTCGGTTTCGGCGATTTCCCTAACGGTCACACCATGTTGGAACATCAGGTAGCGGTGCTCGTGGAGTCGCTCGCGCATCTCTCGGTCCCGTGGGCTTTGGGTCTTGCAGTCGGCGAGATCAGGCGAACGTCCCGGCGGTGACGTCAAAAAAGTTGTCAGGGTGCTCGAAGTCTGCGGCGTTGTTTACCAGCACATCGATAGGACCAAGAGCCGTTTCTACTCGTCGAAAAGCGGCCCGATGACATTTGGGACTGCGAGGTCGGCCGGCACAAGCACGGTTTGAGCTCCAAGCGCGCGTACTTCGGACTCAATGTTTCGGCGCCCGCGCGTCCCGCGAATGCGATGTCGGCGGAATGGCAGAATCGCGCGCACTTCTTCGCGTTGTCCGCTCGCCTCGTGCGGCGGATCCTGTGGACTTCGCGCGCGGCCGGCAGTACACGAAGCGGGGCGGGGATGCTCCTCACGTGACGTTTACTTCCAATGACGACCACTGGTCGATGATGGAACCAGGCCGGAATGTTGTGGCGCTCGATGATGCGCTCAGTGCGCTGGCCCGGATCGGCCGTCAGCCCGGAACAGAAATGGCGCTCTGCCGCTATCGGCGGGACTGATCGGTAAGGGGAAGCTGGAGCGTTACCCGCTCCTCAGTTCCCGTGACTCTCGTGATGTGGCCCTTGCCAGTCGTGTCCTCGACCAGCTCGATGTCCCCGGGTCCCACCGCGATCTTCTTTCCACCCGCCACTTCGAGTTCGCCGTGACCGCTCAAAGTAATTACGTATTGGCGGCGCGGAGCAGTGTGCCAATCGCTCACTCTACCGGGCGCCGCGCGATGGAGTTCAGCCCCGGTTGTCATCATCATCTTGAAGACGTCGTTGCCGCTGCCTGGGGTGAATTTTGCCTCAATCTCTTCCGCGTGCGTCTGCCCGTCCGGGCCGGTGTAGAGCCGGGTAATGAACAAACCTTTCTGTTTTTGAGCGCCACTGTTCTGCGCGCCTGCTACCAGCACAACCAGGCCCAGCAGCCCAGCAGTAATTAACCACACTAGAGTCGATTTCATCGCGTGCCTCCTCGCCGGTGAGAGAACCGATGATCATTTTACTGCTGCGTCAACAACCGGCACTAGAGGAAGACCGTAGATTTAATTCGGATCGCCGCGGTAGACCCAGCTTCGATCCCGAGAAGCATTCGCACTGGCGTTGATGCTCCGGAGCGTTTCGGCAACCACGGCATGCGTCGGCGCCAGCGTACAAACCGGATCTGTGGCCGCGGCGCTGCCCGTCAGCAGGAAGGCTTGGCATCGGCAACCCCCGAAATCGCGCACTCGACGGTCGCAGCTCCGGCATGGCTCGGGCATCCAATCTTCATCGCGAAAGCATGTGAAGGCTGGCGACTCCTCCCAGATCCAGCGTAACGGGCGCTCGCGCGCGTTGGCGAATTCAAGACCCGGGATAACCGGAGCGGAATGGCAGGGCATCGCCCGGCCGGCAGGATCGATGAGCATCGTCTGATGCCCCCAACCGTTCATGCACGGCTTCGGAAACTGCGCATAATAATCCGGCAGGACGAAGTCGATCCGCAGGCGGCCCTTGAGACGCTCCCGCGCGGCCTCGACGATCTCCACAGAGCGTTGCAACTGCTCGTGTGTCGGCATCAACGCATCGCGGTTGCGGAACGCCCAACCATAGTATTGCACGTGGGCGACCTCCAGCTTCTGCGCCCCGCTATGTTCGGCGAACGCTACCATTGCTTCCAGACGGCCAAGATTGCGACGGTGAACAACGATGTTGATCGTGAACCCGATCCGGCGTGCACGAATCAGTTCCGCAACGCGCAGCTTGAGGGCGTGAGCGCGCGTACCGGCGAATTCGTTAGCCGGCGTTTCCTCGATATCCTGGAAGCTCAGTTGCACATGATCGAGGCCAGCCTCGATGAGCGCATCCAAACGCGACTCATCCAATCCAACGCCCGAGGTAATCAGGTTCACGTAAAGATGCGCGGCGCGACCCGCACACGTCAGTTCCACAATGTCGGAGCGGGCCAGCGGCTCCCCGCCCGTCAAGTGCAACTGGAGGACGCCCATCTCTCCAGCTTGTTGGAAGATGGACAGCCAGCTTTCAGTCGGAAGTTCCGTGGAGCGCTGGCGCATCTCGAGTGGGTTCGAACAATAGACGCAATGGAGCGGACAGCGATGGGTGATTTCGGCGATCACTGAACGGAGTTGGTAATTCATGAGCACTCGATCACGCGCTTATCGCGTAGACGCGTCAGAAACGCGATCGCCTCCGTTTCGATTCGCGCGGCGTTTTCCGGCGGATGGTTTCGCTGCAAGCGTTCGATGACTTCGCGGACTGTGCGGGCGCCATTGCAAAGTTCGACGATGGAGCGCGCAGGTCCTTTCAACCGCAGCGCGCCTTCGGGAATCAGCAGCAGGTCTTCCGGCTGGCCCGGAGCGTTCAAGCGGCATCCTGGCGCCAACTGCGGCACGCTATCCTGAACCAATTCGCTCATACCGGCTTGTCCTCCGGTTCCGGACGGAACGCGCCCGGAGGCGGCCAGCCGGGCGCTACATAAGCGCAATAGATGGCATCGAGCTGCGCCCACAGAATATCGCATTTGGTGCTGAGCGCTGCGAGCGCGTGTTCCTCTTCCACAGGTGTGTTGGCGTGTTCGATGACCCAGGCCAGGGCGAATTGCGCGTCTTCCGGCGCCTGCGTCAGCCGCGCGTCAAAATATCCGAGACCGCCGCTCAGCCAGGGATAATGCCGTCGAAGCCTGTCGACACGCAACGCGATCAAGTCGCGCGAAAACAGCTCGGTGAGCGAGGATGCCACAGCCTCCAGAAAGCTGCGCTTGGAAACCAAATCCAGGTAGGCGTTCACGGCATACCGTACACCGGGTAGAATCTCTTTCCCCAAAACCACACGTTGCCGATCCAGGCCGGCCGCCTCCGCGAGGCGAATCCACTTCTCGATGCCGCCGGGTCCACCCGTTCCATCACCGTCATGATCGACAATCCGCTTCCGCCAAATGCGCCGGAAGGCCGAATCCTCACACCGGGCGAGGATAAGAGCATCCTTCATCGGGATGATGCTTTGGTAATAGTAGCGATTGAGCGCCCAAGCCTGAAGCTGGCCGCGAGTAAGCTTACCTTCGTGCATCAACTGATGGAACGGGTGCCGATGATGGTACCGTTCTTCGCCGATCGCCCGCAAACGCGCTTCCAAGTCCGCTGCGGGGGCGAGACGCTGATCGTAGACTTCCGTCACAGCGCTATCTCCATACCGTCCCAGGCCACTTCCCAACCCGATTCGCGAACGATCCGGTTCTCCGGACTCTCTTCGTCCAGGATCGGATTCGTGTTGTTGATATGAATGTAAATCTTACGTTGCCGCCCGAGCCGGTTAAAACGCTCCAAACTGCCGCCGGCTCCCGATATTGGCAGATGGCCCATCTGGCGGGCGCTGCGGTTTACACCGGGAATGCGCAACGGTTCCTCATCAGTCCAGAATGTGCCATCGAAAAACACGACATCGTAATCCTGCAACCGCTCCAAAAGCGCATCGGAGACTGGACCGGAGTTGAGAAGAAACGCCAGCGCTCCTCCGCCAGATTCCGTGGAAACCAAAAAACCGAGGGCCGCTTCGGCGGGATTCAATTCCGACACCCGGGACGCGCTCACGAAACGGGGAAACCGGCCAGCTAACGGCAACGCTTCAACACGCGCTCCACCAGCCGTAAACGCATCGTCCACCGGAATATCATGCCAACGGACTTGCTCGGTAATGCGCGCGAGCACGCCAAACACACTATTGTCTTCCATGAGAATTCTGTGAACGGCGGCGGTGGCGTGAACGCGGTAGGAATGAAACTCGCGGAGCAGCAGCAGGCCAAGTATTTGGTCCACTTCGGCCCCTGTCAAAATGATATCGGTGATCGGTGAGTGCCGGCCCTCGCCTCGCGGCCAAAGCTCCGGCGCCTCTTCGATCTGAGCGCGAAGATCCGGCGACGCGTTGAGCAGGGTCCATTGGCCTGAGATTGCAGTCCAAGCGACCTGAGCCTGTGTCCGGCGCTTGACGGAGGAGTCGCCTTTGCGCGCCCGGCTACAATTCCGGCACGAGCAATTCCATTGCGGGAGGCCGCCTCCAGCTGCACTTCCGAGCACTCTGACTTGCATGAAGAAAACTCAGGCGGGCGTGAGAACCGCGCGGCAACAGTGATCCCCGCTCCGCAGCGAGCTACAGGCTTACTGCGGCCGCGCGGTTCGCGGTTAGAAATCGCCGTTGCAGTACAGGTTGATTTCGCAGCTCAGGCAGATTTCTTCGAATTCAGGTGTTTGCCATTCCATTGAATTCTCCTCCGTAGCGAGTTGCTATGGGGCGAAGTCTACTATAATGCGCCGCATGCATGCAAGCAGGCGATCCGGAGGATCTGGAGGATCGGAGAAGACGACGGAAGGGTCCGCGTCCTCACCGCTGGCCGAAAGCCAGCACCGGCAGATTTCCACGTTTCGCGCTCTGCAACATCGCAATTTCCGGCTTATTTGGACCGGGTTTGCGGTTTCGTCGGCCGGCACCTGGATGCAGATCGTTGCGCAAAGCCTGTTGGTCCTTGATCTGACGCATGGCTCCGCGGTGGCGCTGGGAACACTCTCTTTGGTTCAGGCGCTGACGTTCCTGCTTCTCGCGCCCATTGGGGGCAGCTCGGCCGATCGCTTCGACAAACGGCGCCTTCTGCGAACGACGCAATCCGTCATGATGACGCTGGCTGCCCTTCTTGCACTCTTGTCGGCAACGGGACTCATCCGGTTCTGGGTGATTTTGTTGGCGGCATGCGTGAACAGCGCCACGCTGAGCTTCGATCAACCGGCCCGCAACGCATTGATCGCAGCGTCGGTTCCCAAAGAGCATTTGATGAACGCCGTCTCACTGCAATCCGCGGTGTTCAATGGGGCTTCGATCATTGGACCGGCTCTGGCCGGCTTGACGCTGAGCAAGGCCGGCTATTCCGGCAATTTCCTTCTGAATGCGCTGAGCTATTCCGCGATGTTAGTGGCGCTTTCATTGATCGACCCTTCGAAAATACGCAGCACCCCAGCGCCCGGCGGAAAACTGCTGGACTCCGTGCGAGAGGGTCTTCAATACATACGGCGCGACGCTGTTCTCCCCTCGGTGCTCACTGCGTACGGCGCATTACTGTTTTTCGGCCCTTCTTCGACGCTGGTGTTGCCGTTGTTTGTCAAACAGATCTTGCACCGTGGTTCAGCCGAACTCGGCCTCCTGTTCTCGGCAGTAGGCGGCGGTACCGTTGTGAGCGCTTTGGCCCTTGCCTCTCTCGGCGATTTCCGCCACAAGGGAAAGCTCGTGTTCGGATCAATTCTGATTTGGGCCGTAGCGTTGGCTGTATTCGGTTGGAGCGCCACGTTAGCCTTCTCCACCGCGGTCCTTGTTGTTCTGGGCGCCGCGCAGACCGCTGCCGGCGCCACGAGCGTCACACTGCTGCAAACACGAGTCCCGCCGGAAATGCGGGGGCGCGCCATGAGCCTAAACACGCTTCTGATCATGTGCGTCCGTCCACTCGGAGACTTTCCAGCGGGAGCGCTGATCGAATGGTTGGGTTTACGGGTCGCCGTCCTGCTCGGCGCCGCTGTGGTAGGGACAATCGTATTGACGTTGTTCGCCATCCGTCCCGCTGTGCGGACTATCTGAACGCAGAGAAAAACCTTGAGAAAAACTGTGACTGCGGCTCAGCTTTTCACACGCATACTAACTAGGCAAGGGCTGTGCCCTTGATATCCCAGCCTCAGGATGGTGCTGCGCAGCCCTTGCGTTTTGAGTTTTGGGTTATGAGTTCTGAGTATGGCGCTCCGATTTACTCAGAACTCATAACTCACGACTCAAAACCGCTTATAAGCGACTATTAGAAGGATGTCTGATGAGATCGCCGCCTCATAGCCTCACGACTGCATCGAGCAGATCTCAAATGCAAGGTTGGCCAGTCTGCCCGCGAATGTTGTTAGCTGTGAGATTTCGATTTCTTCATTGGGCTCGTGGTAGGTCTCCTCGTTACCGGGTGCCCACCCCACGGCCTGGATGCCGGCCCGTACGAGCGGATTGGCAAATGTCCCTCCACCGCTGCCCACGACCCTCGCGTCGGGGGCATGTTTGAGGATCAGCTTCACAATGGGAGCCTCCGGAGAGACTTCGCACGGTAGCGAACTCTTGAGGATCTCCACTGAGAAAGACGCGCCCGGCATTTTTACGTCATCGGCCAGCGCCTGAATCTCATCGCGGATACCGGCCGGCGTTTGTGATGGCACGTAGCGGATGTCGAGTGTTACCTCGCAGTCGGCAGCCACGGCGTTGGGAGCGATCCCACCCGCGATCAATCCCGTATTGATGGTGGGGCCGCCCAGGATCGAATGAGTCTTATGCCGAAGGCTCAGCCCCTCCAGCGCCAACAGGAATCGCGACATGGCGTGAATCGCGTTGACTCCCTTCGCCGGATTCATGGCGTGGGCCTGCTTGCCGTACGCCTTCACTTTCAGCCGCACCCTGCCCTTTTCTGCGATGTTGATCTCGCGCATTTCACCGGCAATATCGGGAATGACGGCGTCGGTGCAGTCGAGCAATTTTTGTTCAATGAGGTGCTCAATGCCCACGCCGATGCCGACCTCCTCGTCCCCCACTGCTCCGAAGATGAACTCGCCATCCAGAAATTTTTCGTGTCTTTTGAGGATCACCAGCGCGGCAAAAGCCGAGGCCAAGGGTCCCTTGTCGTCCAACACGCCACGCCCGTAAAGCTTGCCCGCTTTTTCAAATGGCTCGAAGGGCGCAAACTTCCATGCCGAAGGTGCCCCGCTGGGCACGACATCGGTATGAAGCAGCACCATCAGCTTCCGGTAACCTGGCCGCCCCTTGCCGGCCCGGGCCAGCAGATTCTCCCGCCCCGCTACCTTGGTATGTATCTTCCCCGATATGGAATGCGCCTCCAATTCTGTCTGGAGGATAGCAACGACCTTTCCCTCTTCACCTGGGGACTTCATCCCGTCGGGTCCGCCGCCGGGAAAGTCTTCCACCAAGTAGTTCACGGTGCGCTCGCGGCTGATGCGCAGGGTGAGGTCCACGATGAACGAGCGCATTAATTCCGCCTCGCGGAGAATTTGTAACGGGTCTGGCAATTGGGGCATAAAGGCCCTCCTCGTCTAGACCAGTTGGACCCAAGGCCTTCGGTCCAGGTCATTTTACGACCAAATGCTTCGGCGATGCGAACGCGGGCTAAAGCCCGCGACGGCTCCTTCCAGCGAGTTCGTAAGCCACAGCACGAATATGGAAACCAACGTCAATCGTTGTGTCATCGAGTGAAGCGCGCCCTCCTCTGCCGCGTGGAATTCTATACCGGCAAAATCAGTGACGGTGATCAATTCTGTGCAGGTCCGGTCGAGGGCTGATAGGCTTAACGCTATGCCAGAGGAACGTGTGTTTCTCATCCGGCATTTAAAATTGGAAAGCGCGAAGGATGTGATGGATATTGTGGCGGCGTATTATCCGATGGGCCAAATCCCGGTGAAAGCGCAATACCTGGTCGAAGGTTTGTTTGAGGAAGGCAAAGTATGATTCCGAAAACCCTGGGGGGAAGTCGCCGAACTCGCCGCGCAGGGCGAGTCGTTCGATCTTTGCCTCAGAAATTTCCTGGACGGCTTCTTTGCCGAACCCGCGGCGGAGGCGCTGGCGCCTGAACCAGTACGGCTGGCGCACAGCTTACCGCAACTGGGTGATGTGGAAGATGCATACCTTGCAGCGACAGCGGAATGGCTGGCGTGGAAATTTAATCTGCAAGCGCCGCGATGGGCGTTTGATCAAACGCGTTCGTTGCGGCGTCCGTGGTTTGCCTCGCAGTTAGCCTCGATGCGCGCGGTGCTCCTGCTCGAAAGTCCGGCGCCGTTTCGCTCGCGCAATTTGTTCGTTTCCGAAAATGCGTTGAGCCGAGCATAGGGTGACGAATTTCCAGGACCGGGCGTATCTCAGCGCCGAAGGTTTACAAAGCCGCCCGGATTCATAATGTGGCGACACCTAATTGATTCGGATCAAGGTTCGGCGGGGGACTTGTGCAGCCTGACGAGTCAACCATTCTTGAGTGGCGGGATGGTGATCAAAGCGGCGGTACAGACCATGGACTAGCACCAGGACCAGCAGCGGCGGCAGCGTGATCGCAATCAGCGTCAACGCGGCACCGCGCAATCCACCAACGAAATAACCCAGGCTGATCACCCAGAGTCCGGTCGGGCCGGGACTGATCTGTCCGATTGCAAGAGCCTCGGCGAATTGGCGGTCGGTTGCCCAACCTCGCGACAGGAGATCCTGGTGAACAATCGGAAGAT
>Ga0066710_100005885_pt1 | contig 11316 bp, 10 predicted proteins | sample GraSoiAngelo_159_FD_79666 | JGI IMG/M metagenome (GOLD analysis project Ga0066710, IMG submission 79666) | Grasslands soil microbial communities from the Angelo Coastal Reserve, California, USA - 14_1009_16_40cm | ecosystem: Environmental > Terrestrial > Soil > Grasslands | place: USA... | reverse complement strand
CGGTCCTCCCCGTTGGATTGCTCCCCTTCACCTTCATCGGAACGATGACGAGGCGTGGTACGTGCTGGAAGGAAGACTCTGCGTAAAAATGGGAGATGAAGAAGTAGAGCTGCGTGCCGGATCAGGCGTGCTGGTGCCGCGAGGAACGCCGCACACGTACTGGAACCCTTCCAGTGAGCGAGTTCGATATCTTCTGATTATGACCCCGAAGATTCATCGGCTGATCCAGGAAATCCATGCGACCAAGGAGCGCAGTCCGGCGATCATGCGGGAGCTCTTTGAGAAGTTTGATTCGGAGTTGCGAGCCTAGCTCCGCCTGTTTGGAGGCACGGCGTCGTCCACCCGTGCAATCCGGAAGTTTGGCGTCCTTGGTCGCTACTAAAGTTCCGGAGTAGGATTGTTTCTGGCATGAAGAAGCCGAAAAAGATCAGCAAGACCGCCCAAACGAAAATTTCAAAGAATGGTGCGAAGCGCCCAGCTACAGCGCTTCCTCAGCAACGCACTTACTCCATCCCTGATTACCGGCTTGAGAAGCCTAGTTTCACCGTTCGCCAAGTCCGGAAGGGCGAAGAATGTTGTTATGAAGTCTCCGGGAACCTTTTTGCGCCCGTCCCCCCCATTCGCGATTCGAAGTATTTGAGCAAGCAGCAGTGCATCGAGATTTATCGCTGGATGGTGCTCAATCGCAAGATGGAACAGGCACTAGAGAATCTATATAAGCAGGGAAAAGTTGTGGGCGGCGTTTATTTCGGACTGGGCCAGGAGGCGTGCTCGTGTGCGTCAGCTTACGCGCTTAGCAAGGACGACTGGCTTGCGCCAATGATCCGAAATCAAGGATCGCTGCTGGTTCGCGACTTCGAGCCGCGTGACATGATGATGCAGTACATGGCCAAGGCCGACTCGCCGACCAAAGGCCGTGACGGCACCTCGCACTTCGGCGATATTTACAAACGCAACGTGGTCTCGCCGATTTCCATGCTTGGCGATCTCATCCCGGTGTTGGCGGGCGTTGCCCTTGGTGCGCGGCTGCAAGGAAAGAATATCGCCGTGATGACCTATATCGGTGATGGGGGACAGTCGACCGGCGTCACCTACGAGGGCATAAATCTTGCCGCGGTGCAGAACCTCGGGCTGGTGCTCTTCGTTGAGAGCAATTTGTGGGCGTACTCAACTCCATCGGAAATGCAATACAAGGTGCAAGACCTGGCGGAGCGTGCTATTGCATACGGAATTCCCGGCGTCATTGTGGACGGCACCGACGCTTGCCAGATTTACGATGCCGCGCGGAATGCTGTGGAACGAGCCCATCGTGGAGAAGGGCCGACGCTGATCGAAGCCAAAATGATGCGCATGAAAGGGCATGCCATCCATGACGCCGCTGATTATGTTCCCAAGCCGATGTTCGAATACTGGCGCAAGCGTGATCCGATAGCGCGCTTTGAAAATTATTTGGTGAACATCAAGAAGTGGCTATCTCCGCAAGAGCACGAAAATCTGATCGCTCAGGTCGAGGGTTACCTGGAGAAAGAACGCGAGATTGCTGTGAACTCTCCGATGCCCGCGCCCGAAACAGCCGAAGGCGGCGTGTACTGCGAGAATGGCTGCCACGAGATCAAGCCGAAGTACGGCACTCCAAAGACCCGACAAGGCCGCCGCACCGGCCCGAAGACCGCCGAAGACGTGGTGCATCTGAAATAGATTACTCACGTGGAACAGGCGGCTCGCCTGTTCACGAGCGGAGGAGGATTGCTAAGAATTGCTACGGACAGGCGAGCCGCCTGTCCCACGAAGATTCCTAAATGAATCGAGTCAAAGTCATTGGCGCAGGTCTGGCGGGTTCGGAAGCCGCGTGGCAGTTGGCACGCCGTGGAGTGCCGGTTGAGCTGTATGAAATGCGTCCTGTGCGGACGACGCCAGCGCATCAGACCTCGGACTTTGCCGAACTGGTCTGCTCGAACTCCCTGAAATCTGAGAGCGAGAACACGGCTCCGTGGCTTCTGAAGGAAGAGATGCGGCGAATGGGATCGTTGCTGCTGGAGATCGCACGTGAATGTGCGGTGCCAGCCGGGCATGCGTTGGCCGTGGATCGCGCGCAATTCTCGGCGAGAGTCACTGAGGCAATTTCACGCGAGCCGCTGATCCAGATTCGCCGTGAAGAGGTTATCAAGATCAACGAAGACGAGATTACGATTATTGCGACTGGGCCGCTGACCTCAGATGCGCTGGCAGAAGAAATTGCAAGATTGAGTACAGCCGGTGTGGCTCGGACAGGAGTGTCCGACCCACACAAGCAGTTATATTTCTACGATTCCATCAGCCCCATCGTCGAAGCCGACTCGATCGACATGTCGAAGGTGTATCTGGCGGCGCGATACGACAAAGGCTCGGCGGACTACATCAATTGCCCGATGTCGAAAGAAGAATACGACCGCTTTTATGATGCGATGATCTCCGCCGACTCGGTCGAAGCCAAAGAATGGGAGAAGCTGAACTACTTCGAGAGCTGCCTTCCGATCGAGGAAATCGCACGCCGGGGCCGGCACACGCTGCGTTTTGGGCCGATGAAGCCGGTGGGACTCAAAGATCCGCGGACTGGCAACCAGCCTTATGCCGTGGTGCAATTGCGCCAAGAGAACCTACGCGCAGAGTCCTACAATCTGGTCGGATTCCAGAATCATTTGAAGTTCGGCGAGCAAGCCCGAGTACTACGCCTGATTCCGGGACTCGAAAGTGCACGGTTTCTGCGCTACGGCCAAATTCACCGCAACACGTATATCAATTCACCGGTACTGCTCACGCCCACGCTCCAGATGAAAGCGCATCCGAACGTTTTGTTTGCGGGACAGATTTGCGGAGTTGAAGGTTATGTCGAGTCCATCGCAACGGGAACGCTGGCGGGAATTCATGCTGCGGCACTTGTCTCCGGGGAGACTCCGAAGGCACCACCACGCACGACCGCCTTGGGGGCGCTGATGCATTACATCACCAACGCCGACCCAAAGAAGTTCCAGCCGGCGAACATCACATTCGATCTTCTTCCGCCGTTGGAAAAGAAAATTCGCGATCGGCAGCTGAGACACAAGATGCAGTGCGCGATGGCGCTGCAAGAACTCCGGACCTGGTTGAACGCAAAAGTCTCGCCAGCAATCCTTACTCATGCGTCCTAGGTGACTTCCACTGGCTCCAGCGAACTTCAAGCCGGCTTCCGATTGCAAGCCACTGCAAGCTACCTGCAATCAGGAATTCCGCTGCGTTACATATGAGCGCTCGAATGTTCCTAGATGAACGAACCGAACGATAGGAGATACGATCATTCCGGGCAACATTGCCAATAACATTGCTGGCAAGTCGGCCGCAAAAAGAGAGTTCACAATCAATGGTTCGTAATGAAAGTGGAACCATCGCCCTGCAAAGATCGTAAAGTCAGCTCCTTCAAAACTGTCTTTAAACGCCGCTGCGGCGCGTGATAGCGGTCCCATGGCGTGAAGAGCCACAAAAAACCAAACCCCATGAAAGCTAGCGAGGATCCAACCCAATCGGCTTCGGAGGCAATCATCAAACCACTTCCAACCCTTACCTAAGATTTTCATCGTATGTTCGGACACCGGACTGTACATCATAGTTCTGGCCCCCATTCTCGCGTGAACAAAACTGCTCCGGTATGCGTATCACTCACAGGACGCGCCTCCGCCCAGCTTACTTTTTCGCTGGGCAAGCGTCCAACTCGTGCGAGTGCGAAGATTTCTCGGCTGCATTTGGCGGGCGAGGGCGCCCGCCGCGCGCTAGTGAGCCATGGTTCTGCGCGACCTCATCCGCGACGTGTTTCGCACCCTGTGGTCGCATAAGCTGCGCACGTTCTTGACCATGTTTGGCATCGCCTGGGGAATTGTTTCCATCGTGCTGATGGTCGCCGCTGGCGAAGGTCTCCGCAAGGGGCAAGAAGAGCAATCGAAGACACTGGGCAAAGACATCATGATCGTCTTTCACGGCCGCACCAGTCTGCAAGTGGGAGGGGCGCGTGCGGGGAAGTTGGTCCGCTGGGAAGACGCTGATGTGCAGGCTGTGCAATCCGAGGCCCCTGATTGCCAGTACGCACTTCCTGAGCTTGAGCAGGGGGACGTGCGCATTCACAGCAACTACAACAATGGCGCGTTTCTCGTCACGGGGTCGTATCCCGAGTTCGGCGAAATTCGCACGCTCAATGTCGGCTCGGGCCGCTTCTACAATTGGGACGACGAGCGCGAGGGCCGCCGCGTTGCGTTTCTCGGCACTGATGCCGCAAAGCAGCTTTTCCCTGAAGGCCGCAATCCACTTGGCGACAATGTTTATCTGAACGAAATGCCTTATCTCGTGATCGGCGTCATGGCAAAGAAAAAGCAGGATTCAAGTTATGACGGGTGGGACGTGAACAAAGTTTTTGTTCCGTTTTCCGCAATGCGGCGGGACTTCCCTGACAAGCCTCCGGGAACCTCTCGCACCTTCGACCAACTGCTGGTAACGCCGAAATCGGTGCAACAGCATGAGGCTTGCAAGCACGAACTGCGTGCCGCGCTCGGCAAAATGCACAAGTACGATCCGACTGACAAAGAAGCCTGCCCCATCTGGGACACGGTGCAGGAGGCGAAGGCCTTCAGCCAGATGACCGACGGAATGAAATATTTCCTGGGCGCGGTCGGACTCGTGACCCTATTCCTTGGCGGCATCGGCGTGATGAACGTAATGATGGTCGCGGTCCGCGAACGCACTCGAGAGATTGGCGTAAGAAAGGCCCTGGGCGCTCCGGCCCGTGCAATCTTGCAACAATTTTTCATTGAAGCGATGGTCATCGCACTGGTCAGTGGAGGCGTGGGGCTCGGTGTCGCCTATGGCCTATGCGCGCTGGTTGACTTGCTGCCCATGCCAGATTTCTTTGCTGGGCTCCTGCCGACCTGGAAATCCGGATTGCTAGCTTGCGGCATGCTGGGAGGAGTCGCGGTGCTATCGGCGATGTATCCCGCGCGCAGAGCTGCTTCGATAAACCCGATCGAGGCATTGAGGTTTGAGGCGGGAGGGTGAATCGAAGTCAGAAGTGAGAAGTCAGAATGCAGATTATTTGGGGTGACTTATTTAGTGCTCCACGTTTACGCATTCTTGCTTCTGCATTCTTACTTGTGACTTCTGCGTTCGCTAAAAGCTATGAGCTAACGGCTAAGAGCTGATGCTTACTGAAATCATTCGCGAAGCCTGGATCGCCCTGAAGCGTAACTACACGCGCACCTTCCTGACCATGCTCGGCATTGTGTGGGGAATTGCGACAGTTACGCTTCTCATCGCTTATGGCAGCAGCTTCCGAAATATTCTGGTGGGCGGATTTAATGCGTTCGGCAAGAGCGTCGTGATCGCCTGGCCCGGCCAGACCAGCGAGCAACCTGGCGGCCAGCGCGCGGGAAAGAAGGTCTTACTCGAACAAGCTGACCTCGACATGGTCAAGGCTAATGCGCCATTGGTGAAATACGCCTGTCGCGAGACGGTGCGGCGGCCGGGAATCGCTTATCAGGACCGGCTGGTTGGCACGGCCGCAATTCGTGGCGTCTGCCCGGAGTATGGCGAGATGCGCAACGAAGTGCCCTCCGAGGGCCGCTGGATCAGTAGCAGCGACGAAATTGAACGGCGGCGCGTCTGTTTCCTGGGCGGGCGTATTCGCGAGCAGCTATTCAGCGGTCGGCCAGCAGTTGGCGAATTTGTCACCATCGCGGGCGTCCGCTTCGAAGTGATAGGCGTGATGCAGCGCAAAATCCAGCTGAGTAACTATTTTTCCAGCGATGACGAATCAGTTTGGATTCCATACGCTTCTGCGGGCGACCTTTGGAACACGCGCCATGCGGCGGTCATGGTGTTCGAGCCAATCGCGCCGCAATTTGAGAAACGGGCCATGGCGCAGGTGCTGGCTGCGGTAGCGACTCGCCAGCAGTTTTCGCCCACGGATCCAAAGGCCTTTCAGATGTTCGGCCGCGACGAATTCCGCCCCGTGATCGACGCAATCACCATTGGACTCGAAGTCCTGCTGGCATTCGTAGGCGCGCTAACGCTTGGCATTGGCGGCGTTGGCGTGATGAACATCATGCTGGTTTCGGTCGAAGAGAGAATCCGAGAAATCGGCTTGCGCCGTGCTCTAGGCGCAAAGAAAAGTCATATCAAGCTGCAATTCCTCGCGGAGACATTGCTGATCATGCTGCTAGGCGGCGCCATTGGTGTGGTCATTTCCTACCTGGTTGCCGCGGCAGTTGGCACGCTTCCGTTGATGGGCCCGCTATTCGAGGATGACTCCGGTCGCGGCGACATTCATCTGCATATCTCTTCGATGACGCTGATGGTTTCGACTTTGGTGCTGCTGTTGGTCGGAGTGATCAGTGGCCTAGTGCCAGCGCTGCGAGCCTCGAAACTCGATCCGGTGGAAGCGCTGAGGTATGAGTGAAGCGAATTGATTTAATGAAGCCCTTAGCTATTAGCCTTTAGCTCTTAGCCAAACCGTATTGAGATCCCCCTAGACGCTAAGAGCCAACAGCTAAGAGCTGTTTCCCGGCAAGTTCAGCCTGATGGATCCTTTCCAGCAGGGCTATCCGCCGCCGGCGCGCGTGCTGCTGGTCGGTCAACGGAATTTCGAATAACAGGATCACCGTCGGTCAGGGATTCTCATTCGATTTCAACCAGTCGTGGTTGAAGCAAGGCGGCGATCTCGACTACTTCACGGATACTCCGCCGGGAAACAACGGAAGCGATACTTCGTGAGGGGAGTCAACTCTTTCGCCGACGTCGTGGGATTTGACCGTCGAGGATGGCTGGCTAAGAAAATCGAGTTGGGTGAGGGAACCGAGATTTCGGCGAAGCGAAGCCTGCTTTTACGACAGTTTCGTTTCCGGGCACTCAAAATGGCCAGACATTCCCGTTCGCGATCAACGACGTTCGCGGCATCGTTGGAACGTATTTCGATTCAACGGGAAAACAGCACGGATTTTTGACGAAGTAGGCTCGACCGCAGGGCAACAAAACCGCTCACGTCGGGGCGGGTGCCCTCACCCGCCCTGCGGAGCGAAGCTCCGCGAACGACGGACAACACACAAAAACGCCATTCACCCCAACTCGGTCTCAAGATCGCACCTGCTGAGGTGCAATCGATGGCATCGCAGGGCGGGTAAGGCACCCGCCCCCTACGTGAGCCCGTGGCCCATCTGAAATTCAGCGCCCGGGCAAGCCTTGTGCAACCAAACCATCCTTCAGCCGCAACTAAATCATTAGTTACTTTTTCGCGGGTCCCGCGTCTAACAATCAGGAGAACGAAGTGCCGCCGAAGCAATCGCCAACTCTGACGGAAGCCGAGCTCCGCATCATGAACGTGCTCTGGCCTTTAGGGTCTGGGACCGTCCAGCAGGTGCTTGAGTCCCTGCCCGGCAAACCGGAGCTGGCCTATAACTCCGTGCTGACCACCATCCGCATACTTGAGAAGAAGGGATACATAAAGCACGTGAAGTACGGGCGGGCACACGTCTATGTTCCTGTGGTCGCGCGGCAGGACGCGAGCCGTTCTGAAATTCGCCATCTGGTGGGCAGGTTCTTCAAGAACTCGCATGAGCAATTGGTGTTAAACATTCTTGAAGATCGCGGATTGGATCCCAAAGAGTTGAAGCGGCTGAGAGAAATGCTGGAGGGCAGCATACAAAAATGATGTTCTTCCAGGGAATCACCGAAATCGTGGCGGAACGGGCCCTGAATTCCATTCCAGCAGGGCTAATGATTGCGACCGTGGCCTGGGTTGGCCTGCGAGCTTTCAAGAAGCAAGATTCAGGAATTCGATTTGCAGTCTGGTTCCTTGCGTTGGTGGGAATCGCTGCTGTTCCCTTCGTGCCGTCGTTTGGCGGTTCCGGCGGAGTTTCCGGCACACTGCACGCACGCGTAACCTTGCCGGCAGCGTGGGCAGACGCAATTTTCGGTTTCTGGGTAGCAGTCGTCGGCCTGGTCGCATTGCGGCTCTTCGTCGGCATTTGGAAGCTGTGGAGTCTCAAACGAGACGCTGCACCGGTTGCATTCTCAGACTTGCCGGCCGAAGCGCAACAGGCAATCGCGGAATTTCGGGCCAGCCGTCCGGTTGAGGTTTGCAGTTCGACGCGGGTGCGAGTTCCCACAGCAGTAGGCTTCTTCAAGCCAACGGTGCTGCTTCCGGAGTGGGTGCTGACCGAAGTTTCTGAACGGGATCTGACGGCGGTCATTCTGCATGAACTGGCGCATCTGCAGCGCAGAGACGATTGGACGAATCTCGCGCAGAAGTTGCTGGGAGCCATCTTCTTCTTTCATCCGGCGGTGTGGTGGGTTGAAAGAAAGCTTGCTCTCGAGCGCGAAATGGCGTGCGACGAACTGGTGTTGGCGAAGACGGGTAATCGGCACGCATACGCTGAGTGTTTGGTCTCACTCGCCGAAAAAAGTTTTGCACGGCATGGGATTGCGCTTGCTCAGTCGCTGATTGGTCATGCAAAAAGTACTGCACTGCGGCTGGCGCGAATTCTCGATCCGAGTCGGTCGGCAACGCCTCGCGCGTATCTGCCAGCGCTGGCGCTGACGTCAGCGGCGCTAGTGCTTTGCGTTGTGGCGGGACCGGGTGCTCCGAGACTGATCGGCTTCGAGGACCGAGTGGTTGGCTCGGAAGCTGCGCCTGTCCCCCCCGTGAAAGCTTCGCCGGAACAAGCTGCTCTGCCGCCGGTAAGAATCGAGGCAAGCTTCCATCCGGATAGGGTAGCGACGTCCCACTCCGCGTTACCTGCGCAGCATCGCGTCGCGCAGAGAGCAGCTCCGGCAACCATTGCGCAGAAACGCGCTCCAGGACGGGAACTGTTCGCGCGTGAGACCGAGACCGATCTCGCTCCCGACTCTAGAACGCAATATGTCGTGTTTGTGCAAACCAGTATTGACCGTGATGGTGAAGTGAAGACTGATTTCTGCGTGTGGAAGTTGACATTGCGCGAGTCCGATAATCGGGCAATTAGAGCGCAGATCATAACCAGCTCGCTCTAAAAATTTTTGAGTATCAGAACTAAATAATTAGTTTCAAGGAGGAAGAACAATGAATGGTTGGACAAATAGTTTGAAGAACAAATTGAGCAAGAAAATAATCGTGCCTTCGCTGGCAGCGCTGATGGCGGTGTCGCTCAGCGCATACAAGGTGGCTAAGCCAGCGAATTCCGCGCTAGCAGCAGCAGCAGCGCCCGCCCCAGCGGCTGCTGCCCTCGACGACAGCAGCATTGAACCATTGCTGGCCCTTGATCGCGCGATGGAGAATGTGGCTGCGCGCGTTACTCCGGCGATCGTAAACGTCACAGTCGCTTCGAAGACGGACGCTCGCAGACAAAGCGGCGACGACAATGGCGATAATTCCAATGACAACGACATGCAACAATTCAACCCGTTCGGGCAATTCGGAATGCCGATGCCCATGCCGCAAAGGCCACGGATCGAGCATGGCCTCGGCAGCGGTGTGATTATTTCGCCCGACGGATACATCGTCACCAACAATCATGTCATTGACGGAGCGGTGAACATTAATGTGACTTTGGGCGACCGGCGTGTATTGCCAGCGAAGCTAGTCGGCGCTGATCCGCTTACTGATCTGGCGGTTGTTAAGGTCGACGCTACCGATCTGCCTAGCATTCCCTGGGGCGACTCAACCAAACTTCGGCCCGGCCAGACCGTGCTCGCATTCGGCAATCCTTTCGGATTGCGCTTTACCGTGACGCGCGGAATTGTGAGCGCGCTGAATCGTCCGAACCCTGATGCCAGCAACCGCCGCAAGCCTGGGCAATTCATTCAGACCGACGCCGCCATCAATCCTGGCAATTCGGGGGGACCCCTCGTAGATGCGCGGGGCGAGGTGATCGGCATTAACACCTTCCTGATCTCCGGTTCCGGTTCATTTGCAGGCGCAGGCTTCGCGATTCCGACTCAGATCGTGCGCCCGACGGTGGACAATCTGATCAAGTACGGCAAAGTAAGCCATGGCTACATCGGAATCGGTATCAACGATGTGACCCCTGAGAATGCCCGCTTTTTCGGCGTGAAGAAAGCCGAAGGCGCGCTGGTTTCTCAGGTTGAACCGAACTCTCCAGGCGCAAAGGGTGGACTCAAGACTGGAGACGTGATTACCGGAATTAACGGGCAGGCCGTAAATGACTCCGGGGAACTCCAGGTTGTAGTGGGCCAGAAAAGTCCTGGCACGACCATAAATCTGGATGTCTTGCGAGAGGGCAAGGAGCTGAAAGTTCCAGTGACGCTCGAAGCCATGGATAAACGCAATGGTGAAACCGAGTCAGGCAATGCCGAGCACGGAAAGCCGCGCTGGGGGCTGGGATTGGAAGATCTCACTCCTGATGCTCGCGGCCAACTTCAGACCCCGTCTGATGTTCGTGGCGCGATCGTAGGAAATGTGCAGCCGGGTAGCCCTGCCGATAATGCCGGACTACAGCGCGGCGACATCATCGTTGAAGTCAACCGGCATGCTGTGCAATCAGCCTCGGACGCAGTTGACCAGTTGAGCAAAACTGCTAAAGGGCAAGATGCGCTGGTGCTGGTCTGGTCGAACGGCGGCAATACGTTCCGCGTGTTGCATCCCAGCCAGGGATAATAGATCGCGTTGTTGATGAAAGTCCCATCCTTCAAGGATCGGACTTTACTTTTCGGTGGGGATTGTCCAGTTCTCTATTGTCAGGTTCTGAACGCGCCGGAACTCGTCGGTATTATTCGTCACCAGCGTCAAACCGAGACTGCGGGCATGCGCGGCAATAAAAAGATCGTTTGCGCCGATCATCGTGCCGCGAGTTTTCAGGTCCGCACGAATCTTCGCGTAGTCCGATGCTGCTTTGTCAGGGAAATCGAGAACTTCGACGTATCCCAAAAATGCGTTAAGCGCCACTTCATCCTGACCTCGTCGCGGAGACGGTTCGACGCCGAATAGGAGCTCGGATTTCGTGATTACCGAGATGCAGACATAACTCACCGGAACATCTTGTAGTCGTGTGAGCACTGCATCATTCGAGCGCTTCATCACGTAGGAACAAGTGTCGTTATCCAGCATGTAGCGCGCCATCAGACCTTAGGTTCCGGTACTGGCAGGTCTTCAATCCCTTCCATAAACGTCTCCGAGGCAACGGGTCCCTGACTCAGGTATGAGGACCAATCCAGAGGTCGCGGCGAAAGGATTATTTCGTTTCCCTCTCTTCGTATGAAGACTTCGCGGGAATGGAACTGGAGGTCCTTAGAGGCAAACGTACGGCTTGACTGCGGTTGTTCATGAAT
>Ga0066710_100005884_pt1 | contig 11318 bp, 7 predicted proteins | sample GraSoiAngelo_159_FD_79666 | JGI IMG/M metagenome (GOLD analysis project Ga0066710, IMG submission 79666) | Grasslands soil microbial communities from the Angelo Coastal Reserve, California, USA - 14_1009_16_40cm | ecosystem: Environmental > Terrestrial > Soil > Grasslands | place: USA... | reverse complement strand
GCGTTCTCTGCGTGCTTGGCGCCTCTGCGGTGAGTGTTGAAACTTGACCAATGCGTGAACTTTCTGGAGCACCAAGGGATCGATCGTAGCCGGCCGCCGCAGGCACGCCGGCGCGGCGGGCTCTCCGAATCTGCTAACATGGCTCCGCCATGCGCCATGCTCCCGGTCACGTCGTCTCGTTCGCGAGCAGGTTCGGGGGCCTGCTCTGCGCCGCGACCTGGGCAGCCGCGCTCGTGCTCGCCCCGACCGAGTCGGCGGTGCGCTTCGCCGACGTCCTCGAAGGCTCCGGCATCGACTTCCGCCACCACTTCCTCCCGAGCGAGCAGGGAGAGAACTACCGGATGAACATGTACGACCACGGCTCCGGGGTCGCGGTGGCCGACGTCAACGGCGACGGGCTGCCCGACATCTACCTCCTGGACTTCCTCGGACCCAACGCGCTCTACATCAACCGGGGGGGCTTCAAATTCGAGAACAGCGCGGCCCGGGCCGGCGTCGCGATGCCGGACTGCGTTTCCGTCGGGTGCGCGTTTGGCGACTACGACAACGACGGCCACCCGGACCTGTACGTCACAACCTACTACAGCGGTAACCGGCTGTTCCACAACCGCGGCGACGGCACGTTCGAAGACGTCACCCGGTCCGCGGGCGTGGGGCACCGCGGGCACTCGAGCGCGGCGCTCTGGTTCGACTACGACCTCGACGGCGACCTGGACCTGTTCGTCACGAACGTCGGCCCTTTCACGGTGCCCGAGCCCAGCCCCGACGCCCCCTACGCGCGCCGCGGCGTCAACCTTCCGCTCGCCTACATGCTCGCGAACCCCGAGGTCTACCACAAGGGAGAGCCGAGCATCCTCTACCGCAACAACGGCGACGGGACCTTCACCGACGTGACCAGGCAAGCCGGCATCACGTCGGCCGAGTGGAACGGCGACGCGGTGGCGGGCGACTACGACAACGACGGTTACCCCGACCTCTACGTCTCGAACATGTTCGGCGCCAATCACCTCTTTCACAATAACCGCAACGGCACGTTCACCGACGTGACGCAAAAGGCGCTGGGCCGAACCTCCTGGGGCGCGATGGGGTCGCTCTTCTTCGACGCCAACAACGACGGCTACCTGGACCTCTACGTCGTCGACATGCACTCGGACATGTGGACCCACACCGACCCGACGGGACACGCCGATCCGGCGGCCAAGTACGACACGCCGCGCGGGAAGAACGCGCCCGGCTGGCGCATCGTGAAGCGGCCGGAGGAGACCCGCGCGCGCGCGGTGCTGTTCGGAAACACCTTCTTCTTGAACCGGCGCGACGGCACCTTCCAGGAGAGGTCCGGCCCCGCCGGCCTCGAGAATTTCTGGCCCTGGGGCATCGTGGCCGGCGATTTCGACAACGACGGCTGGCAGGACCTCTTCGTGCCCGCGGGGATGGGTTACCCGTACGTGTACTGGCCGAATCTGCTGCTGATCAATAACGGCGCCGGGGCGTTTGCCGACTACGCCGCGCAGGCGGGGATCGAGCCGCCCAAGCGCGGGAAGTACATCGAGGGGCTGCGGATCAAGGGCGAGCCGTGCGCGCGCAGCTCGCGCAGCGCCGCGGCGGCCGACTTCGACGGAGACGGCGACCTGGACCTGGTCGTGAACAACTTCAATCACGAGCCCTACCTGTTCCGCAACGACACGCCGCGCCGCCACTACCTGGACGTGCGCCTCGTGGGGGTGCGCGCGAACCGGGACGGCTACGGCGCCAAGGTCCGGCTCTTCGCGGGAGGGTCGCTCCAGTACCGCGAGGCCCGCTCGTCGGGCGGATACCTCACTCAGACGAGCGCGCTCCTCCATTTCGGACTGGGCTCCCTCACCGAGGTCGATCGCGTCGAGGTGCTGTGGCCTGCCTCCCAGAGACCGCAGGTGATCCGCTCGCCTCGGATCGACACGCTCCTCACCGTCGAGGAGCAGTGAACCGCGCTCTCCCGCTCGCAGCTTCCACCCTTCTGCTGGCCGTCGCGGCGGCCTCCGCGCAGGACACCCGCGGCGCGCAGGCCTCCCCGGGACGAGCGCACCTCGACGCGGCGCGCGCCGCCGGCGACAAGGGGGACTGGAGGGGCGCCGTGCTCGAGTGCAACCGCGCGCTCCGATCCGATCCTTCGAACGCGGAGGTCTACATCCGGCTCGGCGCGGCCTACGGCGAGCTCAAGGAGTGGGACGAGGCGCTCCGGGCGCTGCGCAGGGCCGTCGCCCTGGTCCCCTCCTCGGCCGCCGCCCACTACAACCTGGGCGTGACGCTGGAACGGGCGAAGCCCGGGAGCGGCGCCGGAGTCCCGGAGTTCCGCAAGGCGCTCGAGCTCGATCCGCGATCTGCGAGCGCGATGGTGAACCTGGCCGTCGGCCTGGGCGACCAGAGCCCGCCGGAGGCCCGACGTCTCCTGGAGCGGGCGGGCCGCCTCGACCCCCGCAGCGCCGAGGTCCCGTACAACCTCGGCCTGCTCCTGCGCAACGCCGGCGAGCGCGCTCGAGCGATCGAAGCGTTCCAGAAGGCGGTCGCGCTCAACCCGGACTTCCTGGACGCGCGGCGCCAGCTCGCGCTGCTGCTCGTGGCCGCCGAACGCTGGGACGAAAACCTCGAGCAGTGCCGCGAGATCCTGAAGCGGGACGCCCGTGACTGGAACGCGCGCTACAGCCTGGGCCAGACCCTGATCCGGAGGGGGCTCGAGGAAGAGGGACGCCGCGAGCTCCAGCGCGCCCAGGAGACGCGGCGCGCGGAGCAGGCGCGCCAGGACGCCGAGAAGGCGATCGGCCGCGGCGTCGCGGCGCTCCGGGCGGGCAAGCCGGAGGCCGCGGCGGCGGAGTTTCGCGCCGCGCTCGAGACCGACGCCCGCTCCGCGCTCGCCCACATGTATCTTGGAATGGCGTTGGCGTCGCTCGACCAGAGGCAGGACGGCCTGGCCGAGCTCGACCGCGCCGTGGAGCTCGAGCCGCAGGGCGCGCGCGCCCGTCACAACCGCGGCACGCTGCTGCTCCAGCTCGGCCGCGCGGCGGAGGCGCGGGCCGACTTCGACCGAGCGCTCGAGCTCGATCCCTATTTCGCCGAAACCCACAACAACCTGGGCATGATCCTGGCCGCGACCGGTGATCCGCGCGCTGCGCTCGAGCACTTCCGCCTGGCGACCGAGATCGACCCCGGGTACGTCGAGGGGCTGTTCAACCTCGGCCTGTGCCTCCGCTCGCTCGGCCGCCTCGACGAGGCGATCGCCGCGCTGCGCCGGGCGGCGAGGCGCGCGCCGGACAACCGCCAGGTCCAATCCGCTCTCGAGACCTGCCTGAAAGAGCGCGGCGCCGCGCCGAAGCGGAATCCAGGCCCGCGGCCATGACCCGCTCGGCCGCCGCGCTACTGGGCCTGCTCGCCCTCGGCGCCGCCGCGCAGTCCGGCGTTGCGCCTGGATTGCAGTTCCGCGACGTCGCCGAGCGCAGCGGCATCCGTGGGGCGACCAGGTGCGGCGGCCCGGCGAAAACCGCCGTCATCGAGGTAAACGGCACCGGGGCCTGCTGGCTCGACTACAACGGCGACGGTCTCCTCGACCTCTACGTCGTCAACGGCTCGACGCTCGAGGCACTCCGGCGCGAGGCGCCGCACCCGCGCGACCGGCACAACTACCTCTACCGCAACAACGGCGACGGCACCTTCACGGATGTCGCCGAGCAGGCCGGCGTGGCCGGGTATGCCTGGGGCACGGGCTGCGCGGCGGCCGACTACGACAACGACGGCCGCGCCGACCTGTTCGTCTCGAATGTCGGCGACTGCTTCCTGTTCCACAACAACGGCGACGGGACCTTCACCGACGTCGCAAAGAAGGCGGGCGTCGCGGGCGGCTTCAACTGGCACACGGGCGCCACCTTCGGCGACTACGACGGCGACGGCTGGCTCGACCTCTATGTCGCCGCCTACCTGGACCCCGCCCAGATGCTCGAGCGCCAGAAAAAATGCGCCTGGCGCGGCCTCGAGGTCTACTGCGGCCCGCCGGGCATGAAGGGCGCGCCCGACGTCCTGTACCACAGCAACCGAGACGGGACCTTCACCGACGTTACGCGCCAGGCCGGAGTCGAGGACCGCGACCGGCTCTTCGGCTTCGCCGCGAGCTTCGAGGACTTCGACAACGACGGACGGATCGACATCGTCGTCGCCAACGACCGCGGGCGCAACTATCTCTACCACAACGCCGGCGGAGGCCGGTTCGAAGAGATCGGCGAGGTGGCCGGCATCGCCTACCCGACCGACGGCCGCGCGCAGGCCAACATGGGGCTTGCGCTCGGCGACTACGACCGCAACGGCACGATGGACGTGCTCGTCACGACCTTCTCCGACGAGGTCTACACGCTCTACCGGAACTCGGGCCGAGGTTTCGTCGACGTCTCCATCGAGGCGGGCCTCTCGACCACGACGCTTCCCTTCCTCGGGTGGGGCGCCTTCTTCGCCGACCTGGACAACGACGGCCGCCTCGACCTCTTCGTCGCGAACGGCCACGTCTACCGCGAGGTCGACCGAGCGCCCGGGTTCCGCGAGCGCTTCGCCCAGCGGGCGCTGCTGTTCCGGCAGGGTGAGGCCGGCAGGTTTCTCGAGCTGGGCGCCGCCGCGCTCGCCGCGGTCGACCGCCGCTCCTCGCGCGGCGCCGCGTACGCCGACTTCGACAACGACGGCGACCTCGACATCCTCTACACGAACCTGGACGCGCCGCCTACGCTGCTCGAAAACGTCACGGCCCCGAGCCGCCGCTGGCTTACCATCCGCACCGTGGGAACACGGAGCAATCGGGACGGGATCGGCGCGCGCATCCGGTCGCGCTGCGGCGACCTCGTCCAGTACGCGACGGTCCGCTCCGGCGAAAGCTACCTCTCCGGGAACGATCCGCGGGTACACTTCGGTCTCGGGACCTGTTCCCGCATCGACGAGATCGAGGTGCGGTGGCCGAGCGGCGCCGTCGACCGCAGCACCGACGTCGAGCCCGACCAGTTCCTGACCGTGGTAGAGGGCAAGGGGATCGTCCGCGCCGTCAAGGCGGCTAGCCATGCTCGGTGATCGACTCGATGGTCGGCTCCGGGCAGCCGTGTTACGCTGAGGACCCTGTCGGGAGGCTGACATGCGAAGCGCGCGCCGCGACCTGATGGCTCTCGTTTGGACCGCACTGCTTGCACCCGCGGCCGTTGCCGCCCAAGGGGAAGCGCCCTGGACGCTCGACGCCCTCATGAGCCTCAGGACCGTTTCCGATCCGCAGATCACGGCCGACGGCGCCCGGATCGCCTACGTCGTCCGCAGCGCGAATTTCGGGCGCAATGCCTACGACTCGGAGATCTGGATCGCGCCGGCCGACGGTGCGAAGCCGGAGCGGCTCGCGTCGTCTCATGCCTCGGACGGCCGCCCACGTTGGTCGCGCGCCGGCCGGCTCGCTTTCCTCTCGAGCCGGGACGGGGCGGCCCAGGTGTACCTGGTCGGCCCCTCCGGTACGGCCCGGAAGGTGACGAACTCGCCGACGGGAGTGACCTCCTTCCGGTGGTCGCCCGACGGCGCCCGGATCGCCTACCTCGCGGCCGACCCGGCGCCGCCGGACGAGGCTGCGCGCCTCCGCCGCGGCGACGACCCCATCGTCGCCGACCGGGTCTACCGCTACACCCGGATCTACGTCGCCGCGGTCTCGGGCGGAGCCGACCGGCGCCTGACCCGCGCCGAACGGCACGTCCTGTCGTTCGACTGGTCGCCCGACGGTTCGCGCATCGCCTACGCGGGTCAGACCACGCCGCGCAACCGCGACGCGTTCAACGTCGACCTCTACGAGATCGACCTCGCCACCGGGCGCGAGACCACACTGGTCGCGCAGCCCGGGCGCGACGCCGATCCCGGCTACTCGCCCGATGGCCGGCTGGTCGCGTTCCACTCGCAGGCCGGGACGACCAACTACTTCGAGGCGCGGCACGTCGGAGTCGTTCCTTCGGGCGGCGGAAAGGTCCGGTACGCGACCGAGAAGCTCCCCTGGGACGTGTTCCGCGGGGGCAACGAGTTCGGGTGGTCGCCCGACGGCCGCCAGCTCGTGTTCGGGGCGGGCAAGGGTACGCATGACGAGCTGGTGGGCGTGGATCTCGACACGCTGGCGGCCACGCGGCTCGTCGGCCCGATCGCGGGACCGTCGAGCTTCAGCATGAACCGCGACGGTACTCGTATCGCGCTGCTTTCCGCCAGCGCCGCCGCGCCCCCGGACGTTTGGGTCTTCGAGCGCCGTGGCGGAGCATTCCAGGGACGGCAGATCTCGAACGTAAACCCGCAGACCGCCGGGCACCCGCGCTTCGAGACGCGGACGATCGGCTGGAAGTCGAAGGACGGGCTGCCGATCGAGGGCGTCCTCCGGCTTCCCGTCGGCCACCGCGCCGGACGCCGCGTTCCGCTGCTCGTGGAGCTGCACGGTGGCCCGACCGGCGCTGCGCTCGAGGACTTCCCGATCCCGCGCACCTATCCGACGCAGCTCTACCTCCAGGCCGGGTTCGCCCTGCTCGCGCCCAACTTCCGCGGCAGCTCCAACTACGGCGCCCGCCTTCGGCTCGCCAACATCAAATCGCAGGGCTTCGGCGACATGGACGACGTCATGACCGGGATCGACCATCTGGTGGCCGAGGGCATCGCGGATCCGGACCGCCTGGGCGTGCTGGGCTGGAGCTACGGGGGGTTCCTGAGCGTGTGGATCGTCGGCCATTCGCAGCGCTTCAAGGCCGCGTCGATAGGTGCGCCCACGACGGACTGGATCTCCTGGTACGGCATGAGCGACACGGCGAAGGAGAGCCTCTGGACCTACTTCGGCGGAAAGCCCTGGGACGACTGGGAGAGCTACAACCGGCATTCCCCGCGCTACTCGCTGGCGAACGTGAAGACGCCGTCGCTGCTGCTCCACGGCAAGGAGGACATCGACAGCACGCCGGAGATCTTCTACGCCCTGACCGACCTCGGCGTACCCGTCGAGTTCGTAACCTACCCGAGGGAGGGGCATGGGATCGCGGAGCCGTGGCACCAGCGCGATCTGCTCGACCGGAACCTACGCTGGTTCCAGCGCTGGCTGGGGGCGACGCCGCGATCCGCAGCAAACTGAGAGGCCTTCATTGCCGGCACGGACTCGATGTCATGACGCCGGCCGAGCTCGATCAGGATGCATCGCCCACCGATGAAGCCACACCCGATGTTGTATTGCCTCCTGCTCGTCGCGCGCTCCGCCGGAGCGGCCGAGCCCGTAGCCTTGTGGGGGCGCTGGAGCGCGAACTTCACGGCCGCAACGACCGTGAGCCCCGAGACCGAGCTGACAGTAGCGCTGACCTCCCCGGGGGGCCGCCTCCACGTCGTCGCAGGCTTCTGGGACGGCGCTGGCCGTTGGGCCGCGCGCTTCATGCCCGACGAGGCGGGACGCTGGCGCTATCGGACTCGCTCAGAACCGAAGGCCTCGGGCCTCGACGGTGTCGAGGGGACCTTCGAGTGCCGGCCCGCGGACGGCGCTGCGAACCGTTTCCTGCGCCACGGCCGCGTGCGCGTGGCGTCGTCCGGACGATACCTGGAGCATGTGGACGGCACGCCGTTCTTCTGGCTCGGCGATACGGTCTGGAATGGACCTCTCCTGTCCGCGGCGGCCGACTGGGACGTCTTCCTCGAAGACCGAGCTTCAAAGCGCTTCACGGCCATCCAGTTCGTGATGACCGCGCCGTGGCGCACGGCGCCAGTCGATGCCGATGGCCACGTCGCCTTCACGGGCCGCGAGCGCATCCAGATCCAGCCCGCGTTCTTCGCCCGGATGGACGCCCGCGTGGACGCCATCAATGCGCAGGGGCTACTGGCGGTACCGGTCATGCTCTGGGCAATCCGGGGCGCCGAAAACCCTGGGTTCTCGCTGCCCGAGGACCAGGCGGTTCGGCTCGGGCGCTACCTGCAGGCCCGCTACGGCGCCCACCACGTCGTCTGGATCCCGGCCGGTGACGGCACCTACACGGGCGAGTTCGCCGAGCGCTGGAAGCGAATCGGGCGCGCCGTCTTCGGCGGCGTCGAGCACGCTCCGACGGTCATGCACCCGGCCGGCATGCAGTGGCCGTTCGATGGGTTCGACGAGCCCTGGATGGACCTGATAGGGTACCAGAGCGGCCACGGCGACGACGGAAAGACCCTCGCCTGGATCCACTCGGGACCGGTGGCAGCGAAGTGGCAAGCCTCGCGGCGCCCGATCCTCAACCTCGAGCCTCCGTACGAGGACCACGTGGCTTACCAGTCCCGCGAGCGGCACACGGCCTACAGCGTCCGGCGCGCCTGCTGGTGGAGCTTGCTCGCCGCGCCGCCGGCCGGCTTGACCTACGGCGCGCACGGAGTCTGGAGCTGGCAGTCCTTCGCCGGCTTGCCGCCCGCGCATGGGCACACCGGCGTTGCACGCGCCTGGCGCGATGCGATGGCGCTGCCCGGCAGCACCGATATGAAGCACCTCGCCGAGCTCGTCACGTCGCTGCGCTGGTGGGAGCTGCGGCCCGACGAGGGGCTGCTCGAGAGCCAGCCCGGCGGCGATGACCCGGCGCGCCACGTCTCGGCGGCCGGCACCGAATCCGGGGATCTCGCAGTCGTCTACCTGCCGGTCGGCGGCGAGGTCGCGCTGCGCGGGGGTGCCGAAAAATCGATGCGCGCCTGGTGGTTCGACCCGCGCACGGGCTCGCGCCGGCCCGCCACCGCAGCCGCAACAGCGCGGTTCGCCGCGCCCGATGGGCAGGACTGGGTTCTGGTGCTCGAGGCTGCCGCCAGGTAGGTATAGGCTTCCCGTCGCTGGACCTCACCTGGTGCTTGACGTGGGCGTCGGAGGCGCACGGTTCAGGAGGTAGGCCGATGCTCTCGACACGACAGATCGATCGATACCGGTCGCAGGGTTTCATCGTCGTCGAGGACGTGCTCGCGCGCGACGTGATCGGGGAGCTGCGCGCGGTCACCGATGGTTTCGTCGAGCGCTCGCGCGCGCTGCGCGAGAGCGACGACGTGTTCGACCTCGAGCCCGGGCACACGCCCGAAAAACCGCGGCTCCGGCGGCTCAAGAGCCCGGCGTCCCACCACCCCGCATACGCGCGCGCGCTCCGCCACCCGAAGATCCTGGACATCGTCGCGCAGCTCATCGGGAGCGGCATCAGGTACAACGGCGACAAGCTGAACATGAAGTGCGCCGGTTTTGGCAGCCCCGTGCAGTGGCATCAAGACTGGGCCTACTATCCTCACACCAATGACGACCTGCTCGCCGTCGGGGTCGCCCTCGACGACATGACCGTGGAGAACGGCTGCCCGGTCATGATTCCGCGGTCGCACCTCGGGCCCGTGCTCGACCACCACCAGAACGGCGTCTTCATCGGCGCCGTCACGGACCCGCGCTTCCGGCCCGAGCCCGTCGTTGCCACCGAGGTGCGCGCCGGCGGCGTCACGATCCACCACGTCCGGACGGTCCACGGCTCCGAGCCGAACCGGTCCGATCGGCAGCGGCGGCTGCTTCTGTTCCAGTACTGCGCGCTCGACGCCTTCCCGCTGCTCGGGGTTACCGACTGGGACGCTTTCAACGCCTGTGTCCTGCGCGGCGAGCCGACGTGCGAATTCCGGGCGGAGGCGGTGCCCGTCAGGATTCCGCGGCTGTACGCCGAAGGAGGCGGGTCGATCTACGACGTCCAGAGTCTGCTCGAGCGGCCGTTCTTCGAGAGGACGAACCGATGACCGGAACCGAGCGCCGGGAGGCCTGGGTACCGGTGCTCTACCTCTGGGGCGCGTTCTTCCTGGCGTACGTCGGCCGGCAGGCGATCTTTTCGACGTTCCCCCTCTTGCGGCGTCAGCTCGGCTTCAGCGAGGTCGAGCTCGGGCTGACGAGCACGGTCTTCCTCTGGACTTACGCGCTGGCCAACCCGGTGGCGGGCCGGCTGAGCGACCTCTTCTCGAAGAAGCGGCTGATCGTCCTGAGCGTCGCCCTGACGGGCCTGTGCACGATCATGCTCGGCACGGCCGGCTCGGTCCGCAGCGTGCTCGCGTGGCGCGCAATCCTGGCGGTGGTGCAGGCGCTCTACGTCCCGGCCGCCGTCGCGCTGATCGCCGAGTGGCATTCCGAGGCGAGCCGATCCAAGGCGATGTCGCTCCACGGCACGGCGCAGTTCACGGGCGTGGTCGTCGGAGGCTGGTACGGCGGCCTCGCCGAATCGCTCGGCTGGCGCTGGATGCTCTGGATGCTGGCGGCTGCGGGGTTGGCTTACACCGCCGTGCTCTGGACGGCGCTGCGGGAAAGGAGCGGCGGCTCGGCGTCGCTCCGGGCGGCCGCGGCCGGCGCGCCCCGCTACCGCGCTCTGCTCACGCTGACGTTCGTCGCGTACTGCACCGTCTTCGTTGTGATCTGCGCGATGATCTGGGCGCTCTACACGTGGCTTCCGGACCTGCTGCGCGCCCGGTTCAACCTCTCGCTTGCGACCGCCGGCTGGGTCGGGACCGTCTACTTCCAGGCGGCGATGGTTGCGGGCCTGTTCTGCGGCGCGCCCGCCGGGGACGCGCTCGCTAAGCGGACCCGGCGCGGCCGGCTTTACGTGATGGTGGTCGGGCTCGCGCTAGCCTCGCCTTTCTTCTACTTGGTCGCGCGCAGCGACTCGCTCGGCCGCGCGAAGGCGGCGGCCGTGGGCTTCGGTCTGTTCCTCGGACTGTTCAACTCCAATTTCCTCGCCTCGCTCGTCGAGATCGTGCCCGAGAACACGCGTGGCTTCGCCGTCGGGTTCTGCAACATGCTGGGCGCACTGGCGGGGGGTGTCTCCGCGTTCGCGATCGGGGCATTGAAGGCCCGGCTGCCGGTCGAGAGCCTCTTCCAGTTCGGCGCGCTGGCCGGGGTGGGGGCCGCTGCGCTGCTCCTGGTCGTCCTCTGGCGCTTCTTCCCGGCGGACTACCGCAGGGCACACCCCGAGCTCTCCGGGTCGGCGGCTCCGGCGAGCGGTTAACCCGGATTATTCATGAGGCTTCTACTGCGCGCGCGGATAAGGCCGATCTGACGGGCGGTCCTCAGGACGCATAGCGTCGCCGGAACCAAGAGCTTCAACGCGGTGCTCATCGGTTGCCTCGCGCCCTGCGAAACCACAGAGCGACGCCCAGGAGGCCTTTCTCTCCTGTGTGTTTTCTCCGGTACGCTGTGCGTTCGTAGTGCACCGACTACGTCTCGGGCTCTCGGCCCTGCGGGTGCCCGTGATCTCGGCCTTCTGCGCGCGCTCGCTACAAACCCTCATGAATAATCCGGGTTAGAAGCTCGGAACGCGGTCAGG
>Ga0066710_100005882_pt1 | contig 11321 bp, 13 predicted proteins | sample GraSoiAngelo_159_FD_79666 | JGI IMG/M metagenome (GOLD analysis project Ga0066710, IMG submission 79666) | Grasslands soil microbial communities from the Angelo Coastal Reserve, California, USA - 14_1009_16_40cm | ecosystem: Environmental > Terrestrial > Soil > Grasslands | place: USA... | reverse complement strand
TGCGGGAGGCACGTCAGCGAGTGACGAAGCGGTGAGCGGGCGGGAAAGGACTCCACGGTCTTCGCCACGAGCAGGGCCGCCGTCCGATGCCGGCTGTGCTGCGGCTCCTTGACGAGCAACAGCCCATCGAGCAGCTCGATCGGGTCGTCCTCGTCGAGGAAGCCGTGGTCGATCAACCGCTCGTACTCGTGGCGGGTCCAGCGATGCAGGCCCGGCCGCTCCGCTTGCTTCATCGCAATCAGGGCAGGAGCTGCGAGACGGGGATGCTCGATCCCGGCGTGGCCAGCGGGGTGACCCGCGCAGAGGCGTCGAACACCTCGCTGCGAGCGTAACGCCAGCCGAACAGCGATGCAGAGTCTGAGACAGGCTCTCGGTACACCTCGAGGACGCGGTCGACCAGGTTGAGCACCCAGTAGTCCGGCAGGCCGGCCCGGGCGTAGAGGCTGCCCTTGCGCTGCCGATCGAGGCCAAGGCTCGACTCGGCCACTTCGACGGTGAGGGCCGCATGCGAGGGATGGGCGCGGCCATAGTCGTCCGGACTCCCGGGGACGACCGCGATGTCAGGCTCGGGCTCGGAATCCTCGTCGAGCCCGATGGGCCCCTGCGTACGCACTACCCACCCCGGTCCGAATGCCGCCTCGAGCGCCCTCGCGGTTTTCAGGATTGCCGTGTAATGGGCGGCGCCTTGTGGCTCGGCGACCATGAGCTCGCCACCGATGAGCTCGATGGCCTCGCCCGGCTGGAATACGCCCAGATCGATGAGCCGCTCGTACTCGGCTCGGCTGAAGCGTCGGGTCCTGGGCTCGTAACTCGTCATTGCGCGCATCGTATCGGCGGGACTCCGGGCGCGTCAACGTCGTCAGATCGATACACGATTCGTACGGGAACGGAGCCGTTGAGCACTGGTCGCGGTTGCCGTATCGTGGCGACAGTCATGAAGGCGCCACCGCTTCCTCTCTGGCGGATGCTACGATCCCGGTATGATCGGCTCGTCGAAGCCGGCATCTTCGGCCCTGAAGATCGGGTCGAGCTGCTCGACGGCTTGCTCGTCGCCCGAGAGCCCCAAGCAGAGCGCCACGCCACGGTGGTCGGCCTCGTGCGCGCCGCACTCGACAAGGCGTTCGGCAGCGCGTACCACATACGCGAAGAAAAGCCGATCGCGCTCGACGAGCAATCGGAGCCCGAGCCCGATGTCGTCGTCGTGCCGGGCCGACTGCGAGACTACCTCGCGGCCCATCCCTCTCGGCCCGTGCTGGTCGTCGAGGTCGCCGACACGTCGCTCGCCCTCGACCGGCTGCGCAAGGGCGGCCTCTACGCGCGAGCGGGGATCGCCGACTACTGGGTGGTCAACCTGATCGACGAAGTGCTGGAGGTCTACCGGGAGCCGGTGCGCGCCCCATCGGGGCTCGGCGACTGGAAGTACGACTCGGTCCGTATGCTCCGTCGCAACGCCATCGTCACGCCGCTGGCCGCGCCCCGAGCGCGAATCCGCGTCGCAGCGCTCCTGCCGTAGTTTTTGAAGCGTGGAGAGGGTCCTGGCCGAGAGCAGCGGCGACACGGCGACGTCTGATCGATCGTGAACGAGCCTGACGTCAGGCCGAGCGCGTGGCGCGCCGTCGCGGCCGCCACCGTGCTCAATGCCCCGCTCGGGTCGCTCTACGCGTTCAGCGTGTTCTTGAAGCCGCTGGAAGCGCTGCTCGGGCTGAGCCGGGCCGATCTCGCGCTCGTCTTCGCCCTTGCATCCGGCGGATTCGGCGCCGGCATGCTTCTGGCGCCTCACTTCTTCGGCCTCGCGTCGACCACGGCACTGGTGCTGGCCTGTGCGGCCGCGAGCGCGCTGGGCATCGCGGTTGCCGCGACGGCGGGCGGTCTCGCCCAGCTGGCCGTGGGGTACGGAGTGTTGTTCGGCGCCGGTGGTGGCGCTGCTTACATCCTCGCGCAGCAAACGGTGAACCTCGCCGTGACGAGGCGCCACGGTCTGGTGAACGGCTACATCGTCGGGCTGTATCCGGCCGGCGCGATGATCGCCGCGCCCCTCTTCGGGTGGTCCATCGGCGAGTTCGGCGTGCGCGCCACGCTCGGGGGCCTCGCCACGGTCCTGGCCGTCACCGGCTCGATCAGCGCGTGGCTGATCGCGCAATCCGGCGTCACGCTGGCGGCGGCCGCCGCGAGCATCGCGCCTGACGAGGGAGAACGACGCCGGCCCGTGTTCTGGCGACTGTGGATCGTCTTCTTCCTGGCGGCGTCCGCTGGGCTGATGGTGCTCAGTCAGGCCGCCGGCATCATCGCGGCCTATGGTGGCGCGACCTCGCTCGCCGTCTACGGCACGACCTTCATCGCCGGCACGATCGCCGTCGCACGCTTGGGAGGCGGGTGGATGGTCGACTGGCTGACCATTCCTGCGGTCGCGGCCGGCGCGCACGCCGTCGCACTCGCCGGCAACGTGGCGCTGACGCTGTGGCCCGGCCCCGGCGTATCGGTCCTGGCACTGGCGCTCGTGGGGATGGGCTACGGGGTGATCTCCGGCGTCACCGCGGCCGCGGTGGCCGTGTACTGGAGACGTGCGCTGTACGGCCGGATTGCCAGCCGGATCTACCTCGCATGGTGCGCCGCCGCCATCATCCTGCCAATCACCGCCGGCTACCTGTTCGACCTGACTCAGGGCTACGGATCCGCGATCCTGATCGCCGCCGGCGGCAATGCCCTGGGCATTCTCGTGGCGCTCGGCTTGCCCCATCAGCGCCCGGCTCGCGTCCAATCGACGGCCGCCTCGACCCGGCCCGCGAAGGGCGTCGCCGATGGATGATCTGACGCGTCGCGCGGCCAGCGCGGGTAAGATGACGTTTCCAGGAGGGCATCTCATGGTGAACCTCGAGTTCCACGACCCGTCCGGCGCCATCGAAGTGAAGCAGCCGCACGCGCCGCGCATCGCCACCCTCGAGGGCAAGCGCGTCGGCTTCGTCAGCAACGAGCAGTGGCAGGCCTACCGCATGCTCCCCCGTCTGAAGGCCCTGCTCGAGGTGGACTTCCCGGGCATCGAGGTGCTGCCGATCGACGCTTTCCCCCAGGGCAACGCCGTGATCGGCTCGGAGGAGACGGCGGCGCTCGTCAAGGAGAGCGGGGTCGACGCCGTCATCATCGGCAACGCTGCCTGAGGGTCCTGCGCCACTGCATGCGGCCGGGCGGCCGCTAGGCTCGAAGCACGGGGAATCCCGACGGTCACGCTGACCCGCGAGGATTTCGTGGGGGTCATGACGAACGCCGTCGCTGGAGTCGGGTTGGCGCCGGACGCGGCGATGGTCACCTTTCCCATCGAGATGTTCCTGCCGGGCAGCGACATCTCTCCAATGGAGGTGCGCCAGCGTGAGTTCTACGACGGCCTGACGCGGTGGCGCTCGGCCTTTGCCGGCGATGGCGTGAGCGGGGCGCCGATGGTCCACGTGCAGAGCACGAGTGTCGAGGACGCCTTCGCCCGCGCGAATCATCTGATGCTCGCCAACCGCTGGGGTGATGGCCTGCCGCTCTGGCCCCCGACGCGGGAACGAGTGGACTGGATCCTGGGCGGCGCCGCGCAGCCGCGCGGACGCGGGCTCGGCACTTTTCCGCCGCGGGGCGGCGTGACCACGGTCGAGTCATGCGCCATCGCGCTGGCGATGGCGGGCGGGCGGCCCGAGTACGTGCCGGTGCTCGTGGCTGCCGTGAGCGCCTTCCTCGACGCCGAGTCCGGGAGCGAGCAGCTGGCCGCGTCGGGCAGCGCCTTTCCGGTGGTGATCGTCAACGGGCCGATCGGCGCCCAGATCCGGCTGAATGCCGGCTTCGGCTGCCTTGGCCCGGATCCGCAGCGGCCGGCGGGCGCGAGCATCGGCCGAGCGCTGCGCCTGTTGCAGCAGAACCTCGGCGGCGCCCTGCCCGGCATCGGCACCATGGCGAACTACGGTGGCATGCGCTACACGAACGTGGTCTTCGCCGAGGACGAGGCGAATCTACCCTCCGGCTGGACGCCGCACGGCGCCGAGCGTCACGGCTTCGAGCCGGGCACAAGCTCGATCTCGTTCGCCTTCGCGAATGGGGTCACCAACATCCGGCGGCGCGGCGCCAAGAAGGAGACGCCCGAGGAAGACGCGCTCCAGGGCATGCACCGTATGGCCGATTTCATGCGCGTGCCCAACATGCCCGGGCTCGCCGGCTACGAGCGGGGAACGCCGGGCATCCTGATGATCCCGGGAGTGGTGGCGCAGACGATGGCCGGGCTCGGGTGGACCAAGGCATCGATCCGTGAGTTCCTCTGGGAGCATTCGAGGATCCCGGTCGCAGAGCTCCGTCGCGCGGGATGTCCGGCGTGGATCGAGATCGATGCGAGCAAGGTGACGCGCGAGAGCCTCGCCCTGGACCCGTGGCCGATCACCGCCAGCCCCGACAACTTCGTGATCGTCGTGGCCGGTGGCGGCCACCCGACCAACAGCTACTGGATGCAGGGCTACAGCCCCGGCGTTGTCGGCCGCCCGATCGAGCTGCCCTCATCCTTCGAGCGCCTGCTCGCCGACGCCGAGCGCGACCTCGGGCCCCGCTAGGCGCGGAGCGGCGTCGCGACCACGAGGACCGGCCGGATCTTCGACTAATCCAGCCGCGGACGATCACCTTCGACGATGATCCGCCACAGGACCCGACTCTGCCTTCGATCGTAGTCGCCGTGCGCCCGGTGCATCGTCGCGCGGTCGTCGATGATCAGGACGTCACCTTTGCGCCAGGCATGGTGGTAGACGATCTCCGGCCGAATCATCCGGTCGAGGAGATCGGCCATGTATGCGCGACTGGCCTCCGGTGTCATGCCGTCGATGCGAGCCTTGGAGATGTGGAAATACACCGCCCTCGACCCATGCACCGGATGGGTGCGCACCATCGGATGCTCGATCGGCTTGCCGTACTTGTCCTTGTCTTCCTGGCGAGTGTCGGTGCGACCGCTGTCCAGGCTGTTGAACGTCTTCAGCGATTCGAGGCGCCGGCGTTCGTCTTCGGAGAGTGCGGCGTAGGCCGCGCGCATGTTCGCGACGCTGGTCCCGCCACCGGCCGATGGAATCTCCACTCCATACAAGATGGTGGCGGCCGGCGGGCGCTCGCGGTTGGTGTGGTCGGTGTGCCACTGCTCGGCCGGTTGCTGACCATTCCGGTGCCAGACCAACCCGATCAGGGGAAAGTCCGGCATGTTGTGCTGTGAGTAGTGCTGCTCCATCGGCGGGCCGAACACCGAAGCGGCGGCGAGATACTGGGACGGCGTCAACGCCTGATCGCGAAAGACGAGCGCCAGATGGTCGGCGAGCGCGTGTGACAGCGCCTGCCGGGTCGGCGCGTCGACCGGCTTGCTGAGGTCGACGCCGGCGACCTCGGCGCCGAGCGAGGGATGCAGCGATGTGATCTTGAGTAGAGCCATGATGACGGTCCTCAGCGGGCCAGGCCGGGGCTTCCGGCCGGCACGGCATAGAAGTTCATCGTGAGCGACACAGCCGTGTAGTAACCCATCAGGACGATCATGTCGGTGATGCTCTCATGCCCGAGCGCCTTGACCGCGTGGTCATACAGGCCCTGAGAGACCAGCTGACCGCCGGCCAGCGCCATCGCCACCTCGTAGACCACCTGCTCCCGCGGGTCCGCGAACGAGGCCGGAAGGCCCGCGATCATCGCTTCCACCGCGGGAGCGGACAGGCCGACCTCTTTGCCGCGCTTTTCGTGCGCAGCGGTGGGGTAGGCCGAATGCCATTTGCTGGTCATGACGATCACGGCGATCTCTCGCTCGCGCTCCGTCAGCGATGACTGGCCCGGCGTGAAATGCTGTCCGAGCGGGGCGGCCGCGTGCACCAGCTTCGGATTGTGCACCCAAACCTTGTAGGGGCCGGGAAGCCGACCGCGCGGGCCGTCAACCAGGAAGCGGTATCCGTCTCGCTGCCCGGGCGTCATCTGGTCAATCGGAATCTCGGCATAGCGTCCGAAGGTCGGTGTCCCGCTCATCGCGCCTCCTGTTCGTTAGAGCGCCGCGTAGACCAGATCGATGAGATGACGAACGTGCTTGTGCTGCCAGCCGCCGCGCCCCTGATTCATGGCGTAGCCGAAGCCGACGCGCGCGTCGGGATCGGCGAACCCGAGCGATCCGCCGGCGCCAAAGTGCCCGAACGCACGCGGATTGGGACCGAACGGGCGCTCGGTCATCGCGAGCTGGAACCCGAGCCCGAAGCGTGTAGGGCGTTGCAGCACGATGTCGTCACCATAAACCTGTTGCTCGGTTGCACGCGCGACGGTCTCCGGAGCGAGCACATGGACGCCGTCCAGCTCGCCGTCACCGGCGAGCGCCGAGTAGAGGCGCGCCACCGCGCGCGCATTGCCGTGCCCGTTCGTCGACGGCACCTCCGCCGCGCGCCACTGGCGCGTGTTCACCACCCCAGTTCCCGAAACCTCGGGCGGGTTGCGATAGGCGTTGACACGCATCAGAGGCAAGCCGTCCAGACCCTCGGGATTCACGCTGAGCTGACGCCGAAGCTCCTCGCTTTCGGGACTCGCCTGTTGCGGCAGCAAATCGGCGCAGCGTCCATCTAGCTCGGGACCGAAGCCGATGAAGAAATCGACGCCGGCGGGACCGGCGATGCTCTCGTGCAGATAGGTGCCGAGCGTCTTCCCGGTGATGCGTCGCACGATCTCGCCGATCAGGAATCCCTGTGAGTTGACGTGATACCCGTGGCCGGCGCCCGGCTCCCACCACGGTGCCTGGGCGGCGAGCGCCTCGGTCATGATGTCCCAGGAACTCCACGCCCCCGATGGCAGCGCGCGGGCGATGGCCGGCAGCGCCGCCTGATGCGTCAGGAGATAGCGCACCGGGACCCGCGCCTTGCCCGCCTGTGCGAACTCGGGCCAGTAGCGAGCGACGGGCGCGTCGAGATCGAGCAGGCCGGCCTCGACGAGCCGAAACGCGCAAACGGCGGTGACAGCCTTGCCGATGGAGTAGAGGTTGACGATCGTGTCTCGCTCCCACGGTCGGGTCCGCGCGGCGTCGGTGTGGCCTGCCCACAGGTCGACGACGGCGTGCCTGTCGATGTAGACGGCAAGGGCAGCGCCCACCTCGGAACCGGAGGCGAGAATTTCGGCGAGCGAGTCGCGGACCCGCTCGAATGCCGGCTCGCAATGCCCGTATACGATCGCGTCACGATCGTCCATCGCAGCAGCACGACGGGCGGCCTGGGTTCACGCGGTCAGCGCGGCTCCTTGGTCTTCAGCTGGGCATCGTGCTCCTTGATGAAGGCCCGGATTTCGTCGGCCATGTCGAGCAGCTTCGTCCACTGCTCCTTGTACAGGGTCACGGGGAAGCGGCCGAGCCCGTAAACGGAGACTCCGCCCTTCTCACTAACCTTGATCGACACGCCGCGCGTCGCCCGGGCCTTCAGCGCCGCGTTCTCCGCCTTGAGTCGCTCGACCTCGGCTTGCAGAGGGTCGTCAGCCATCGTCGCTATCCCGGCAGCTTCCAGTCGATCCAGTTGCAGAGCGCGCGCCCCATGATCAGCTCTTTGTCCTTCGCCGACAGCCACGGTATGTCGTCGGTGAACATCGTGACACACTGCCTCCACGAGCACGGCATCCGCGTGATGTCGGTCCCCCAGAACATTCGCTCGGGGCCGAAGGCGTCGTAGAGCTTCTTGATATGCCCGTGGATGTCGCGATACGGATACGGCTCGCTCGAGTAGCTCGGCGCCCCGGTCGCCTTCAGCGCCACGTTACGATGCTTCGCCGCCGCTACAAGATCCGGCAGGTTCGACCACGCGGCGTCGGGGCGCCCGAAATGATCGATGATCAGCTTGAGCCCCGGATGACGCTCCGCGATCTGGCCGATGACCTGCAGGAGACCTGGTCCGAGAAGCGCGACCGGCAGTCCCGCGCGCTCGGCCGCGGGCCAGAGCCAGTCGATGGTCCCGTCGGTCAGCCACGTCTTCTGATGCGGCTGCAGCAACGCGAAGCGGAGTCCGCGCATCCCCGGCCGACTCTTCAGGCCGTCGATCAACGAGCGGCTTTCCGGCTTGTCGAGGGGGAAGTTGCCGAGGATCGCCAGACGGTTGGGATGCTGGCGCGCGGCTTCGACCGCGAGCGCGTTGGAATTGGGATCCCACCCGGGCGGATGAATCACGGCCGCGTCGACGCCGCCCTCGTCCATCTCCTTCAGCACGTCGTCTACCGTGAAGTCGGCGACCTGACGGTGGTTCGGATTCGTCGGCTTGTTGTTCTTCCAGATGTGGATCTGCGCGTCGACAATCAGCATGGCGTGCCCCTTCCCTCTGCGGCAGTCTGATGATCGCGAAACGTTGACAACGGATACTGCCTCTTTAGCCGAGATTCCCGCCGTCTTCAAGCGCGGTGAAACAACCCCGGGCCACGCACGGCCCATGGCGCCCCGCCCTGGAGTATGATCCGCGCGGGTGCGGCGCGTCCTTGCGCCCTCGAGATGTCTGGCCGAAAACTCGACAGGGAGGCACGAATGTCACGATCGTTGGCGGCAGGTGCAGCGTTTGCGTTCACCCTCGTTGGCGCCGCGACGGGCGCTTGGGCCCAGGGGTTGGTCACCACGCAGAAATTGTCAGCGCCGCTTGCAAACGAGCTGGTGGGGGAATCGGTCGCAGCCTGTGCTCAGAAGGGTTACACGGTGACGGCGGTCGTCGTCGATCTCGACGGCGTTCGCCAGGCCCTGCTGCGGGGAAACGGCGCACCGATCCACACGCTCGACAACGCCTTCTACAAGGCGTACTCGGCCGCCTCGCTGACGCTCGCGCGCAAGGAAGACAGCACGAAGGCCGTCGCCGACCGGATGGCCAAGAATCCCGCCACCACGGTGCCGCAGACGCCGCTGCCCAACGTGACGTATGCGGTCGGCGGGGTAACGATCATGGCCGGCGGAAAGGCGATCGGCGCGATCGGCGTGAGCGGAGCGCCGGGCGGCCAGTTCGACGAGGAGTGCGCCCGCGCCGCCATCGCCAAGATCCAGGAGCGGATGAAGTAAGCCGGCGTCAGGCTCCCACGCCCCAGGCGATGGCGTTGCGCAACAGCGTGACGAACGCGTCGGTTTCCCACGAGCCGCGAAAGGTGAGCGGCGTCGTGTCCGTGGGATCGACGACCCGCGATGCGCGAATCGCCGGGTTGTGGCAGTGGCCGAGGGCAAAGTACGTGACGCCGCCTTTGCCCACCTCACGGGTGTAGCCGAGCACGCGGGTCTTGCCGTCGGGCAGCAACGACGTGTCCGAAGGATAGAGGGTGCCGATGGCGGGCGACGTGGCGCCCGGGCCGTAGTCCGCCGTGAGCAAGATTCGGGTCGAACGCGGGTCCTGGAGCTCGATGAAGTACGGCTCGTCCTCGACGACGAAGGACGCGGTGAGCCCTCGCGTCAGGCTCGTGTTGCCGGCCGCCAGGTCGACGCGGATCTTGCAGATCGGGGGATGGGTCAGGAAGTAGCTCCCGAGCAGCGCGTGGTGCTCGGTCTTCACGGTGCGGCGCTGCCGCGCGCCCTCCACCCGCTCGGCGCGGCCACCGCTGGTGCCGTGCAAGCCGAGCCAGTGGCCGCCCGCTTCCAGCCAGCGCTCGATGACGCGGCACTGCGCAGCGTCGGGGTATGGGCCGGCCACGTAGGTGATGAGCAACCGGCTCACCGGCAGCCACTTCTCGACGTCGGCGAAGTCATTGGCGACCGACGTCGGAACGCCCTGCTCCGCCAGGAGCCCGAGCAGTCGCAGGCGCGCATAGTCGTGGTCGTGCCCGGCGGAGGATCCAGGCGGAAAGCCACCGGCGATGAGGTGTGCGCGGCCGGAGTTCGTCTCTGTCATCAGATCACCTCGCATCGTACCGGATTAGAATCCGGGCCATGAATACCACACCCGCGCCCGACCGCATCGACGCTTCGCGCGCCGCCCTGATCGTCTACGATGCCTGCCGCCGTGCCCTGACCCCCGCCGATCCCGCGCGGCGCGCGGCGATGCGGCCGGTCCTCGACGCCTGGGTCGCCTTGATCGGCGCGTGCCGCGCGCTTGCCATGCCCATCATCTACACGACGCCCGTCAGCCGCGGGGACGGCGCCGACGTCGTGCTGCTGCCCACCGACCTCAGCGTCGAGACAGGAGTGCCGTCGCTCACCAACTGCGTCGAGGGCACACCCGAGGCCGGCTTCCCGGAGGAGATCGCCCCACGACCCCAGGACTACGTGTATCTCAAGCGCCGTCCCAGCGCATTTTATGGCACCGGAGTGGCCGAGCTGCTGCGAGCGCTCCACCGCACCGCGCTGGTGATCGGCGGCGGCGCGACCAATCGCGGCGTCGAGACCAGTGTCCGCGAGGCCTTCAGCATGGACCTCGACACCGTGGTCGTCCGCGAATGTTGCTGGGGTGGAGACGCTGCGGCTCACGCCTACAGCCTCGACAAGTCCATGAAGATGTATGCGCGCGTTCGCACCCTAGAACAGACCTTGGCCATGCTCGCCTGAGGAGCTGCCCCGGCGCTCCGACAAGACAAGGCCGCCGGCAGTGATTGCCGGACCCCGAGCAGTGAGGCAGAATCTAACCCATGCCTCCCGACAGTGAGATAGGTGGATGACCATGCCGACGAAGCTTTCATCAGTCCAGACGGAGAGCTACGCGCGAGACGGATTCTTGTCGCCCATCGCCGCGCTCACAGGTGAGCAGGCGGCATACTATCGCGGAAAACTCGAGGCGTTCGAAAAGGCCGTCGGCGGACCGCTCACGTCCGATGGCACGGATCCGCGCTACAGGTCCCGTACGCACGTTCTCTTGACCTGGGTGCACACGCTCGCTCGACACCCCGCGATCCTGGACGCCATCGAGGATCTCATCGGCCCCAATATCCTCGTGTACACCTCGACGTGGTTCATCAAGGAGCCCGAGAGTGCGGCGATCGCCGCCTGGCATCAGGACGCCACGTATTTCGGACTGCGTCCATACGAGCACGTCACCGCGTGGCTCGTGCTCACCGATGCGACGGCGGAGAATGGCTGCATGGAGTTCTTGCCTGGCAGTCACGCTCGCGGGCAGTTGCCCCATCGCGCGGGCGTCGTCGCCAGCAGCGTGAATCGTGCGGGTCAGGCAGTCACCACGGACGTGGACGACACGCCGGCGGTTCTGGCACCCCTGCGCGCGGGTGAGTTCTCGCTGCACCACACGCTGTGTCTCCATCGCTCGAAGCCGAATCGATCGCCCGGACGTCGGATCGGCCTGGCGATCAGCTACATCCCGACGCACGTGCAACACCTCGGCGTGAAGCACAAGACGCCGGCCATGCTGGTCCGCGGT
>Ga0066710_100005881_pt1 | contig 11322 bp, 16 predicted proteins | sample GraSoiAngelo_159_FD_79666 | JGI IMG/M metagenome (GOLD analysis project Ga0066710, IMG submission 79666) | Grasslands soil microbial communities from the Angelo Coastal Reserve, California, USA - 14_1009_16_40cm | ecosystem: Environmental > Terrestrial > Soil > Grasslands | place: USA... | reverse complement strand
TTAGCGGCGGGAGAACTTGCCACGGTCGCTACCGGGATGCTGGCGCTTTTCATTCTCTTTCTCCGCAGCCTCGGCCGCCCTGAATGACTCTTCCGTCGTGAATTTCGTTTCGAAAAGATCCGCTAGCATCGGCTTTATTTTTCCTACGTATCCCCTGGGGAGGTTAGCTGTGAGCGAACCGTTTTCAGATATCAAATGAAGCCGGCTCTTCACGAGTCTGACTTCCAGTAGATCGTTGTATTCGATCTCGATATCGTTCTTTCCAAGCGAGGTCAGCTGCATTTCGGTCCCAATCTTGTTGCGCATTCTCTGCGTGAGAAATTCTTGCAAGGAGAACCCGGTGACTCCTCCCATCAGTGCTCCTACGATTCCCAGAACCTCGAATCCGACTACGGCTAACACGAGGGCTAGAATGACGGTGACCATGACCGACGTCAGCCGCTTGAGGATGAGTTTGGAGTTCAGGAAGACAAGCTGGTAGATGCTAGCCCGTACAACCCCTCTATCGATTATTAGTCTGATCTTTGCAGATTCGGGTTGAAATTCCAGTCCTGGAGGCGTTCTCGTGATCAATCCGAGAATGGTGTTGAGGATGGATATCGGTATGCCGAAGAGAACAACGAAAAGAAACGCGGGAGGATACGAGACCCCGAAGAGGAGAGCCAAGGCAAGCATGGCGAATCCAACTACAAGAATGTTCTTTCGCATTACCGTACCACTAGAGAGCATCAGTCCGACTATCAGACTCCGACCGGGGGATCGGATCCACGGCGGTTGAGGGTTACCGGGACGAGGCGAGCTTCGTCATGTACTTCTTGACAAGATCTTCGAACATTTTCTGAACGATCTCGGGGGATGGACCTGCGACTTCTACCTCGGAGTTCCCCTTTTTCACCCTGATCTTCCAAGCATTCGTCTGGTCAGGCATGGCGGCACCGAACAGCTCAATTGGCTATTAACGGTTCTGTCAAGTCTTCGGTCGGCTGAGGTTGGACTCGGCTTCGGAGCATCGACTCGAAGGATTACCGTAGTCGTCGGGTTCTCCTTCACGGCTTCAGCTACTCCGCCTTGCAGCCCTTCACGGGCTCGTGAACGGTCGAACCTCAACCGTCCACGCCGGGAGACGTTGACCGCGGCAACCACGTCCCGGTCCATCATACCCCTACAGCTCGCACACCATAGCTTTCGTCTCAATTGTCTGTCCTCTTGGAGTCTCTCCCCGCATCGATGACAGACGACACTCGTCCCTCTAGTCTCGCGCCTGCTCAGACGAATCACTGGCAATCCGGCCCATCTAGCCTTGTATTCTATCTGGCGTTGCGCCTCGCCAAAACTCCAACTGTTCATTCGGTATCTCTGTCTAGGGCCTTACCTGTTCCCTCTACCGTAGAGGCGTCGGATCCCCTCAATATTTTCCAGAACAATCGCCTGTCTGTGTTTGAGAGCGTCTGCCACTATCAATTTGGTTGCGTTGTGAAGGATGTGCTGAGTGCGATGATGTCTTCGGTGGCCGTACTTTGATGCAAGTTTTCCTCTGACCCTCGCGTCATTTCTTCTGAACGAGCGTATGAGCGCCTCATTCTATCGGCAATTCTCACAGCACCTGACAGATCGTACTGTATCGCTCCGTCAGGGTCGCCCACGGTTAAGTTCCGAAGGTTCCTGTCTACGCCAACTGCTCCTGTACATTCAACCAGCACTAGTTCCTTCGAGATGCAAAGGGATAGACTCGTTTGAGTCAGGGTGAAGGACCGAACGTTCACCAATGGATCGGAAAGGACTAGGACGGTGTGAGGAGCTAACTGGATCCGTTCAAACTTCTGCTCGCCGAGAGGAATTATCAAATTTCCATCTCTTATCTTGAATCCGTAACAGGACACGAGAATCAACCTGGCCAAGTACGGCCTCCTCGTCGAGTTGCCTCGTCGAAGCGACTTTCTTCTCGAAGCGAGGATACCAGCTGCCCTAGAGATAGCATTGAGACGATAGGCAGAGGGGCATGAGTACCTTTTGAGACGCCCATACGCGAAGGTGGAGAGCCTCTTTAGAGATGACGAATCAGTCTCGAGCCCGATCTTGATGGAGTCGCTCACCATTAACCGGAAGACTTTCAGTAAATCCATTACCCGCGAACTTGGCCTGTAGCTTTGCGTCACGGACTTCACTGCGAGCAAGGCCGCGAGCTCTACGAAGTCAGGAGTATTTTATTTCAGGAGCGTTGCGAAAGTAACCTTCCGCCAGCCGAAGACTTTACGGTCCCACCCATTATAAGGGGATGATTTGGTTGAGGTGCGCGGGGCCGGTAGTCGAGCCAGGACCAAGACGGCGGCCTGCGGAGCCGCAAATCGTGGGTTCGAATCCCACCCGGCCCGCTCTTGCCCTTTCGGCTGGAAGCAGACGAATTGAGAACGTCGATTTTTCCAATCACAATCACTGTTTACGTTGGAATAACGGGAAATCTGACGGGTGAAGACTTGTAGGCTCGTTTGGCTCTTTGGCGCAGCAAAAACAGTAAGCCGATGATTGTGGCGGTGAAGATCAGGACTCCCGCATCTCCGCCAAGTTCTAGGATAAGGTCCATAGGAACAAAGATGACCATCACTCCCAGCACGAACGCGATTTTCACAAGGTCATTGCCAGATCGACCCGCGTGTCTTACAAGGTACCAGGCCGTGAGCCCGGTCAGTGGAAAGAACAATGCGTCGGTGACAGGCCAGGGAAGAAGATTGTGTGCGAGGCCCCCAATTGGCGTGAGACCGGCCGAAATGATGAAGAACGATACCATGAAACCGAGTCCTAAGAGGAAAAAGTCGAACTCGCGGCGGTCCGGTCGGTCTCCTTTCGCCCGCAAGAACGACCTCGGAACCTTGTAAGCTGCTAAGATGAATGCAGATGCGTAGGCCACAAGAAAAACCGCAACTCCGAGAGTAAGCACGTAGGGGTCACCAAGCCACGCGGTCAACACGAACACCGTGAGTCCATACAGAACCATACTCATTGCCAATCCGACGTTGCCCAACAACCGGCGTCCCTTGGTCTCCGGGAAGAGCAGCTCGATGAAGAGGAGCGGGACGGCGATGCTGAATGCCGAGTGGAACACTGTCAAGGAGGCTAATGGGACCCAGTTTACTCCCATCCAGTGACTGTACGCCTGATTCCCGATGATCGGCGAATTCGGGTTAATCATCGTCTTGGCGGCGAAACCCTCCTCGCCTACCGCATAGGCTCCTCCAAGGAGAAGGACTGCTCCCCAACGCTTCCTCCACCTGATGGTGGCCTCCCTGATCAACAGCGCTCCTCCCCCGTAGAGTCCCACGTTGAAAACGAAACCCGGCGGATAGATAACGATCAAGGGAAGAGGAGTGGAACCTGTCAGGAACTCTGCAAGGGTAGCGGCAAGAAGAATCAGAGAGGCAAGTTGGTACCATCGGACTTTGCCCTTCGCCACGCCGGCTCTCGCTGCGTTTGGTCGATCATGATCGCCTTGCGGTGATTCAGCATTGTAATCCTTGCTCAACAAGAGAATTCACGATGGGAGGGCTTGAGGTTCATTCGTGGAAAGTGCGGCCTATACCCACGATTCGGTTGTACTCTGTTAAGGATGTTTGAACTCGCGATCAGCTTGCGAAGGACATTTCTGACGAGACGACTTCAAGCCGTTCTCTCCGATGGCCCTTTTGTATATCTCGGGGGCCAGGTAAGCGCCTTGATTTATCGAGGTGCTTTTTTCTTATCGGCTTTTTCGGGCTTGTTAGGCTGTCCTTTACCCTTGGTGATCAAGTTCTTGAGGCTACCGTTGACGTATGAGCCCCATGCGTTTGAACAGGCATCGAAACACTCGACCTCGGGAAGTAAACCCTCGTGAGTGAAGCGCACTTCCGTTTTGGCGCCTTTCTTAGAGACCTCGAAAACAACTTTTGTGCCATTCCACTCGGTTTTGTCCTTGATGAAATTCAGTTTGCTGTCTAAAACAGTCCAGACGACTCTTTTGTTAGGAATGAATTCTGTTATCTTCTGTTTGGAATAATGGACGTCTTCGTAACGATACGTAAACACGTCGCCGAGCTTGCCGGTACTACCATCAATTTCTCCTGACCACCATCCACGAACATTATTGATGGCAGAGAAGGCTTCCTTCGGAGTCTGGTCTACGGTAAAGGTAGTGGTGTAATTTTGACTATACATTGATAACTCTTCCATCCTTTCTGTCGCTGCCCCCACAGATATTTATGAAATATGTTAGGGCTTAGACACAATTCAAATGGGGCGAATCACACCGATTTTGAACCCCGAAAAGAAAAGGTGGAGGAACTTAGTCGGTTCTTGGGTTCCCTGCGTTGGTCGAAGATTGGTACCACGAGAGCACCCATTGGCTAGATGCCGGTACTGCTGAGCTTTCGGGTTTCTACATCGTAGAGGAGGCCGGAAACTGTGATGTCCTTTGGGACTACGGGATGGTTCTTGACTTTCTGGACTTGGTCCTTGATGTTCTGTTCTAGACTAGAGAAGGTGTAGAACTTCATGAGGCCTGCCTCTCTTCCGTACTTTTTCTCAAGTCTTCCCTGAAGTCCCGGGTCCTTGAACTTGAGCATTGCACAGTCTGTATGATTAATTATCAAAAATTCCTTCACGCCTAAGACTTCGTTGGACACCATGAGGGAACGGACAACATCATCTGTTACGATGCCGCCAGCGTTTCTGATGATGCTAGTTACCCTTTCAAATCCCGGTATGAAATCCAGGTGGACCCGTGGGTCCATGCAGGTAAGGATGGCTAGGCCTCTTCCTGATGATGATTCGAGGCCCTGCGATCGAGGTGGAAAAAGTACATTTGGAAACAGTACTGGAAACAGGGGTCCTGACTTTGCCAGGTCTTCATTAGCCTTTATCAGTTTCTCGGTCTCACTCATTGCCAAAGACCGTCGCGATTGAGAATCCCTATTTCCTCGTCGAACTGAGGGGTTTTAGCCATGAGATGTTTACTGTTCGCGTTATAGATTAAGCGTGTCCGAGGCCAAAAGATTGAGTATCGAACCCCTCTCAGACTTGATTTTGAGAAAATAATTCAACACAAGCACCAGGCATGGCTTTCTGACGCGATGCTTCGTGACGCTCCAATTGAGTCGCACCCTGACTGACCATTCGCCCTGGCGCAATCAAGTTTCGAACTCAAGTCTTAGACGACGCAAGATTCGAATATCCGCTAGCCCATGCTGGCCAGCTCTGCACATCCCATCCCATTTTCCGCCGCCTTCACGGTCAAGCTTGAACTGTGAAACCAAAGTAACAATCGGAACTTATCGAACCGCTCCAAAGTCCTACGAAGATGCGAAACGAGAGAGGGTACGCAACTATGACCAAAATCCCTGTGACGACACGAGTCGGTGTGAGAAGAATCGTGATCGAGGTCAATCGAGATTTGACGATTGAGCAACTTGGGATGCTGGATGATACTCTTCAGAGGCTCGGCTTGATCAAGGCGACCAGGGTTACCCTCCACGATCAGCAGCTGCACAAAGCTCGCCCGCAACGAGCTCCTCAGCCCAAGAGGCCGGTTGTGGAAAACAGCCAGCAAAACGTTCCGCCTGAGGTCAAGAGCGCTCAGAACGGTGGATCATAGGTGGGTTCTCGAATTTTTTGTGGAATTCCATGGTAAACTGTTAAATTCGCACCGGATTGAGAGCACTACTCATAGTTAATGAGTATGAATGCGGAGTCATTAGAATCTAGTTACAAGAAGACTGACAGGATTCGAGGGAGAAAGCCAGGCCCGACCGGGTTCGATTCTAATCACAAATTCATGCAGACTATCGGCGACGAGATGTTCGACGAATTAGGAAGGATTTCAAGGGAAAAAGGGATACGAGTTCAGACTCTACTCAGAGCGGTAATAATTCCTGAATGGGTAGAGCGACAAATGCTCTCAAGGAATCCTGGACAGAATCCAGGGGAGATTCAGGCCGCATTTAGACAAAAACGCAAATGACGTTCGGCCTCGAGACGTCTAACTCTCTATCAATGCTTCTTTGACCAGCCTCTTCTCCATTATAATTGCATCCTCGCCATCGCCATAGTATCCTTCTGCCACCCCGGTTCTGGTGAACCCTCTTTTCGAATAGAGCTGAAGAGCAGCCAAGTTGCTCTGGCGTACCTCTAGTTTCAACGGCCTTTCTTTCGAGAGCCCTTTTTCAAGTTCCGCAAGCAATGCCTCTCCGAATCCCTTCCTTCTGCTATCCGGGCGTACCGCGATCGAGATCAAGTGATCATGGTCTTCCCAGTGATCAACGACCCCATAGGCTACGATCTCGTTGTTCAAAGTGAGGACGAGAAATGTGTCCGGGTTGTCTCGGGCGAGTTCGGATAGAAAGTAGGATGGATAGGGGTCGTCGAAGCTCGCCTGCTCTAGTAGGGAGATCTGATCAATGTCGTCCTGCCTTACTGGTCGGATGCTGACTTCCTGGACTGTTTGCAACTTACTCTTGTCCTTTTGAAGATCGTCCGGCGGCGACCAGAGCAGAAGATACATTTTCCCTACCCATCGCGAGGATGTAGGGTCCTAGTCTGGGACCGGAATCGGCTCCGATGAGTATCCGGTATAGAGTCTTGAAGAAACTGCCTGGCTGAAGGCCATGTTTCTTCGCGATGGTGAAGACGACGTTTTGCAGATAAGCCTCATCATTGCTCGCATTAATGACTCCAGCCAATTCGAGCACAGCGTCTCTCTCCTTACCCTCGATACTAACCTCTCTAGTCGAGATAGTGTCGATGTCTCGTGCCCAGTTCAGCGCTCTTTCCAATCTCGCTAAGAAGTCAGGGTCTGTAGTGCTTACCTTGTATCCGTAGCTGGCGAGTTTCTCTCGAACGAAATCGTTCTCTTTGCCTTTGGGGGCGACTTTGACAAGGTAGACCAGTAGGTTATGCGGAATATGGACAGAAGGTGCTGAGGGCGGTTTCATGTTCCAGCAGTATTCGTAGAGTCCTCTGAGCTTCGCAAGCTCTTTCTGGTCTTTGACCTGTTTGCGGCCGAAGGAGATGTCCTCCAGCTCATCCAACTCGCCAACATAAGTGGGTATGTCCTTGACCCAGACTGCTCTGGAGCCAACGCTCCTCTTGAACATCAGAAGAAGCAGGGATTGCGGAGGGCCATACTTCAGCCATAGCTGAGGAGCTATGACATTTCCGACCGATTTCGAGATCTTCGAGCCTGTCTTGTCGATGAAATGCTCGTACCGCGTGTGAAAGGGAGGCGCCTCGCCTAGGACTTCCTCCATTACTCGATCGTTTGCTCTTACCGACTCGGTCAGGTCTTTTCCATAGGCTTCATAGTTGATCTTGAGGGCTGACCATCTAGCCGCGAATTCTACCTTCCAGCTGAGCTTTCCCTCGCCCCTTCTAACATCAACTTCGCCCTTGTGCCCGCAACCCTTGAGCGTCTCCACTCTAAGTTGCACGTCCTCGCACACGTACGTCACAACGTGACGCTCAGGAATGTACTCGAGTGCTTTGGTCGTGTATATTCGGCCACAATTCTTGCAGATAGGAAAGTAGGGTAGAGTCTCAGTGTATTTCTCTTGGCCGAGGGTCTCTTTGATGATCAAACCAACCTTTGTGGCGTTGCGAAGAATCTTGTCGATTTGCTCATTGAACAAACCCTCCTTGTAGGCTCGGGTCCCTGAAACAGCGCGGTATGCTATTCCTGTCTTGTCTAGAGAATCGAGAAGCAACGAACCCATGTGTTGTCCATAACTCTCATGACAACCGAACGGGTCTGGGATGCTTGACACTGGGAACCCGAGGTACTTTGACAGCGTCTTCGGGAATCCTGCGGGTACTCTTCTCAAACCATCCATATCATCCGAGAAAGCAATTAGTTCCGTCTTGACGCCTATGTTCTCCAGCGCCATTCTAACCCCGTGAGCTCTCGCGGCATCCCCAAAGCTCCCAATGTGAGGAATACCAGATGCACCAAGCCCGCTCTCCACCCGCAAAGATTTTCCTACTCGCCCGAGGGTTTTTTCCCGGACGACAATATCGGCCGCGATCTTGTCGAGCCAAGTTCCCCTTCCGATAATCACAGGAGGTTCAAGGGTCAAAAGCTGGCTATTTGATGAGTGGTTCAGGTTCTGTTAAGTCTTTGTCGGTTTTGTCCTGCGTTTGCCGACTTGACTTGCCTCCATCGACTTTGGGGATTGGGGTCGCGTTCTCCGGTTTCCCGTTCCTCTACCATTGCTTCGCCTGGAGGGCCCGTTGGGGCTGAACCTCAGCCCTCTCGCGGCCAGGTTCCTGGCCGTGTTCTCGTCCCTGTCTAGGATGGTACCGCACTTGGGACACCATAGTCTTCGTTGGGTGCTCTCTAGGGTCTTGTACCCGCATATTGAGCACTGTTTAGACGTGTTCCAGACAGGAACGTAGATTACCTTCAATCCTTCCCATCGCGCCTTGTACTCTACCTGTCGTCGCAACTCTCGGTAGCTCCAACTGTTCATCCGTGCCCGATAGTTTTTGGATTGTCCGTTGCCCTTGCGATAGAGTCTTCTAATCCCAGTCAACCTCTCCAGGACTATTCCATACCGTCTTGTCTTGGCCTCGTCAACTATTCTCTTGGTGACAATGTGAAGCAGTGGTTGCACTCGGTTCTGGTGCCTCTGACGATACTTGGCGAAGACCTGTCTTGCCATTCTGGTATCGTTTCTCTTGAAATGACTCTTGACAAGACGATACGTAGACTTGATATTGGTGACCTTTGACAGGTCGAATGCTCGAACAGTATGGTCTGTTGATGCGACTGTAACGTTGTCTAGATTACGATCTACCCCAATATATCCCTGAGGCCTGATCTCGACTGTCTCCTTGGAATAACTTATGCACAGCGACTCCGATGTCAGCGTGACCGAGTGAACGTTATGCCCTGAAAGGACGCGAAGTGTATGTCTGTTCAGTCTGAGATACAGGTACTCTCGTGGTTTGACTGGCCGACAGCCAGATAGCAGATCGACCTCTACCCTTAGGGCAGTGAACAAGGAGCCCAATCGCGTCGGACGAGCATATTAATGGGCGATCGCCGAATTCGTCGATTGGTGTCGGCACGTGAATTATCGTAAACTTGGTGCGGCAGGGCTCAAACTAAGCGAACTATCCCTCGGTTCCTGGGTGACCTACGGTGGACAGGTCGGCGAAGAAGTCGCAGTCAAGTGCATGTCTATCGCATATGATATGGGTGTCAATTTCTTCGACAGTGCGGAGGCCTACGCTGAAGGGAAGGCTGAGGTTGTAATGGGGAATATTTTCAAGAAATTGGGATGGGCTCGGGAGAGCATTGTTGTCTCGAGCAAAGTCTTCTGGGGAGGCGACGGACCCAACGACAAGGGCTTGTCTCGTAAACATATCTTCGAGGCCTGCCGCAAATCCCTCAAAAGATTACAGTTGGATTATCTAGACCTTTTCTTCTGTCATCGACCGGACCCGAACACTCCTATTGAAGAAACTGTTCGTGCTATGGATGATCTGGTTCATCAGGGAGAGATACTCTACTGGGGCACCTCGGAATGGAGTGCTGCGGACATTATGCGAGCGCACGGGCTTGCCATGGAATACGGTCTGACTCCTCCTCAAATGGAACAACCACAGTACAACATGCTCCACCGTGAACGCGTGGAGGAAGAGTATCTCCCCTTGTATCGAGAAATCGGATTAGGAACGACGATATGGAGTCCGCTTGCTTCCGGGCTATTGAGCGGGAAATATGCCAAAGGCATTCCCTCAGGTTCCCGTGCGACGTTGCCAGGATACGAGTGGCTAAAGAAAAATGTCATCACGCCGGAAAACGTGGAAAAGGCCAAGCAACTTGAACCAGTTGCCCGAGACCTCGGGTGTACCTTAGCTCAGTTAGCGCTTGCTTGGTGTCTGAAGAATCCAAACGTGAGTACGGTCATTACTGGCGCAAGCCGGTTGGAACAAGTTAGTGAAAACATGAAGGCACTAGAAGTCGCACCAAAACTTGATTCAGATGTTCTAGAGCAAGTTGAAGTTATTCTGGGAAACAAACCTCAACCAAGCCATGAATAAGAGAGAAGGGTCCGGTCTACGATCTCATCGGGTAAACAAGCGGGACCGGTGGGGGTGTGGTGTGAACCAGAACCGGTTCAAATCAGAAGGCGGAATCGCGCACTTTGAGCGTTAAGTTGAAGCCGTTAGATCATGTTCAATAGGACAGTCCATCTAGAATCATCAAGGCCATGAATAGAAGGGAGCCTAAACTTCTCCTTCTCGCCATCATGGTCCCGATCGTCCTCACGGTCGCGTACAGCGTGTATTCGATCTGGAACGGCTACCGGCCGTCCCTTGAATTAATCCTGGGCGTCGGGGGCGGAGTGTTCATAGAAGCCTTCCTGGCGACATTGATCTCGAGTAAACGGAGCAAGAAGAAACCCTGACTTCAACCGCGAGTCAAAAAGGCCCAGAATGACAGCCGTATCCTGGCCTCCTCAAGGGGGCCGCCTGTTCCCGTTAGATTTCGGTCACACCCATCGGGGTTTCGGACCCTTGTTACGATTGGCATCTCCGAATAGTACAGATGCTATAACAATATGATGGGCTGCGCGGATTCACTTGAAAATTGAAGGAATCCATTTTCCCGATTCGAAACTGTTCAGTTAGAGATTAGCTCCGCAGGTCAGACATCTGAGTGTTCCTTGTTGATAACGAGCACCACAGCTTCGGCATTGGATCAAGACGACCTCCCTGAACTCTTTGATTACTTCACGTGTTGGAATCCCGGAGGACGACTTTTCGGTACCTTTTCCATCGTCGAGTTTCATCCGTTCCTTGATTCTAACAATCATTTGCCCGCCCTTTCCATCGTCGGTCACTGGGAACCTCATTCCGTTGGTTAGAATGATATACCAGCCTTTCCAGACTCTCCGTTCTCGGTTGAAGAGGCTCGTCGGCCCGAGGTCGATCTCTTCATAGGTTATCGATTTGATTTTCGAATAGGAAATCTGGTCGTGTTCGACCCTAGCTGGAATCTTGGAAGATTTCGGATCCCAGGTTTGCTTCTCCCAGAGAATGTGATCATCATTGAATGTGAGAAAGTATCGATATGGACTGTCGGTCAGCACAGCTTGGCCAAAAGCTCCAATTGGATATGGACTGGGCTGGGATCCACTTCCCATCAGTTCGAGAGTATGTCCCGTTTGTTCTTTGTGGCTGTAGGCAATATTGACTGATTTCGCTATGAATTCACATGAAGGAGCGGTACATCGGTACTGATCCATGAGGGTCTCTTGGGAACTGCGATCTCAAGAAAAATAGGACGTTGTTACC
>Ga0066710_100005879_pt1 | contig 11322 bp, 9 predicted proteins | sample GraSoiAngelo_159_FD_79666 | JGI IMG/M metagenome (GOLD analysis project Ga0066710, IMG submission 79666) | Grasslands soil microbial communities from the Angelo Coastal Reserve, California, USA - 14_1009_16_40cm | ecosystem: Environmental > Terrestrial > Soil > Grasslands | place: USA... | reverse complement strand
GGCTTCGTTGCCGTGCAAGGCGTTCAGGATGCCCGCAGCGAGACGCCTTGCGCTGGACTGGTCCAACGCTCCCTCCAGCTTGACGATGGTGCTTCGGAGAGCGCGCCCGATGTCCACACGGAGCGATCCCAGGTCCCCCGGGCGGAGGGCCCAGCGTGAGCTGCGAAGCGTGAGACGGCGGAGCTTGGGATGCTGGAAGCGGTCATGGCGCAGAGTGAAACGAGTCCACGCGGCGGCCAGGGGCGCCAAGAGCGACACGCACCGCCGCCCAAGACCCGGCGGACCGAGCGCCGCTTTGATCTCTGCCTCGAGACGGACAGTCCCTTCGGGTGTTGGCCCATAACGCTTCGCCACGCGGAAAAGAGGGTACCCCTTCAGAATCTCTTTAGCCCACCGCTCCGCCTTGGCGCGGAGATAGGACGAGTCCGAATCGTGGTATCGCTTCCAGCCCTCGAACCAGGTCTCGACCGATCGCAAAACGGACGGGCCCAGAAGGCGGAAGTCCGTCTCAAAACATTCGCGCTGCGACGCCTCGATTTCCCCCGGGGTCTTGCTGGAATGACGGACCATCGCGGTGAACCCATCGCATTTCCGGTAGTAGCGCTCGGGATTCTCCGCCAACTCGCGGTGAAGCCGTCCCTCTCGCACGACACGCTCGAAAAAGGGCGTCCCTGGGGTCGGACCGTAGATAAGGAACTGGGCGTAGGTCGGCTTCAGCGCCAGGAACTCCGACAGTTGTTCGCGGATGACATCGACCGTCTGATAGTCGAAGCCCAAGATCATCGAGGAGAGGACCGTGATGCCGTGCGAGCGCAAGTCTGGAATCAGCTCCTCCACCGGCCGGCCCTGCTGGTTGGCGTAACCGGACCGCTTTCCCTCGTAGCCGACCCAAACTCCGTCAATGCCGGTCTCGAGCAACTCGCGCGGGGTCATCCGGCTGAGCGCCTTCACGGTGGCGAAGGCGAAGATCGAAAGCGCTTTCCCTCGCTCGAGGACCAGCTCCCGTAGGCGGGTGGCGAGGTCCCGGGCGATAAGAAAATCCTCGTTGATGATCGCCAGGCTCATCCCGGGATTGATCTCCAGGTAGCGGTCGATCACCCGATAAGTGTCGTCGCCGGTAGGAAGCAGACGCACGTGGGGACGCTTGAAGAAGTGGGAAGTGCAGCAGAAGTCGCACCCATGAGGACACCCGAGCCCCGCGAAGATCATGCCCGTCCGCCGCATCGGAACTGAGAACACCCGCAAGGTGTGCGTCACGAGGGGGTGGCCGAAGCAGCTAACTGTTCGACAACTCAAGTTTCATGTGTTTCATGTGTAGACTTAGCCCCGCGAATGTGCGATACTTCGGCCCAATTTCAGCCATGCGAATCAAGCTTACCAAGCTCCCGGCGATCCTAGCCAGCTGCCTGCTTTTCGCGCCGATTTGTCTAGCACAAGCAGAAGAAGGCGCCAAAGGAAAGGAACCGATCGCAATCATTGCCGGACAGGCCGTTTATGAGGACGACCTATTGCCCCTGGTTCAATCGCGATTACTACCACTCCGCAAACAAGAATACCAGATGAAGAAGGAAGCCCTCGACACTCTGGTGAATCAGAAACTGTTGGAAGCCGAGGCCAAGAAAAAAGGTATCTCCACCGACAAGCTTCTGCAGCAGGAGGTGGACTCCAAAGTCACTGAACCCACCGATGCGGAGTTGAACGCTGTTTACTTGAGCCAGAAGGACCAATTGAACCGTCCTTTTAATGAGGTTAAACCGCAACTCCAACAGTCGTTGAAGAGGGCCAAACTTCAGCAAGCTCGCCAACAGTATTTCGCACAACTTCGTGAGCAGGCCAAAGTCTCCATCTTGCTCCAGCCCCCCCGAGTCGAGGTCCGCTATGACCCGTCCCGCGTCCGAGGAAATCCCAAGGCTCGGGTGATGATCGTAGAGTTCTCCGATTTTCAGTGTCCTTATTGCCGGGAAGTGCAGTCTACCTTGAAAAACCTGCTCGCAAAGCACGACGGCCAGGTAGGATTGGCTTACCGCGATCTCCCACTCAAGGACACCCATCCTCAGGCTCCGTTAGCGGCCGAGGCTGGTCGCTGCGCCGGGGAACAGGGAAAATTCTGGGAGTACCACGACCTTCTATTCGCAAACCCAAACAAGCTCGACCGGCCAGGATTGCTCGAACAAGCGCGGTCCCTAAAACTCGATGAGAAACAGTTTGATTCCTGCATCGCCGCTGAGAAGTACAAGGCGCAGATTCAACAAGACATCCAGGATGGGCTCCGCGCCGGCGTGAGTGGAACCCCGGGATTTTTCATCAATGGGGTCTACTTGAATGGCGCCCAACCAGAGACCGTGTTCGAGCAGACCATTCAGGAAGCGCTCACCGCATCCCAGAATAAACCTTCATCTCAATAGGTGGAAATCAGCGATCAGCCCCAACCGGTTCTGCCCATAACTGATTCTCGTAGCAGGATGTAAGCAAGGGAAGTCTCCGCATTGCCCTCCCGGACAGCCTAAGGTCAGGTTCCTTCCTCGTCACAAAATTAGCCATGTGACTAGTAGTCCTAGAACCCCTTGCGGCCCTACCCTGATGTCTGGCAAAAGGGGAGATTTGCCGAACATGCTGAGAGGGTGCTGGGCCCAGAGCCGAATGCTTCGTCTCTTAGTGTCAGTGGTTGCCTATCTCATCTTCGTATCTGTCCCGGAAACAAGCTTCGGTCAGACTAAATCGAAGAGCGGTCAAATCGCGCCCAAGACTACGGCAGCGGCACGAATGCGCGCTCTGAATAACAGTCTCTTGAACTTCCATGCGCGGCTGCAGGAGAGTTCGGCGAGCGAGGTAGCGGCGATCCGCGGCGAAGCCGCCAAGGTGATTGCCCAACGGGCCGCCGCGTTTGCTGCGCTAATTCAAGAAGACCCGCATTCCGCGCTTTCCTTCGCGTTTTCTCCGGAGCTGCTGGCGGATCTTGCGGCGAAGTTCCCCGACTCTGCATCCCAGCTCGAATCGCACGCAACAGTGACCGGATCAATCGAGCGCTGGATTTTCGACGACGCCGATCTGAAGAGTTCTCGTTCGCTCATCCAGATGGAAGCCCGGCAGCAAAGGTTCAACTTGTACTTTGCAGGGCACGAGCCGCCGAATCTACAGAGCGGCGACACCGTGCAAGCCACTGGCGTGTTTGTGTGGTCCGCGATGGCGGTCTCCAGCACCGTTGTAATGCCCAGCAGCACCTCAACGACAACATCGACAAACTCGCCTAGCTGTAGCACTACGGGCGTGCAGAATACCGCCGTGTTGCTGGTGAACTTCCAGGATGCCGCAATTTCGGTCACCCCGCAGCAAGCTAACGACGTATTTTTTGACGCGAGCACTGGTCGATCGTTGAATGGATTCTGGCAAGAGGCCTCGTATGGTCAGACCTCGGCGGCGGGAAGTGTTTTCGGCCCATATACAATTGGCCCCTCCAGTTCCTATAGCTGTTTGAACCTGTTGCAAGTTTTCAATGACGCTGTTGCAGCTGCCACCACTTCTGGAGTAAATCTACAAAACTACACTCGAATTGATCTTGTCTTCCCGGGTCTTTCCTGTGGCTGGGCAGGCGTAACTGCCACGGGCTCAGCAGGGGCCGGTTGCCAGGTGTGGAATACGCCTTCCGGGACGCTTACGTCCTCACTCTCCTACCTGCTGGCAAGCTACTTCAACGCGCGCGACCAGGGCGTCCAGTTGGTGGCCCACGAGAACGGCCACCAACTCGGCCTGAGCCACGCTGGTACGATCAACGATGAACCCACGGCGGTTCTGGGGCCCACAACGAGTCCTGGCAGCACCACCGAATTCAACGACTTTTTCAGCACGATGGGCGCTTGGACGCTCGGCCTTTATTCGGCGCCACATAAATCCGAAGTTCTGAACTGGATGGCCAGCGGCGCCAACTACCAGCTCGTGCAGAGCAGCGGGACTTACACCTTGCAGCCGCTCGAGACGAATCCGCCAGGCCTGCAGGCGCTCAAAGTCCAGCGTGGCACAAGCAATCCGGGAGATTATCTCTGGATCGAGTATCGCCAGCCCATTGGCAACTATGACTCCACCATCGCCTTTATGAACTTTTCGGGGGCGCTGATCCATTACGAGGATCCAACAACCGGATGGTTCACGCACGTGCTGGATTTCACTCCAGCGGATGTCGGATCCTGGTACAACACTGTGCTCGCCCCAGGCCAGACTTGGACCGATCCATACTCCAATGTCTCAATCTCGGTACTGAGCGCCACGCCAAGCGGAGTTACGGTGAGTGTGAACTACGGGGCAACGCCCTGCACGTCGGGAAACCCCAGCGTCAGTGTTTCCCCTTTGGACCCGACCATCTATCCCGGTCAGAGCGCCAGCTATTCGGTTTCTGTCGTCAACAACGACACTTCAGGATGCTCCTCGAGCACGATCAATCTGGGCTCGAGCCAGCCTTCGGGATGGTCCACGTCCCTGTCTTCCTCCTCGGTGACGCTCGGCCCAGGACAATCTGCCTCTGTAGCGATGGGTAAGGGCGCGCCGTCTGGGACGGCGCCCGGCACCTACGCAGTTGACGCGAGCGCCGCAAGCGGCTCGCTAAACGGGTCGGGGACAGCCAACGCCACTGTCGTGAGTCCCCCATCGCTCTCGGTAGGCCTTTCCGTGCCGTCTTCGACCTACAGCCGCAAGAATACGGTTCCCATCACAGCAAGTGTAATGAGCGGTGGCACTCCCGCGTCCGGGCTGAGCGTGACCTTCACGCTGATCACAGCCAGCGGCAGCAAGGTCACGCAGGCGGCCACGACAGGCTCGAACGGGACGGCAACCTGGAACTACAAGCTCAGCCCGAAGTCCTCCACCGGTATGTACTCTGTGACCGCCCAGGCCAGCTTAAGTTCCACGGGGGCAGCAGCCAGCAACACCATAAGCTTCACCGTCCAATAAGACGTTCGAGGCGCTGTTCCTGAGGAGCAGCGCCTCATCTCTCGAGCTGCTGACAATGCCGTAATGAGAATTCGCATCGTCCCCCTGCGGTTTTCGTCTACTGCTTGCGTGTTTTCCTGAGGCCATTCTCGTTCATCGCGTGGCCTCTCCGGCGCCTTTAGCACAAGGGATAACCGCTCCTTGGGGAAGCGTGGAATCCTGCCCGGGCAAGCGGTCGAAGCGCATAGCCAGGATTACGTTCTCTGACCGCCCGCCCAGCTTTCCTACCTGGATGTGGCGAACATAGAAAACGGTCATAACGGTCCCCTTGGGAATCGTCGAGAGGTCGAGCTGTTTTCTTTCGCCGGGCTTCGAGTTTCCCGGGACCGTGCAGGCTGACTGTGTGTTCCCGATGAAGGTTTCAGCTCTCGAATTGCGTTCGTATTGCAGAATCAATCGGCGAGCACCATCCGTGCCAACAAGCTTTCCCGTAACCTGGGGAGCGGGCCGCGGGCGTGAAGGGGCGTTTTTATCCTGGGCAACCACGGCCAGTCCCGTTAGCGCCATCAGCGATGCCCCAGCCACAAGTTTGATTTGGGCCATCAAAGGGCACTTACGAAGAAGGATTGAATCCGCAAACATACTTCAGTGAGGTGCAGCAATGCTGGACCTAATCTTGCGCCGCGGGCACACCGGGGGCGGAGGTTAACAGCCAGATAAAAATCAAGGCGTCCCGGTCCGGGACGCCTTGGTGTATCTCCATTGCATTTGAAGTGAGATGGGGCGGTGGGCCACCGCCCCATCGAGTTGCGTTCTTACGGCTGCGGTTGGCCCGTGCAGACGTTGTCGAAGCAGATCGGGCAAGTGACAGGCGCACATGCCAGATCGGTATTGCTCGGACAGCCTGACACAGGCGTGGGGTTCGGTCCCAGAGTGGCAGTCGCTCCGGTGACGCGGATTGTATCCGTGAAACCGAATCTCCCCAAGGAAGAGTCGATGCTATTCGGGAAATAACTTCCCGTCACATCGGCACACTGGCCCGGGTTCAGGGACGGGATGCTACTCGGGCTGGGGATGTCGTGGGTAAGAGGGCTGCCGTGGTCATCCGCCAGGGTTATATTCGTAAGCTGGGAGCCGCTTCCTGGTGTCCCGGCGTTGCACACATGTGCGGTGTAGAAAACCTCCACCACGACGCTGTCATCTGTATCCACCAATGTGGCACCGCCCTTTGAGGCGTCGCAGTGCTTTTCGATGGTGAGCGTCTCACCCACCGTCGCACTGCACACCGCCGTCGCGTCGGGAGGTTTAGAGGCGATCAAGGTGCCAGTCCCGTTTGGACCTGTGAAGCCCTGAGCGTTCGTGCTGTTAGTCACGCTGAGCGGGTTCGGTACGTTCGAGCTGGTTGCAGTGAAGTTGACTTGAACGGACGCGGACGCCGGCTTTGGACCGAGCAAACTGGTTACCGGAATGCTTACCTTGGAGCCGTCGGGAAGGGTGTCATTCAGCGAGACGTTGGAGAGCGATCCGATCCCATCGTTGAAGACGGTTGCAGTCCAGCTATAGGCAACCGAACTCCCGTCGGCGGATATCACACCAGGCCCATTGCACGCCTTGGTGACGTGGAGCCCGCACAGTGGGAAGGAAACGGGCGGCGAAAAGTCACTCAAAGTCGCCGTTGGTGATGTCGAAGAACGGGTCTCGGCCATGAACGTGGTGAAACACGGGACGTTTGCGCCAAAGATCGATTGTAGGTCGAGGCCGCCCTCGAGGAATTCTCCGTGGTCGAAGAAGGTTTGGCCCGACTTGTTTGTGAAGCCCCACCCGCCCGTTGCCACGGGGATGGGGTTGACGATGGAGCACGCGCTGCTATTGCCAGTAATCGGGTTGCACGTCGCATTCGACGTCAAGGTTTCCGCAAGGACGAGAGTGCCGTTCGCATCGCTGCCCACCCATTTGAAGACCTCAATGGTGGAGACGGCTCCGCCGGTGGAAAAGTCGGAGACAATCAGCAGGTCGCCATCAAAGTGCTGACCAGTAAAACGCGTGCCGCCACCTTTATTTGCCCCGCCGAGCCCGACCGTCGAGTCCTGAAAGAACCAGAATCCGGCGGTCGCATCGCCGCTATTGTCGAAGCGGTCTATCCCGAAGTAGATGCCCGTGTGACCGTTCGGCAGGGTGTAAGCCGCCGCATAGGCGTGCGCGATGTCATCCTTGGCCTGCGGCTTGCCGTTCTTCCACAGCCAGGGGCCCGATTGTAGGCCGAGCGTGTCCTTTGCGCCGCCTCCGGTGAAGATGTCATCGCTGGATGAATTGGTGGCATCGCCAACGATCCCCGTGGTGGCCACTGCATGGAGACTCACCCCGGTAAAAACGTTCGCCCAGTCATCCGTTTGCGATCCGAATGCAACGAACGTGAGCCCCGCTGGACAACTGTTCCCGCCACCCGGTGTAGCTATAATTGGGGGGCTTACCTGGAAACAGATGCCCGTATCAGTAGTGGCGTTCCCTTCGAGTTGGAAGACACCGTTGGAATCATCGACCCCGCCACCTGGACTACTAAACTGAGCGAGGGCCGGCTGAGGGCGCAGCCCCAAGAGGAACACGGCGAGAGCGAGCACGCCGAGGGTGAACAAAAATCGCCTCGGGTCGAAACATCGAATCGAACGCGGGATCGTAATTCGCATGGTTTTTCTCCTCAATCTTCCTTTCTGATTGCGTTTCCCCCGGGCGTGCGTGTGGGTCCGCACTCGAGAAACTGCAGCTACGGGGTGTGGCTCTTCCCAAACAACTTCCTCTTAAACGACTGGCACGTGTGCGCGTCACTGTTGCTCGCGCCTGCGGCGATAACAAGTGCACCAAGTATATGAAGCCGGATACGTTCAGGGGTCAATTACCAGAAGGGCGTAGTCCAAAGGGTTAGTCAATTCGGGGAGGACAGCCCGCCGCACCCGTGCGCAGACGCTCACATAAGACCGCGGTCGTTGAGACGACTTGGCCGGCGGGCTTGATGCCGCCCAGGAGCGACGCTGTAAGCGCGCGGCTGGACGTAGGTTTAGAGGACGAATTGAATGCGGCAGGAAGCTATGATTTTTGGAGCTCTGGACCCTTCAGCGCACTTGCGCGAGGGTAGGAATCGCCACCGGGAGCTTGCTGGGAAAAATCTCGCACAGAAGGACTTGACCCTTCCGAAATGGAGAATCTTCCCTGGGATATCCCCGCTACGACCTCCGTTCAGAAAGTGGTTTTTGCAAAGGGTAGAGCAGTGCCAGACGGTAGCCAAGAAGATCTCCCCGAGATCGTCACGCCCTTTGGCCGATTCAGGCTCGATGTTGTGGCCGCGGCAAGTTCGGGTCAGGGCAGAAGTGATGCGGCCCCTGAGCCCCGGCGCGTCTTGCGCTGCCCTGGAATTACTGACTCCGTGAAAGCTGTTTTCCGGGCTCTTCTCCAACATCCCACCCCTTCATGACCAGTCTGCTGCGATTCCGCTGCCACATCGCGGCATGCCCAAAGAGCTTTTCGCGTTTTGCGACGGCGGGAGCAATTCTCAAAATGGACTGGCCCACAGGAACACTTGGAGAGCTTCTTGCCTGGATTAATGCTGGACGATTTTTCCTAAGATAGCTGATCGAGTTGAGACCCCCATCTTGACCATGACCAGCCGCAAGAAAGCCTTGACGGTATTGGGGCTGATTCCCATTCGCGTGGCAATCTCTTTGCTCGTGAGCCCCTCGGATAAATGCTTTACGGCTTCTTTCTCTCGGCAGGTCAGGTGGAATTGCTGCGCCACCGAGGAAACAAGGAACCATAGTTGATCAACTCTGTCCATAAGGATGGCCAAAGTAAGCGCTGCGGGGTTCTTTGAGTCAGATTCCAAAACAAAAAAGCGACACGCATAGTGTCGCCTCCCAGAGACGAACTCGCTTGCCGCAGGAAGCTGGTTCGTGCTTTTGCCGTTAAGGAGGGCGGCGCGGATTCTTTCGGTGAGATGGCTGCCTGACGGCTTGATCTTTTCAGGATCTTCCGGATAGGCGAGGACGCGCATCGCCTCCGCATTTGCGTACACTGCTCGGTTCCCGGAATTCAGAAGGAGGAGGCCTGCGGGTGACTCTAGACTAATCTGAGCCTGTCTTTGCATAGGCCACGGCTCCTAGCGCAACGAATCCATCGGGCCAGCACTAACAGCTACTGTCCTTTTCGGTTAAACTAAGACAGCTTCGCGGGGCCCGCCGCCTCTTAATCTAGGACCCACCCCCCATATCAATCCACCGGCACGCTAGGAGTTGGCTTCCTCCCGATTCAGCAATTCCGATGCCAATCCACTCGGAGTCCAAAGACGATATAACTTGCTGAAAAGGCAGCAAATAAATAGGCCTAACACCCCCGCATCTGGAGGCAGGGGAAAGAATGGTCAAGAGTTTTCACATTTGCGGCCAAGTCTTCTTCCATCCTGAAACCGCCTGCCGCCAGCCCTTTACGAAGTTTTGTTGGGTCGGGGACTGGCACAGTGGTCTAGCGACCCCGCTTCCAGTCCCCGCCATCTCGAACAGAGCTTGCGGATTTCCCGCCGGAAAGTTCACTTTATCGACCGTCTCGACGCGAAAACAAGTCCGCAACAATCCGCAACCCAGGCGCAACCCACACGGAAATGTAACGAGCCGAAGTCATTGCGGCGTCAGCCGCAAGTCGTTGAATAACAAGGGTGGTGCGAAAGGGGGGATTCGAACCCCCACCCCTTGCGGGACCAGATCCTAAATCTGGCGCGTCTGCCAGTTCCGCCACTTTCGCCCATCGTAATTATAGATCACAATCACGTGCCGAACGGCGCCGCCCTGGGTTCTTCAGCCGAAAGGACTTTCGCCTTACGTTCGTCCATTATTGTGCTAGCGCTAACATACGAGTTACCTGTAGCCGTCCCGGCTTTTGTGGTGGCCAGCGGAAGGCAGTCGGGCAGTTGAGGAGGGGCTCCAGCCAATGCCAAGTACCGAGCAAGTATTGAACGGACAACCCGACGCCGTCTCCGATGCCGGCCCTGCCGCAGCCACGCGACCGAAGCGCAGAGGTAAACGAGGAAGCGCGAAGCGCGGCCGTGGGCGGCCGCATAAGGCGAGAGGTTTCCCCGCGGCAACATTTGAAGAAAGCCTCCCCCTGGCCCAGGCCATCCAGCAGTACGCGGCAGGCCAGAAGGTCCGCCGTTTGACGATATTCGACAAGCTGGGGAAGTCTCCAGAAAGCGGCCCGAGCAGACAGCTTGTCAGCAACTCCTCGAAGTACGGTCTGACTGTTGGAGCGTACCAAGCGGAACATCTGGAGCTCACGGAGGACGGGCGCAGTGCAACGAGCCCCGAAGCCCCTCCTCGCGAACGCTTGACGGGAAGGTTTAGGCTTGCGATTGAAAACATTTCACCATTCAAGCGGCTGTATGAACAGTACAAAGGAGGTAAGCTGCCCTCCCAGCAGGTTATGCGCGACTTCCTGATGGACAGCGGGCTCCCGGAAGAGGAAGTCGCGGAGTGCGTCGACACCTTTATCCTAAACGCCAAGTTCATCGGGATACTTCGCACAGTTGCAGGAGCAGAGAGGCTCCTGTCAATCGAACATCTGCTGGAGGAGCAAACTAGTGTTCCGATAACGTCTTCTACAAAGGCGAATGAACATGCGAGAGACTCCGCAGGGACACCGACTGAACTGAACTGGTCCAAAATTTGCTTCTACATTGCCCCGATCGGGGACGAGCGCTCCGAGTTGCGTCAGCACTCGGACTTGTTCCTGAGCGCCTTGATCGAGCCGGCTGTCGAACAATTCGGTTTGAAAGTCGTACGCGCAGACCAGATCGGAAAGCCCGGAATGATTACTGGGCAGGTCGTCGAGCACATCGTGAGCTCCAGGCTTGTGATCGCAGACCTGTCGTTTCACAATCCAAACGTTTTCTACGAACTCTCGCTTCGGCATGCATGTCGGCTACCGACTGTACAGGTCATACGAGCATGCGACACAATACCCTTTGACTTGGAGCAATTTAGAACGATCAAGATCGATACAACCAGCATATATTCGCTCGTGCCAAAGCTTGACACTCATAGGGCAGAAATCGCCAACCAAGTCAGGCGCGCGTTGAGCAACCCGGATGAGGTGGACAATCCCATAACAACGTTCTTGCCAGAGCTCAAGGTCGCCATGGCCGACGGCGGAGGCGTGTGAGGGTCGCGCGCCCCCAACTCCCTGCGCGGTTCCGAAAGGCTCCGGCCAATCCCGTTTGCAGCGCAACTCGTTGATATTGCGTTGTCGCATTGCTTCCTGAAATATGTTGAAGACCCACGTTTAGCAGCCTGCCAGTCGGTCGCCCCGATCCGTCATCCGTCTCACAGAAGTCGGCCGGTGTCGTGCCATCATTGACGAACTCAT
>Ga0066710_100005878_pt1 | contig 11323 bp, 6 predicted proteins | sample GraSoiAngelo_159_FD_79666 | JGI IMG/M metagenome (GOLD analysis project Ga0066710, IMG submission 79666) | Grasslands soil microbial communities from the Angelo Coastal Reserve, California, USA - 14_1009_16_40cm | ecosystem: Environmental > Terrestrial > Soil > Grasslands | place: USA... | reverse complement strand
GGTCGTGAAGTCCATCAAGGAATTCTGGCTGTCGGTCGTCACGCTGCCGAACGCGCAGTAGGTCGCCCGGGGCGCTGGCCGGCGTGTTCACGCCGTCGCGGCGCCCGGCGGCCCGCGCTCCAGGAACACTAGCGCCATCCGTCCACGATCGCTCGCGCGGCCCGCACGCCGGACGCGATCGCGCCGTGCACGGTCGCGTGCCGGCCATCCGCGCCCGTCGCCTCGCCGGCGATGAACACCGTGCCTCCGACGGGGCGCGCGACCTGCTCGATCGCCTCGCGGCTGCCCATCGCGAGATAGGTGTACGCCCCGCGAGCGAACGGATCCGAGCTCCAGTCGTGGTAGTGCCACGCCTGGAGATGACCCTGGATCTCCGAGCCCCGTAGCCTGAGCGCATGGGCGAGCGACGCGAGGGCGCTGTCGAGCACAGCCTCGCGCGGCTGGCCGGCCAGTCGAGTCGCCGCCGGGCCGCCGGCCCATCCGGTGAGGAGCGCCGCGCGCACCGGATGCCAGGTCCACCAGGCGGGAAGGGGTTCACCCGGGGCTTGGAGAAAGCCCAGCGCTTCGAGGCTGCCGCCGCTCGCCGCCACTGATCCGATCCGTTCCCAGAAGCGATCGTCGAACCGCAACACGACCTTCACCGCGTCGCCCATCTCCAGGGCGCGGACCGCCTCCGCGGCTGGACCGAGCCCGGGCTCGAAGCGGACGGCGCCGGCGTCCCCGGGCGGCCGTTTGAGAACGCCGGCCGGCAGCGTGACGAGCACCCGCCGGCCCCGGAACGGCCCGAGCGGGTCCCCGTCGCGCGAGCGCGCCTCGACTTCCACCCGTCCCGGCTCCCAGCGGATTCGGGTGACGATCGCGTTCAGGTGGATCGAGGGCTCGAGGCCCTGCGCCATCGCCGCGACGAGCGCGCCGCCCCCTTCCAGGATCCGCCATTGCTGGTCCGCGACATCGAACACCTGCTCGGTGGCGAACAGGCCGTGCGTGCTGGCGTTCGAGGCCGGAGCGGCGTGGAACCCTTCCACGTAGGCAATGGCGGCGGCGCGAAGATCGCGCCAGCGATCGCCCCGGAAGTAAGTCGCAAGGAATTCCGCAAATGGCCTGTCGGGCGTGGCCAGCAGGTTCCGGGTCCGCACCTGCTCGGTGAGCCCGGCCCAGAAGTCCGGGGTGATCTCGAAGCTTCCGCCGCGAGCGCGCAGGCTCTCCCCTCTGAGCTCGGTCGGGGTGATCCCCGGCCCGCCCCGGGGCAGGGAGTCCAGCGCTCGAGCGTGGATGAACTCGGCGCCCAGCTCGATCGGCACGTTGCAGGACCGGTCCGTGACCGAGTGGACGCGCCCGCCCAGCCTGGACCGGGCCTCGACGACGCGCACCGATTTGCCCGCGCCCCGGAGCTCGCGCGCCGCGGCCAGCCCAGCGACTCCACCGCCCACGACGACGACGTCGACACCCTCGCTGCGCATGGCGCCCGATCCTGTGCTCGCGAATGAACAGGTTTCGATGCGACCCCAGCCGGTACCGGTCGCGCTCAACCTTTTCAGTCCGTTGACCCGAACGTTCGACCACTCGTGTAGCCTAGTCTCATCAATAAAGACAGGTCCGACAATGTGCGGACCGTTCCGCCGCACCGGTCTCGCCGCTGTCGCTTCTGGCAATACGACAGGAAATGGACGAGCTCCGGAGAGTGCGCAACCTGGGCGGTGCGGCGGTCGAGGCGATCCGCCGGTGGCCCGCATGGGAACGAAGCGAACCGGCCCCGGCACGCCCGGTCGGCCGGCGATCAGGCTGGCTCGGGATCGGCATCGTCGGCGTGCTGCTCGCGATCGCCTGGCTCGAGTCGCGCACCAGCGTGATCGAGGCCCGGCTGCTCGCCACAACCGCCTCCCTGCTCCACTACCGGATCGAACCGGGCCCGAGCGACAACATCCAGTTCCCGCGCACCGGCCCGCTCGACACCGAGCGCGGCTACAGTCATGTCCCCCGGTTCGTGGAAGCGTTGAAAGCACGGGGCTTCGAGGTCCGCGCGCAGTCGAGGTTCTCGCCCGGTCTCGGGTTCCTGAGCCGGATCGGCATCCCTCCTCCTTATAGACCGGCGCCGGTGGCCGGCCTCGTCATTCGCGACATGCGCGGGGACACGCTGTTCGATGGGGCGGAGGGCCACCCGGTGTTCCACGCGTACGACGAGATCCCGCTGCTCGTGGTGCGCTCGCTGCTGTTCATCGAGAACCGTCAGCTCCGCGACGGCGGTTCCGCAACCCGTAACCCCGCCATCGACTGGGGCCGCTCGGTCAAGGCTGCCGGGCTCTGGATCGGCCGTCACGTGGGCTTGCCGCTCCGCCTCGAGGGTGGCAGCACGCTGGCGGTTCAGCTCGTGAAGTATGACCACTCGAGCGAGGGCCGCACCCACACTCCGGTCGACAAGCTGCGTCAGATCGCGGCCGCGAGTCTCGCCGCCTACCGCGGAGGCGCCAATACCGAGCAGGAGCGGCGCGACGTGGTGCTCGATTACCTCAACACGGTCCCGCTGGCGGCCACGCCGGAGCGTGGCGAGATCTCGGGGCTGGAGGACGGCTTACGGGCCTGGTTCGGGCTCGACCCCGACCGGGTGCGGCGCGCGCTCGAGTATGCGCCGGTCCGCGCCCGGCCCGCGGCGTACCGGCCGGTGCTGGCCCTGCTGTGCGCCGCGCAGGCGCCGACGCGCGACCTGCTCCAGGACCGCGAAGGGCTCGAGCGACGGGTCGACGCGTACGCGCGATTGCTCGAGAAAGCGGGCGTGATCGATCCGGAGCTGGCGAACGCCACGCGCGACCTGCGGCTCGAGTTCGCGCATCGCCGTGCGCCGCACGCCGCGCCGCTCGACGCCGAGCACAAGCCGGCGTATGTCGTCCGGCGCCACCTGAGCGACATGCTCGGCATCCCCAACCTCTACGACGTCGACCGACTCGATCTCCAGGTGCAGACCACGCTCGACGATTCGCTGCAGGCGCGGACTCTGCGGCTGTTCCGGGCGCTGGCAGATACCGCGTTCGTCGCCCGGCACGGCCTGCGCGGCGAGCACCTGCTCGCCACCGGCGATCCCGCGGGCGTCGTGTACAGCCTGATGCTGTTCGAGAGCACGCCGGGCGGAGCCCGAGCCTGCGCATACGTGGACAACCTCGACGCGCCGTTCGACCCCAATTCCGGCATGAAGCTCGAGCTGGGCAGCACGGCGAAGCTCCGCACGCTCGCGCACTACCTCCAGATCGTCGAGGAGCTCCACCGCGACCTGGGTCGCGACCGGCGCACGCTGCGCGCCCTGGCCGGCTCGGCCCGTGACCCGATCACGGCGTGGGCGGCGCGAACGCTCGCGAGCGAGCCCGCGATCGGCCTCGACAGGCTGCTCGACCGCGCGCTCGACCGCAGCTACTCCGCGAACCCGGGCGAGACGTTCTTCACCGGGGGCGGAGTGCACGCGTTCCACAACTTCGATCCCAGCGACGATCGCCGCACCCTCAGTGTTCGCGAGGCGCTCGTCCACTCGACGAATCTCGTGTTCGTCCGGCTGATGCGGGACATCGTGCGCTACCACGAGGCGCATCTGCCCTACGACTTCCAGGCAGTGATGGTGGACACGGGCAGCGCCGATCGCCGGCGGCTGCTTAAGGCCGCGGCCGACGAGGAGTCGCGCAGCATCCTGTGGCGCGCGTACCAGCGAGAGCACGGGAACGCTCCCGGCGAGATCGAGCAGCGCGTGCGGGGCCGCGATCCCGCGTCCGTGAGCCGCGCCGCCGCCTTGTTCTATGCCTGGCGCCCCGGCGCGCCGGCGGATTCACTGGGGGCGTGGCTCGGCGCGCGGTTCCCGGATATCGCACCGGGCGAGCTCGATCGGCTGGCGCGGGGGTTCGGCAACCCCGCGTTCACTTTGCTCGACTACGCGTACCTGCTGCGGTTGCACCCGCTCGAGCTGTGGTGCGCGGGCGAGCTGGCGCGGGCGCCGGAGGCGAGCTTCGACACGCTGTGGGCGAACAGCGCGGAGCCGCGCCGCCTGTGCTCGGCATGGCTGCTCGACGCGCGCCATCCGCACGCGCAGGAGATCCGGCTTCGCACCCAGATCGAGCGCGAGGCGTTCGAGCAGATGACGCCGGAGTGGCGCAAGCTGGGGTTCCCGTTCCAGCATCTCGTGCCCTCGCTCGCGACCGCGATCGGCGCGAGCGGCGACCGCCCCGCCGCGCTGGCGGAGCTGATGGGCGTCGTGCTCGCCGACGGGCTGCGGCGTCCAACGTTAGAGATCGAGCAGCTCGTGTTCGGCGCGAACACGCCCTACCACACCGCGCTGGAGGCCACCCCGCAGCGCGCCGAACGGCTGCTGTCGGCCGGCGTGGCGCGCACCCTGCGCTCGGTCCTCGCCGAGGTGGTCGCTCGCGGGACGGCGCGGCGCGTGGACGGCACGTTTGTCGCTCCGGACGGGACACCGCTTCCGATCGGCGGCAAGACCGGCTCGGGGGACAACCGCCTGGTGTCGTTCGCCTCCGGTCGCCGCCCGACCGGCTCGCGCGCCACCAGCCGCACGGCGACGTTCGTGTTCTATCTGGGAGACCACCACTACGGTGTGATCACGGCGTCGGTGTGGGGCCCCCGGGCCCGGGACTACCGGTTCACCAGCTCGCTGCCGCTGTCGGTGCTGCGCCTGCTCGCGCCGGCGATCGAGGATCACCTGCGCGCGGACCATGGGGCGGAAGCCGTGGAGCTCGGCCCGCTCGCCTTCGCCCCCAAGACCGGCGGCCGGTAGCTACGCGGCGCTGCCGCTCCCGTGCGCGGCGCGCGCGAGCAGGGCGCGCACTTCATCGTCGGTCGTCTGCGAGAAGTCCATGTACCACTGGCCGACACCCTGGAACATGTCCGGGGTATGGACGCACACCACCTCGTCGACTTCCGAGCGCAGCTCGCGGCAGGTCTGCGGCGCGGCCACCGGCACCGCCACCACGATGCGCGCCGGCTCGAGCTCCCGCATGGCGGCGGCCGCAGCGCGCATCGTGGACCCGGTCGCGAGCCCGTCATCCACCAGGATCACGGTTCGCCCCGAGACCGCAGGCGCGGGCCGGACGTCGCGGTACGTGCGGTCGCGCCGATCCAGCTCCTCCAGCTCACGCCGCGCCACCTCGTCGATGACGGTGTCGGGAATGTGCAGGTAGTTGACGACGTCTTCGTTGACCACGCGCGCGCCGCCCGAGACGATCGCCCCCATCGCCAGCTCTTCGTGACCCGGCACGCCCAGCTTCCTCACCAGCAGCACGTCCAGCGGCGCGCCAAGCGCCTCCGCCACCTCGAATCCCACCGGCACGCCGCCGCGCGGCAGCGCGAGCACGATCACGTCGTGGCGATGGGCATAGGCGCCGAGCTGGCGCGCGAGCTGCCGGCCGGCATCGGTGCGGTCTTGATAGAGCATCCGTGATACTCCTTTCCGGTCAAGCGCGCTTCAGGTGCTGTTCGAACCAGGCCGACGCGAGCTTCGCCACCTGCTCGAGCGTGCCGGGCTCCTCGAACAGATGCGACGCCCCCGCGACGATGTTGAGCTCCTTCCTGCAGCGGAGCCGCGCGTAGGCCTCCTGGTTCAGCCGGATCACCTCACGGTCGAGCGCCCCAACGATCAGGAGCGTGGGAGATTCGACGCGCTCCAGGGCCTCGCCCGCGAGATCGGGGCGCCCGCCCCGCGAGACCACGGCGCCGATGTCGGTGCCGACCGCCGCCGCCGCCAGAGCGGCGCCGCCTCCGGTGCTGGCTCCGAAATACGCGACGCGCAGGTCAGGGAACTCGCGGGACGCGACGATCCACCGCGTCGCGTCCATCAGGCGAACCGCAAGCAGCCGGATATCGAAGCGAAGCCGGCCGGTGCGCAGATCCTCCGACTCTTCTTCCGCGGTCAGCAGGTCGAACAGCAGCGTGCCGATCCCGTGCTCGCGGATCACCCGCGCCACGCGGTGATTGCGCGGGCTCCTGCGGCTGCTGCCCGAGCCGTGGGCGAACAGCACGACGCTCGTCGCCCCGGCAGGGATGCTCAGCTCGCCCTCGAGCCGCGCCGATCCCGAAAGGATCTGGACAGGTTCGGTGTGGGTCGTGCCCGCATGGCTCATGGCAAAGACTCGCATCCCGTTCGGCGACCGTGCCATGGTACCACTCGAACGGCGGGGCGTTTTGCCCCGCTCCCGCGGCCTAGTGTTCCGTACCGAAGGCGTCACCCGCGCGAGGCGGTTCGTGTCGCTCGGGACTCGGTGGCGCGAAGCGGCGGCCCACCTAGGGCAGCAGCTCCTCGATCACCTCGCCGAGCTGCCGGCTCGTGTGCGGCTTGGAGAGCAGCCGCGTGATCCCCTTCCGCTTGAGCTCGTCCGGATCGCTGGTTTCGGCGAGGCCGGAGATGAGCAGGATAGGCAGGTCGGATCGCAAGCTCCGGATTTCCTGCGCGAGCGCGAGCCCGGTCAGGCGCGGCATGGTGTTGTCCGTGATGAGCAGGTGGAAGTCCGCCGGCCGCGCGCGGAAGTCCTCGAGCGCCTCCACGCTCGACGTGTGCGTGGTCACCCGGTAGCCGAGCGAATGCAGCTGGCGCCGCAGCATGAGGATCAGGTCTTCCTCGTCCTCGACGACGAGGATGTGGGGGCGGTCGGAGTCGAGCTTCTTCTCGTGGTTGTCGCGATCGAGCGGACTCGCCACGTGCGCGGGCAGGTAGATGTCCACCCGCGTCCCTTCGTTGGGCCGCGACTGGATCTCGATGGCGCCGCCGTGGCTCTGGACGATCCCATGGATCACCGACAGGCCGAGGCCGGTGCCCGTGCCCGTGGGCTTCGTGGTGAAGAATGGCTCGAACGCGCGTTCTGCGACCTCGGGCGGCATGCCGTGGCCCGTGTCCTTCACCGACAGCCGGGCGTAGAGCCCGGGGCTCAAGCTGGGATGCGAGCTCGCGAATGCATCGCTCACCTGGAACGGGCCCAGCCGCACCTCCAGCACGCCGCCTTCGGGCATCGCGTGCGCGGCGTTCGTGGCCAAGTTCATCAGCATCTGATGGATCTGCGTCTCGTCCGACTGCACGATCGGCGCCTCGGGATCCAGGATCTCGCGCATCTCGATCGTGGTGGGAAGCGAGGCCCGCAGCAGCTGCAGCGCCTCGTGCACCGGCCGCTCGATCGCCATCGCCGTGCGCCGGATCTCGCCTGGCCGGCTGAAGGCGAGGATGCGCTGAACAAGCCGCCGCCCACGCTCGGCGGCCTTGAGCACCTGATCCAGATCCGCCCGCTGCAGCTCGTTGACCGCCGGCCGCTGCGCCAGCTCGGTGTGGCCGATGATGCTCAGCAGGATGTTGTTGAAGTCGTGCGCGATCCCCCCGGCCAGCGTGCCGATCGCCTCCAACTTCTGCGACTGTCGCAGCTGTTCCTCGACGCGCCGGCGTTCGGTGACGTCCACGATCGAGCTGAGCACGCACATGCCTTCGTCGGTGCGGATCGGGTTGAGACCGATCTCGATCGGGATCTCGGTCCCGTCCTTGCGCAACCCGTACAGCTCGCGCCCCATGCCCATAGGACGACTGCCCGGATCGGTGTAGAACTGGGCCCGATGCCGGGGGTGGATGGGGCGCAGCCGCGCCGGCACCAGCATCTCCACGGGGCGGCCGATCAGCTCGTTGCGAGAATGGCCGAACAGCCGCTCGACTTCGTGATTGACGAGCAGGATCGTGCCCGCCTCGTCGGTCATCACCATCCCGCTTGGCGACGATTCGACCGCGGCCTGGAACCGCTGCTCGGCGCGCTTGCGAGCGCCGATGTCCACGACCGAGGCCAGGACCACGAGCCGCTCCGGCGTGCGGACCGGGTTGAGTCCGATCTCGACCGGCACCTCGGTGCCGTCGTTGCGCAATCCATACAGGTCGGGCCCCATGCCCATGGGTCGCGCCTGGGGCAGGCTGAAGAAATGGCCGCGAAATTCCGGATGCCGGGTGCGGAACCGCTCGGGGACCAGCATGTCCACCGACTTGCCGATGAGCTCGTCGCGGGGATACCCGAACAGCCGCTCGATCTCACGGTTCACGAGCAGGATCGCGCCGGTCTCGTCAACCGCCAGCATTCCCGATGGCGAGAGATCCACCGCCAGACGAAACAGATCGACGCCCGAGGGGCCAGGCGCGTTCGGCATACGGGACTCCGCTTGGGAGGCGAGCAGCGGGCGGGATCCCCCGGGGCGAAGGGAAGCCGGGCTTCGATCACGGCCGCGGTTGCGCGCGTGATGGTCCGTGGCATCCTAACCCCGCGCCAGCCTGGCATCGAGAACTAATTCCCGGAACGGTCGTGAGCGAAAACTAGGTCGCGAGTGGACACCAGGTCGCCAGCAGACACTAGGTCCCGAGCAAACAGGGAGAGCGCGATTCGATGGCCGGCCGGGGCGGCCTCAGGGCCGGCTTCCGGCGATGCTTCTTGGGCCCGGGGCCTGCGACCTGGGCACCCGGCCCGCATCGCCGGTCGTCTCGCGCTCCCCTGGAACCTGCGAGCTTCAACGCACCGACACGCGGAGAAGCTGCCAGAAGGAACCGGCCTTCACGGCTCGGAACGAGCCCTCGGCGCTCCACATTCCGAGCGGTGCGGCCGGGCCGAACGACCACAGTCTCGGTTGCAGCATGTAAGCGATGCTGCGCCAGGGCATGGCGTTCGGCGTCGCCACCGGTTCGGCAGCGTGGGGCGCCGCGATCGGGGCCGTGATCGTTCCGCCCGATCCCGGGGGCTCGCTGACTTGAGCCTGGGCTCGGCCCGCGGCGAGTGCCAGCACCGTGCAGGCAAGCGACATCAACAGGGCTACTCGGAGCGACTTCATGGCGATCTCCTTGGCAGGGGAAATCGCGGCGGGGATCGCCGCGTCGAGATCGCCTATGGCCAGCTTCGTGCCTTCGCCGAGCGCAGGGGGATGACTAATTAGTCGATTATGTCACTTGGGGTTAGGTGGGCAGTTTTCGCGCGGGGGCGTGATTTCAGGCCTCCGGATTCGCCGAAATCGGCGAATCGGCGCCGGCATGGGGCCAAAACCACCAACTCGAACAACGAGTTGCGGCGATCGCGCTAATTTCGGCGAATTCGCCGCCTGCGGCGAGAGGTCAAGCCATACTTGCGCAGCCGGTAGCGCACGGACTGCTCGGTGAGACCCAGATCGCGCGCTGCGCGGGTCTGGTTCCCGCCCGCGCGCTCGAGCGCCTCGAGGATGGTGCGGCGCTCGACCTCGGCCACCGCGTCCATGAGCTTCCGGCGGTGCGGGGTCCGGCGCGCGAGGCTCGATTCAACGTCGCGGGGAGGCGGATCGGGGCGCATGTAGGGCGCCGGCGTGATCGCCAGCAGCCGCTCGATGTAGTTCTGCAGCTCCCGCACGTTTCCCGGCCAGTCGCTGCGCGTCAGCACCGCGAAGAAATCCGTCGACAGCTTGGGCGCTTCGCGGTTCTGTTGCCTCGAGAACTGCTCGAGGAATTGCCGGGCCAGGAACGGGATGTCGGCCTTGCGCTCCCGCAGCGCCGGGACCTCGATCTCGATCACGTTCAGCCGGTAGTAGAGATCCTCCCGGAACTGCCCCAGCTCGACCTGGCGTCGCAGGTCGCGATTCGTCGCGGCGATGACGCGCACGTCGATCGGGATCGGCCGGTTGGCGCCGATCGGCGTCACCTCGCGGCTCGCGATTGCGGACAGGAGCACGACCTGCTGCGCGAGCGGCATGTCGCCCACCTCGTCGAGGAACAGGGTCCCGCCGTTCGCGAGCACGAACTTCCCTGCCCGCGCCCGCACGCCGGTGGCAACGTTGCCCAGGATGCCGAACAGCTCGCTCTCGATCAGCGAATCGGGAAGCGCCCCGCAGTTCACGGCGATGAACGGGCCCATCGCGCGCTTGCCCTCGCTGTGGAGCGTGCGCGCGATCAGCTCCTTCCCGGTTCCGTTCTCGCCGGTGATGAGCACCGTGGTGTCGGTGCGCGACGCGTGCTCCACCAGACCCAGCACGCGCTGCATCGCGGCGCTGGAGCCGATCATCCCGTGGGTGCGCGTGCGCGCGGTCGCTTCGTGCCTCAGCGACAGGTTCTCGCCAGCCAGCCGCTCGTTCTGCTGCCGGACCTCCTCATGGCGCCAGCTCTTCTCGATCGCCACGGCCATGAGGTGCGCGAAGCCCTCGATCATGCCGCGGTCGGCCTCGGCGAACGCATGCGTGCAGCGCGAATCGTCCAGATACACGGCTCCCACCGCGCGCCCGTCCACGAACAGCGGCACGCACAGGATCGAGCGCAGCCGCATGTCCGCCACGCTGTCGCTCGCCGCGCGCGGATCCGAGTCGGCGTCCACGATCAGCAGGCTGTCGCCGCCGCGCGTGACGTGCTGCACGACGCGCCGGCTGTAGCCCAGCGCCTCGTCGCGGGTGACAGGCTCCACCGCCCCGTATTCTACGGTGGGCACGAGCTGGCCCGTCTCGCGATCCGCGAGCAGCAGCACGCCGCGCTCGGCCCCGAGCTGCTCGACGGCGGCGCGCATCGCCCGGCGCATCAGCTCGTCCACGTCGGTCAGCGAGCTCAGCATCCAGCACATGCGCTCGATCAGCCCGTGATCCCGCACGACGGCCGGCGACGCGGCCGGACGCCTGAGCCATTCGATCGATAACGACAGCGCCCGCTCGCGCCCGCTGCGGTCCCCCAGCCGCTCGAAGATCCGGACCGCCTGATCGAGCCACGGCACCACCGCTTCGCGCGCCTCCGGCGACGCCGGCGCCCGCTGGGCCAGGTCCAGGGTCGCGCGGGCGCGCTCGGCGGGAGCGGGCAGACTCGCGAACGCCGCCAGCGCCGCGCGCGTGTGTTCGAGGCCCTCGTTGGCCCAGCCGCGCGCAAACGCGAGCTCGGCGTCGAGCAGCCGAAGGTGTGCGCCGGCCCAGGGCAGGTGGTGATGGACGAGCCACGCTTCCGCCGCCGCGCGCCGCGCCCCCGCCGCATCGAGATCCGACCTGCGGAGCGCCGCGCGCGCCGACAGGACCATCAGCAGCGCGGTCTCGATGCTCGCGCACCGGGTCCCGTCCCCGAGCGCGCCGTCCCAGACGGCGGCGGCCTCGTCCCAGCGCTCGCGGCTCGCAAGGACACGACCGTACTCGATCGCGCACCAGCGCGCTTCGGCGGCGGCTCCTTCGACGATCATGCGCTGCGCCCGCCGAGCCGCGAGTGCGGCGAGACCGCACCGGCCGCGGATGCGCTCGGCCTGCGCGAGCGAGCGCCAGGCATAGGAAGCGAGCGCGGGCTGGCAGCGGGCGATCAGGCGCACCGCGGTCCTGGCGTGGCGCCACGCGGCGAGCGGCTGGC
>Ga0066710_100005877_pt1 | contig 11324 bp, 9 predicted proteins | sample GraSoiAngelo_159_FD_79666 | JGI IMG/M metagenome (GOLD analysis project Ga0066710, IMG submission 79666) | Grasslands soil microbial communities from the Angelo Coastal Reserve, California, USA - 14_1009_16_40cm | ecosystem: Environmental > Terrestrial > Soil > Grasslands | place: USA... | reverse complement strand
GGCGACACGGGAGGCAGGGCTTCGCTGAGCGCTGCGGACAACTCGTTCTCGTCGAGGCGGCGGGTCAACTGAGGCCGCCGGAGTTGAATCAGAAGGTTCATCAAGCTGGCGTAGCGATAAGCGTCGAGGCGGAACAACGCATCGTTCACAGCCCGCCGATAGGCGCCCACGTCCTCGAATACCTGTCCGGCGGCGCCAATTCTTTGGCGTAGGCGGTCTTTGCCGAGCACTTGCTTTGCTTCCGTAGCAAGCTCCAGATCTGTACCGACCCGTTGAGTCGTAACGAAGAACCACTTGCGCACACCGCTCTCGTCCTCCGTTGCACTGAGGCCACATCCCAGCGTGATGTAGTGTTCCTTGCCGCCACTATCCCGGCGTCCAAACTCGATCCACGTATAACCGGTCCTGTCCGGATATCGACCCATCAGGAGATTCCATTCCACTCTCTTGGCGGGATCGGCATCCGGTTCCAGGCGCTGCGAAATGACTTCGCCATCGAGCAGAAACGGAAGCTGTAATGCGAGAACACGCGACTTACCCGTACCGTTGTTCCCGCGCAACAGCAGCCGTCCGTTTTCGTAATGGAACTCTTCGTGGTCGAATCGGTAGATGTTGAGAAAGCCGCTCCGCAGCGGCTGCCATCGCTCCCGTTGCGGGCGCGGAAAGGATGGTAGCTGTCCGTTTCTGTGCATATTGTCAGAAGCTTGCATGCTCCGCATAGCGGCCCATCGCGGCCAATGGAACCACTCCATCCGCAGTTAGCCGGATGAGACGTAGCCCACGAAATCGCAATAGCGTCTCCTCTGTCAGTCGAGCTTCGGCGCCGGGTTCGTTTACCGCTTTGCGCCATCGCGAACCGTGGACCCGAATAACCTCCATCACGTGTTCTTCGACCGCCGATAATGGAATGACCGCGCCGGGACAGTGTTTCGAATGTTCGGCGAGCCACGCGGCCAGCAGCAAACTCAGGTGACCGTCCGTACCTTCTGCCGGCAGTTTGACATCGGTGAGGTCACCCGCATTGTCAGCCATGGCGATACCTTCACGACGGACTTCCGGGATCAGACCGCTGGCTTCACCAATTTGCCGGAGGAGATAACTACGTTGCCCGTCGAGATAAGCTCGTTCGGCGTCACTCAACTCGCCGAAATAGAGAACTGGATCATCCAGGAGCCGCCGGACGAGGTTCGAGCGGGTCTGGCCATTGCGGGCCTCCTCAGTTGAGGCCGGTGGATCGTCGATAATCGCAGCCGCGCGCTCCAGCAGGGGAAGAGGGGGCCGCCCCCTTGCCCCCCTGGCCTCGAGGGCAGACGGGCTGTACGACACATTCAGCATGACCGCCAGGATTGGGCGATTGATCTCATAAAGCGCGTCCGAGGCGCCGGTTCGGTTCACGAACTGCTGCTCATCGCCATCGATCCGGCGCAGTAGACCGAAATGCAGCAGGAGCCGGACCGCATGCACGAGATCACGTCGCTGATCGTGATTCGAGATGTCGAAGACCAGTCCAGCTGTCTGTAAGTCCGGATCGGCCGCGACGAATTCCATGATCATCTCCGCGATCTGACCCAGCGTCGTCTGAAGTTCGGAGCGCTCTAGTGCGGCGAGTGCCAAGCAGAGTAAAGCGTACCGCCGGCGGGAAAATGCGCTGCCGCTGGTGGCGTCGACTGCCGGTCTCGTCTCATCGAGGAGGTCGGCCGGTGTCTTGTGTAGTCTGGCAACATCTTTATCGATGTGAAGCTTCCATAGCGGAAACTTAACGAACCAATGTTTCAACCATGCGGAATGCCTTCGAACAAGGTCGTATTCCTTAGCTGTTTCTCCAACAGCCGGCAGCAACGGATTGCGCAGCAGGGCGCGAAAGGCGGTACGCCGTTCGGCTTCCAGTTCGGGATTCGACATCGTTGGAAGGGGTTCGGAATTAATGTTCACGTCACCACCTCTTCAGTGGAACTCGGTTCGACACTGATCCAGTGATCGGGTCCCCGGAAAATGCCCTCGGGCGTATGAAGGACTGCCGTTTGGCCATCACCAGTCGCCTCCAGTTTCACCCGCAAACAACCGTCGTTGGACAAGATCTCCGCCGTATCATCTGCGAGGACCTTTGCAGATACCGCTTCTCCCAGCAGCTCGAGAAACAGATCGAACTCGCCAGTTTCGAATTGCTCGAGTTCCGACAAACGCATCCGGCCACGCGTGGCGAAGCGACTCTGAGCGCTCAGAAGGCGCAGGGTTTCCTCATGTGTGGCGGCAGCAAGCTTTTCCTTTTCGGCAGTCCGATCAATAATTCGGCTCAACCTGGCGGTTCGCGAGTAGCTGGAGACTCGACGGCGAGTTGAAATCCGAAGCGGTGGAGCGTCCAGCCAGCTTGTACCGGCGGTTACGTCGTGTGCCTCGTGATCATCGAGCGTTGCGTCATTCACGATGAGATGACGCGCCGGACACAAACCGAAGACGGCCCGCCATAGCCGATGCGCATCGGCCTCAGACGCTGCTTCTGCAAACCATCGCGCCAGTACGCGGAAGTCATTGGATCGATCGATGCGGCTGATTCGCCGATCATTGATGCTCATCATCACGCTCAGCAGAGTTGTGAGGGACGCCCTCGCGCGCCCTCGCAGGATGTCCGCACCGGATGGGCAGCCGGGCCGTGAAATAAACCAGTCCCGAAAACGGCCCCAATGTGAGCGCCATTCGGCAGCGATGCTCTCCAGGTCCTCTGGAGTTGTCCTTACGACGTCGACGGTGCTGCGTTCCGCCACGGCCTGAAGCAGCTGTTCAAATCCTGAATCGTCGATATCGCAGATCATCCGGCCAATATCCTCGGCTGCAGTCACGAGTTCGCTGACGAACCGCTCGACGTAGTCGATCAAGCGCTCGGTCGAAGATGCGAACTGATCCGTTTGACCCATCTGCAAATCGATGTTTCGCTGCAAACTGCCCATAAAGGCCTGCGCCCGGCTCGCAAAATCTTCAAAGCTCGCGTGAACAGTGAGCAGGTTACGATGGATTTTGCCGGCATCCGGTTCTGCCTCGCGCGATAGTCCCTTCAGTTCTTGAAGCAGGTCTCGGATATCCCGCAGCGCAGTCGTCTGAAGTTCGCCTTTGCGGCACGAGCCGGCCTGAAACAGCTCGAGCGCTCGTTCGGCGGCTTCACCTTGATTGGTAATCTGGAATACAAACCGTTGCTTGTAGAAATCCTCGACTGTACTGACGTCGCTCGTATCCGGACGCGTTTGCAGATTCCCCCAGTCGCATAACTGCGCCAACGCCGCTTCTATTTCCGTCTGATCAGGTGTGTCTTCCAGGCCGCAAATCCGAATCGCGTCGAGGATTTGCTGCGAGCGCAGATGCAGCGCAAATCGTTCCTTCGATTCCATGAACACACGCATGATCGATCGATACAGCGCCGCCTTCTCCGCTGTCAGATAAGCAAACGCCTTCAGACGCCCGGGAGCTTGGATTGCGACACTCTCCGGCCGGGAAATCACCGAGTCTCCTTGACACTTATAACAATCGGGATTTCCGTATCGACGCACCGCGCTTCGCCTTGAACGATGGCGGGAGAAAACTTCCAGCGGTCCACGGCTGCGCGGACCGAATTGTAGAGGATTGCATTGCCGCCCTGCGGCTCACTGGCCATGACATCCCCCGTTTCGCTGATTCTGGTTTTGACGCGGATTGTGACCGGAGACACTTTGATCTGCGCTCGAACGAAAGCGGGAAAATCAGGATCCACGCGGGTTTTCAAGCGCAACAACGCCAGCTGCGCACTCATCTGGATGCACCCGGCCTGCGTGCACGTCATCTTGTCGAGAATGTCTTCGCCGATGGACGGTTCCGGAAGCATCTCGCTCACCCGCGCGCGAACTTTCTCCAAGGTGACCACGTCATTGCTGGCACATGCGCGATTCCAGGATTCAATAAGGCCGGACAACGCATTCCGATACTCGGCGCGAAGCTGGTTCACGGTGTCTGCGGTACTCACAGAGATCAATTGACGGTAGTCCTTAGCGGCCAGCGCAAATTCACCTGCGTCGAATTCCTTGCGCCATGCGAGAAGCGTCCGGTCCGTGTCCAGTTGCAGTTTGCTCTCGGTGAGTTCGATATACTGCAAGGCCAATTCGTGCTTAGGATGGAGTTGAAGAGCCGATCGAAACTTCTGCAAGGCATCAGCCATCTGAGCTTTCCTGTACGCCTCGAGACCCTGTTTGAAAAATAGCTCGGCCGTATTTGCGGCGATCGGCACAAGGCCAGAACACTTGGCTTGCGCCGATGCGATCAATCGCATCACCGCGTCGGGATTTCCGATACCCAACTGTCGCTCTGCGTCGTTCGACACTGTCCGGCATCGGATTTCGTTCTGTTCTGCCTTGGCCTGTTCGGCCACCGCAACCACCTTAGGTGAAAACCGCTGCGGGTCTACCGAATAATCCGAGTTCAGCGCATAAAGGTCGCGGAAATGGGCCTTCGCTTCATTGGTGTCATTGAGGCCGACATAGGCGAGAGCGAGCTGTAGTTTTACCGTGATCTTTTCTTGCAAGTGGTCGGGCTGAGGCCGCAGCAATTGGTCCACATGCAAGAGCAACTCGATAGATTTCGTGAACTCGGCTTCGTAATAGAGCGCCTCCGCGCGCGTCAGTGCCTCACTGATTTCATCGACGGGTGCGGACCAGGTGGACCGGGCGACTGAGCCCACAAGCAAAAGCGCTAGGATACGTTTGAACATGAGCAACCTCTATGGAAAGACGATCTGAATCCCCGTCTCATTTCCGGTAACGCGATACGTCTTCGTTGGGAATGCCGGATTCTCGAAGACCAACACGCCTCCGATTGGAACTTGAACGCCGCTCAATGGCGTTTGTCCCAAAGGCTTTCTCACAACACCGTCCAGGAAAACGTCTGCCCAGGGTTTGGCATTGATCTGGACGGTCGCCTCAAAGGTGATCATCGCTTTGGTGGTTTCGTTGCTATTGATGACGTGCGTCAGCCTCTTTCGGAGACTGCCATGACGGTACTCGAGCGTGTGCGTTCCCGCCGATATCTGCAGCGAGACTGGCGCCGATCCGAGGTATGTCTCATCCATGTAGATTTCCACCGAAGTCGGAGAGCTAACGGCAAGAGTTCCACTGGCGGCAAGGACAACCGGCTGGTCGACCAACTTTGGAACGGCACGCGGAGCAGGAGAAACGCTCGCTGCGGCATGCGGCGTTTCATTTGAGCTGCGCTCGTTTATCAACTCAGCGGAGGATACGTTGGGTGCCGGAGCAGCCTGCTGTGTGTCAACAACCGGCGTCGAGCCGCCAGATGCCCGTAAAGCCGGTGCTACTTCCACACGATTCGACTTGCTTCTGAATGTCGGCAAACCGGCAAGAACAATGCCGAAAAAAACAACCAAACTCGCGCGCTTCAACCATCGGCGTTTTTCAATTCTAATCGGTGCAACCAAATTCCACTCTTCATCTGCCCGTACCAAGGCGGTGCTAGCCGATGGGGGATTCGCTTCCGGGAAGAAGTGATAGGACTCCACGATGTCTACATCAGGATGGGGAACTTCGGATACCGGCGCGTTGCCTGATTGCGAATGCGTTTGCCCGTCATCCGGAACATTCGCAGGCCGGAGAAGTGCGCGCGCATTCTCAAGATCCTGATGCATCTCTGACCGGATCGAGGATCGCATCAGTTGTGCGTCTGAATTTTCAGGATCGATCAGAAGAATGGCTCTTGTCAGGTCCAGACAATCCTTTGTGCGCTTCTGCTCGTAAGCCTGCCGCGCGAGTTCTGCGAGCCTCGACAAACTCACCGCCGTCGAGTCACGCAAGTCAATGTTCGCGATTGGACCCGCAGGTTGTTGTTTCGCCATCGTGCTCACTCCATACCTAGGTTTCCATGCTAAGACGAATAGCATCGGCAGTGTCCAAATGTGGTCCACCGGGTAGGGGCCGCGCGAGCGGTTTTGGTCAAGGAAAGAAGCTTCGGCACCGCGGAGCGTGCGAAATGTGCGCCGCTAGGTTCCCGTTTTCCGTGAGGCAGTGAATACCGGGCGAATCCACTTTTCGATGCCCTTGGTGTGAATGTTCACCCAATAATCAGCCCAATCGATCCATTCGGGATCCCATCGAAGGCGCTTGAGATCTTCGTTGGTCAGCATGCTCGCCGCTTGCCGAATATTTCGCGTTTCGAAGATGAAGCTGTTGTGGAACATGAAAGGAAGAAACTTGTCGAGCGTGACTTCCTGCGCGCGAATCTGGCGGCGGGTATCGCGGAGGCTCTTTAGGTATGGGCCAACCCTTTTCGCGCCGAAAAGAGTTTTGCCTAATGTGAGGACGGCATGCATCACGTCAAGGCCACGATGCAGGCGCGAGCGGCGAGCCTGGAGCGATTCCACCGTAATGACCTGCGTCTCGACGTAAGCTTTCCAGATATTCGCAAGGCGGTTCCCGCTCTTCTTGCGTTTGTGTTTGTATCGCGCGTTCATACCGAGGAAGGCGACCAGGCGCGGCAGCATGATCGGGTTCTCGTCTGCGGACGCCAAATGATAAACGCGGTTGTGCTTTTCACATAACACGGCGGCGGTCACAATCAAAATACCGGCAGTTACCAGGTCAACCGGAATGATTTCGAGTGGACCGTTTCGAACCGGCCAGCCTTTCACGCCTTCGCCGCCCATCAATACGAGCGGTGCAGAAGTAGTAAAGCCTTCGTTCCAACCGGGAAATGGAAAATGGAGCGAGGATTCCACAATCGCCGGACGGACGATCGCATACGTTAGACCAGGCGTCGCGGCGATCAACTGCTCGCCCATGCTCTTCGTGTACGTGTACGTGTTGGTCCAGCCCCAATAATCCGCGCGCCGTAGTCCGCCCTCGCGCAGCCGATCGCGGATGGGCCGTGGGTTGGTTGCCCGGCTGTCGCGCGTTTCTTTAACGAATTGTTCGTACCACTTCAATTCCTCCGCAACGGAGAAATGCTCATCATCGCGTTCGCCGCGACGCGGGAAGTAGCCTTCGATCGGAATGTCTTCGGAGATGCGGCCGTTCTTTTTGCCCGCAACGTAGGCCGTGGAAACGTGAACCAGCCTGGCATTCAGCAACTTCACCAACTCGATGATGTGCAGTGTGCCGTAAACATTCGGCTCGAACGACTCATTCACCGGCGGATCGAAATCCACGACGCCGGCGAGATTCACCACAACATCGACTTTGCCTTTGAGTAGCTCGAGGTGATCGGAAGATATGCCGCACAACGGTTGCCCGACGTCGCCTTCGACCACGAGCACCTTTTCGCGCACGGCCATTTCGCCGATTTGCTGAACGATTGGCCGGAGGGAAGCTGAATGCAGAACCTCAGAATCAAACCGCTGCTGGCCGGAAACGTTCTTTTTTCGCCGGACCTGCACGACGATGTGCTTCAGTTCCGGAAACCGGTCGAGGACCATCGCAAGCAGAACCTTGCCGACAAAACCGGTGCCGCCGAGAAGGAGCATCCTCTTGTTCGTGAAGGCATCGATTGCAGAAATCTCGCCGGTCCCTTCAAGCGGCGGAGGCGCTCCCTTTTCATACTCGCCGCGGACGGGATTCCATCGCCACGTTGTGCGGGATTTCATCAATGAACCTTCGCGACGCTCAGAAATGGCGGGAACTTGGAAGAACTTTCGCGAAGCTCGAGGATCGGCCAGTTCATTTCAAGCGCCACGTGACGAAGCCTGCGAGTAGGATTCGTCGCGACGGGATGCCCAACCGCGGAAAGCATCGGCACGTCTGCCGAACTGTCGGAAAAAGCGCACGACTGCCCAAGGTCAATGTCTTCTTCGGCCGCATATTCGCGGATGCGGTGCGCTTTCTCGTTTTCGGCAATGAGCGGCGGGAGCACCCGGCCCGTCGCGATGTGATTTCTAAACTCGAGCCGGTTGCAAATGACTTCATCAATGCCGAAATGCAGGGCGATCGGCCGGACTTGAAAATCCAGCGTTCCCGTGACTAGAACGTTACGGTAGCCCAGTTCGCGCGTGGTCCGGATCAAGGCCTCCGCTTGCGGAAAGATCGAAGGCTTCAGCGTCACCTCAAAAAGATCGTCCGACAGGCCAATCAACCGGTCTCGATGCATCCCGCGGTAAGCCCGAAATGAAAAGATGTTGAACAGAGACCGGGAGTACAGATCAAGTCCGAAGTACAGCGGCACGCTCAGCAGCACTTTCGTGAATTGGTAAACGCTTTTCAGAATCGACCGGTCATTGCGCGCGTAATAAGCGTGCATCGTGACAAGATTGCAAGACAGCAGCGTGCCGTCGAGATCGTAGAACGCGGCCTTGTTCATAAAGCGGCAGACATTATAGCGCTGAACGCGCGGGCTCTCCTGGTTCGGATTGAAAATTGACGATTGATTAATGACCAATGGTCAGGCCATGATCGCACGCAAATTGGGCGTGTGGCGGATCACCACGATAATCAGCATGACGCACGCAAGGACGCCCGGCTCTAGCCCCCTGAATAACATGACCAGAACCGAAATCGCTGCGGCCGTCGAAAGTGAAGCGATCGCGCCTTCTTGCCTGAGCTTCAGCTTCCCCCCAATGAAACGCAACATCGGATACAGCGGCAGGCAAAGCAAGGTGATATAGGGCTGGAGAAACAACAGCACGCCGAAGGTCGTCGCGACGCCTTTTCCACCATTGAATCCCAGAAACGGGCTCCAGCAGTGTCCCATTACCGCAGCGATACCAATACCCCAAAGCACGATTGCTGAAGTGTCTCCGCGTGCCAGCAACAATAACGCGAAATATCCTTTGCCGAGATCGCCGATCAGGCAAATCGCCGCTCTCCACCAACTCGCAACGCGGCTGACGTTGCGGAAACCGGGATTCTTCGACCCGACTTTGGTGATGTCGATGCCGGTGCCCAGCATTGCAACTTTCGCGAAGGGAATGGCGCCAATCCAGAACGCGGCGAAGAATTTCAGGACCAGAATCATTTCACTTTGTAACCGAAGTTCCGCAGCAGAGCTTTGCGTGTGACCTTATCGGAATCCTGCTCGACGCCCTTAGGCGAGAATCCGTCAACCACACCCATGATGCCCCGCCCCTGTTCTGTTTCGGCAACGACGACTTCCAACGGGTTTGCCGTCGCACAATAAATGCGGCAAACTTCGGGACACATTTTAACGGAATTCAGGACGTTGATTGGAAATGCCTCGCGCATGAAAATCGCGAATACATGGCCCGCACCGATACTCTGGATAGTCGCAATTGCAGCTTGTGTTAGATCAGTGTCATTGCCTTCATACCGGATGAGGCACGGCCCAGAGGCTTCCGTGAAGGCCAAGCCGAATTTGATGTGCGGGGATGCCCCCGCGAGGATCTCGTAGAGATCTTCCGCGGTTTTGATGAAATGAGTCTGGCCCAGGATGATGTTTGCGCCGTCTGGAATCTCGACGCGTACCGTTTTCAAATCCATAGCTGCTCCGCGTGTTAGAATCCCAAGAATGATACGCCACTACGCCGCGATGGGTCTTCAATTGCTAGGACTCATACTGACCGGAGAAGCGTTGCTCCTTTATTTTGGGCAAATGGGTCCCCTGATGAAAATAGCGTCGGTGGGTGCAGGATTGTTCTATGCGGGATGGTTTATCCAGCCGCGTAAAAGGTAAGCTAAATAGATGTCGCATCGATTTCGTTCAAGATATGGCGGGTTCGGCATTGGCGGCGGCTGGACGCCGGCAGTCAAAACGCTGATTATCGCCTGCGCTATCGGATTCGTCCTTCAGATTTTTGATCAGTTCGCCGGTGCCCCTTCATTCACACAAAAATTTGGCCTGGTGCCGTATGCGGTGACTCAGAGGTACTACCTGTGGCAACTCGTCACCTATATTTTTCTTCACGGCGGCTTCTTCCACATCTTGTTCAATATGTTTGGCCTTTACATGTTCGGCTCGGAACTGGAGGCGACATGGGGCACGCGCCAATTCACAAAATTCTTTTTTATTTGCGGCATCGGTGCGGCGCTCACGAGCGTCGTTGCGAGTCCACATTCGTTGATTCCGATCATTGGGGCTTCCGGCGCGATTTTTGGACTGTTGCTCGCATACGGCGTCCTCTTTCCAAACCGGCTGATCTACCTCTACATGATCATTCCGATCCCGGCTAAATGGTTCGTGGTGATCTTCGGCGCCATCACATTCCTTTCAGCCTTGTCCGCCAATGGCAGCGGGGTCGCTTATGTTGCCCATCTTGGAGGGATGCTCTTCGGGTTTATCTATTTGAAGGGCGGACGCCTCATTCCTGACCTCCGCCACCGCTATGACCGCTGGCAGCGCAACCGACTGCGCCGCAAGTTCGAGGTCTATTACAACGAGCGGCGCCGCAACGACGACGATCAGGAAAAATGGCGGCGCTGGAAAAACTAGCCCAACCCCAACGATTCCGCTCCTATAACCGTTGGCTGCAAGAAAAATTCGGCGAACGCGTTTACAAGGTCATCGTTGATGGGGGATTCACTTGCCCGAATCGCGACGGCACAGTGGCGGTCGGCGGCTGCGCTTACTGCAACAACAATTCGTTCCGGCCACCCTCGGCGATCAAGACAGATCCCATTCGCGATCAGGTCCGCGAAGGCATCGAATATATCCGGAAACGTTTCGATGCGCATAAGTTCATCATCTATTTTCAGCCGTTCTCGAATACATACGCCGAAACCCAGTACCTGCGGCAGCTTTACGCGGAAGCCATCGATCATCGCGATGTTGTCGGCTTAGCCATCGGCACGCGACCCGACTGCGTGGACGAGGACAAAGTTCAGATGATCGATGACCTGGCGCAGCAGACCTTCGTCTCGCTGGAGTTCGGTGTCGAATCGATCTACGACGAAACCCTGCGGCGCGTGAATCGCGGCCATGACTACAGCGCGTTTTTGCGTGCGATGGCGATCACGCGCGGCCGCTCGATTCACATTGGCGCGCATCTGATCCTCGGTTTCCCCTGGGAAACGCGCGAGCAGTGGCTGGCGATGGCGGATGAGATGTCTTGGGTCGGCGTGGACGCTTTGAAAATTCACCACCTGCACATCGTGCGGGGCACCGCCCTGGCGGCGGAATACGCGCGCCGCCCATTCCGGGTGCTCGGTTACGAAGAGTACCTGGACCTGCTTTGCGAGTTCGTCGAGCGGCTCGATCCGAATATCGTGATCGAACGCATGTTCGGAGAAGCGCCGCTCGGCCTGCTGGTCGCTCCGAATTGGCGCCGGACGAAAAACGATTTGGTGCGGGACATCAACAGAATTTTCGAGGAGCGCGACGTGAAGCAGGGTGCGAAGCACAACTGTAGCGGTGCG
>Ga0066710_100005876_pt1 | contig 11325 bp, 8 predicted proteins | sample GraSoiAngelo_159_FD_79666 | JGI IMG/M metagenome (GOLD analysis project Ga0066710, IMG submission 79666) | Grasslands soil microbial communities from the Angelo Coastal Reserve, California, USA - 14_1009_16_40cm | ecosystem: Environmental > Terrestrial > Soil > Grasslands | place: USA... | reverse complement strand
CACCCTGGTCATACAAATCCAACCTGTAGAAGGAATATCCATAAGCTTCGGCGCCAAGATTCCTGGCGCGGTGCTCCGGGTTGGATCGGTAGATATGAGTTTTGAATATTCCCGCTATTTCGGAGCCGACGCCTACACCGGTTACGAGGTTCTGCTCTACGACTGCATGATCGGAGACCCCACTTTGTTTCAGCGCGCCGACATGGTCGAAGCCGGTTGGACGGTCGTCGATCCCGTCCTCGATGTATGGAAAGCTCTCCCGCCCCGCCGTTTTCCTAATTACGCGGCAGGAACCTGGGGACCAAAAGAAGCCGATGAATTGATGGAACGCGACCAGCGTCAATGGAGGAAAATCGACTCATGATTCTCGCAGGAGAAATTGGCGCAACTCGCACCCGCCTGGCCGCATTCGACACCGAGGGTAACAAACTTCAACTCGTCGTCGAAAAAACCTACATGAGCCAGGAACATGGCGGCTTGGCAGAAATCATTACCGGCTTCATCAAGACCGAAGGCATCCCGGTACACAGCGCCTGCTTCGGCGTTGCTGGCCCAGTCACCGCCGGACGCAGTAAGATTTCCAATCTTCCCTGGACCATCGATCGTCGTGAACTTGCCAGCCAGCTCAAGCTAGATTCGGTGGGATTGATCAATGACCTCGAAGCTTACGCTTACGGTATCGATGCCCTGGAATCCAAAGATTTCATCACATTAAGTGAAGGCGCCGAAGACGCCGAAGGCAATCGTGCTGTCATCTCCGCCCGCACCGGGCTCGGAGTGGCAGGCCTTTATTGGGATGGATTCCGCCATCACCCGTTCGCTTGCGAAGGCGGCCACGCCGACTTCGCCCCCAGAAATAAACTGGACATGGAATTGTTGACCTATCTCCAGGGAAAACATGGCCGCGTAAGTTGCGAACGGATTCTCTCCGGCCCAGGAATCAAAAATATTTACGATTTCCTTCGCGACACCAAAAAATCCGACGAGCCCAAGGAATTGCGAGAGCAGATGAGTCAGGCCCCCGATCCTCCAGCCCTGATCTCGAAGCTTGCCGCCGAAGGCAAAACCCCCATTTGCGATCAGACCATGTCACTCTTCGTCACGATTTACGGAGCCGAGACCGGCAATTGTGCGTTGCACTTCATGTCCACCGGAGGCATTTTCATCGGTGGCAGCATCGCCGCCAAGAACATCAACAAAATGAAAGATCCGGCATTCATGAAGTCGTTTCTGGACAAAGGCCGCATGACACCACTACTCAAGCAGATGCCGGTAAAGATCGTGCTGAACGACGACTCCGGCATCATCGGTGCTGCCCGCTACACCCTGGTCCAGAAAGCATTCCGCACCGCAACTCGCGCTGTATAACTAGCCAATCGCCGTTAAAGGCACGGCTTTAGCCGTGTCGAAAGAGACTCTTGAAAATGGGATTTTAGCCCCCGGGGTTCATCCAACCGAGTTCAATCGCTAGGCTAAAACGACAACCTCGCGCTCAACTGAATTTCCCGTCCCGGTGTCGCGGCTTCCGTGATTGTCCCAACCTGCGGCGTGTTCACAAAACGGTCAGGCATGCCCAGGTTGGTATGGTTGAGCGCATTGAAAAACTCGGCGCGGAACTGAAATCGCGCACTCTCCGTGATGGAAAAATTGCGCACTACGGCGAAGTCCAGCGTCTGCCTTCCCGGGCCATAGATTGAGTTGCGGCCTGAATTGCCAAACGTGAAAGCTGCTGGCGCAGCGAATGCGGCCGTGTTGAACCACGCCGCCGCGGTATGTGTACCTGAGGAGAAAATAGGCTGGCCCGTAACATTGGCGCGAATCGGGTTTTCACCCAGCACTGTGCCCGAGTTAGCGGTGTCTCCGAACACGGAAACAGTGAAGGGGAAGCCCGATTGAATTTGATAAACGGTGGATACCTGCCAGTGTTCTGTCAGCTTTTCCAGCAAGCCAGATTGCTTCAGTCCGGGAAGGCCATATACTGCGCTCAGGGCAAAACGGTGTTTCACGTCGCAAGCTGGTCCTTTCTCTGCGCCGAGATTGTTATTGTTCTGCGGACTCGCAGACTCGAACATCGGAGAACGAAAATCAGGCGCGTCACTGAGGTTCTTCGCCCAAGTGTAATTGCCTAGGAACGTGAGTCCGTGCGCATAGCGCCGGCGCACGTTGACGTACCCGGCGTCGTACCAGCTTTGCGCCGTGTTCTCCAGGAGGTTAATCGTGCTAACTGGAAAACAAATTGTGCCGTTGGGACAACCTGCTGCCGGCGCGGAGTAAACGATATTGTCTGGCAACACGGTCCCCGGCACAAAGCTGACGCGGGGGAAGGGACGGCGCGGCCCAATGGCTCCCGGTCCCGGCGGCGCGTTATTAATAAGGTGGGCGCGCTGCAGATGCACTCCATGTGACCCCAGGTATCCCACTTCTAGAGTAGTCTGCTGGCCCAGGCTCTTCTCGACCGACAGGCTCCACTGCTCGATGTACTGCGAGGGCGCTCTTGGATCCATGGATCCGAAGCTCACTGTGGTTTGCCCAAGCACAGGATTACCGAAGTCGAAATGCGAACTGACAATGCCAGGCGAAGGAGTGAAGTTGTCGCTCTGCTGCGTCTCTGGGAAAACATAGGGAACGTTGTGGCGCTGGTTGCACCAGGTATTCATATCCACCGGCGTATAGAAGATGCCGAACGCCGAATGCAACACCAACCCGTACCGCCGAATCGCCTGCGAAATACCGAAACGCGGCGCGAAATTATGTCTATTCGGATACTTCAGACCTTCAGGGAAGCCGTTCTGTCCGCCGATAAACGCTGAAGGAGTTCCGCTATCGAAAGTCAGGTTTGAGTTCGTAAAAGCAATGTCCACCAGGGGGTTCATGTACTCATAGCGGAGTCCCATTTCAATGGTGGTAGTGTGAGTGAGCTGAAAGCTATCCTGCGCGAAGCCATCCGCATACCATTGCCGAAGCTGCATCTGTGGGATACCGGCCTGGCGCTGCTTGACCGCGGGCAACCCGAGTAAAAAGCTGGCGAGAGCTGAGCCGGTGCCGTCATTGGTGGCGGTCCGCGTAGTGAAGCCGCTGGTGAATTGGTAGTAGCCGCGGTTCTGGAAGAAGCCCCACATCGGCCAGATGAAGTCGCGGTAGCTTCCGCCGAACTTCAGACTGTGACGACCGTGTTGCCAACTAAGCACGTCACGGCCTTCAATGACGGTGTCCCAGGCTTTCATCGGCGTCGCCGCATAGTTGTCGCCCATGGGCGAGAAACCCTGCACGTTGAAGAACGGAGACCCAAATGCCCCCTTGCCGCCAAAGCCAACGCCCACAATTCCGAGCTCGGAAACGATATCGTTGTTGTCGCTGTTTTCCGAGAAGCGGTGCATGGCGAGCCGCGAAATGGTGATCGACGCCGTGTTCAGGACGCGAGGATTGATGACCCGGTTCCACGCAATGCTGCCCTGTTGCGAAAAGTTGTCATGAAAGGAGCCAAAGCCGGGAAGCAAAGTACCGAGTCCGGAAACCATCTCTCCCGGGGTAAACCCATGTTCGCTGCTCGCCGAGTAGCGTGCCGACAAGCTGTCTCCGCGCTCAAACATGTGGTCAATGCGAATCGTGCCTTGATCGTTGTCGTGAAGGGCGTTTCTCACGTCAACGTAATTGTTGCAATCAGTGCCCGCGCCCACCACCGTCGGCGCACCCATCATGGCGCTCCCGCAAGGCATGCTACCCATATCCATCACCATGTCCGCGTTGGGCATGGGCACGTGATTCATCAGGAATGCCTGGGCTACGGGATTGATTAGATTGGACGGAATGACGTTGTTGACACCGTTGTCTTGAAACTGGTCACGAATAAATTGCGGATTACTCGGACTCACCGGCTTGGTTGGATCGAATGCCGGATTAGGATTCGAGCTAAACGGATTGTAGATATTGATTCCACTCTGAGTGAAGTCTCCGTTGATTTCCGCGAGCGTGGGCACGGTGTCAATCATGGTGTGCGCCATGGCATGGCGGAAGCCTTCATAGTTCACAAAGAAGAAAGTTTTGTTGTGCCCTATAGGTCCGCCCAAGGCCGCGCCAAAATTATTCTGCACCAGATGTTTGTTGCCCATGGAATTGAACGTACTGGCATCGAGCGCTCCATTGCGTAAAAATTCGTAGGCGGTCCCATGGAACCTGTTGGAGCCGGAGCGGGTCACGATATTGATCTGCCCGCCACCCGCACCGCCCATTTCCGCCGAATAGCTTCCGGTTTGTACTTTGAACTCCTGCACCGCGTCTGGGGACGGGCTCAGATTGAGCGTGTTGAATGTCGGGTCCGTATTGGTGGCGCCGTCGAGCAGATAATAGTTCGCGTTAGGACGGTTGCCTCCGATGCTTACCGCTGAGCGCTGCCCCGGCCGCCAATACAGCGGATTCATGTTGCCGGTTTGCGCGCCGTGAGACTCGTGCGCACCAGGAACGGTGAGCACCAGGTCAATCAGCATGCGCCCATTAAGAGGAAGTTCCTTAATCGAGACAGGTTCGACCACCTCACCCACCGCCGCGTCGGAGGTGTGCAGCACTGGAGCCTGGTCAGCCACTTCCACTACGTTCTGCACTGTGGCAACCTTGAGTGTCAAATTCAGCGAGAGTTCCTGGCCAACCTCAAGGCGCAGACTCTGGTTCAGCGTGGCAAAGTGAGTGGCCTGCACTTCAAGCGAATAGTCGCCTGGCATTAAGCCTGGAACCTGGAACATCCCCTGTTCATTGCTGCTCACGCGGCGTTCGGCCCCTGTGTTCAACGCCGTAAGCCGTACAGTTGCACCGGCAAAGGGATGCCCTTGCGGATCCATAATCGTCCCACTCAATACCGCATAGTTGCTCTGAGCAAAACACGTTAGGGACAACAAAAAAACATAGAACATGGTCGTTTTAGCCAAGACCTACCTCCGCAGATTTCCAGGGACCTCAAAGTGTGACTCGCAACTTCGCCCTTCTGGCCTTACCTCTCACTTGGGACACGGACAACTAATTATGATCAGACGGATTGAAGCGTGGTCGCGGAAGAACGGCAATAGTAGAAAAATGCTAGGGGCACGGACTGGAAGCGGACAATCGTGCCCATCGCCGTGGAAGGGCATGTTGGCTGTGATGTGGAAGGGCACGGCTTTAGCCGTGCCGAAAGAGGCTCCGGAAATTGGGCTTCAACCCCGGTTGATTGAGAACTCAAACTGCGATATACCTGCCGCGCACTGGAGGAACTCCACCGTGAAGCGCATCTCACTGCTCTGCGCATTCTTGCTTCTGGCCGTAGCCATGCTCGCCCAAATACAAAACGCGACCCTTGGCGAGAGTGGTGCTAAGACACCCGAAATTTGCACGGAAGAATTGCGCCGTGCCCTGGCAGAAAAAAGCTCCACCGTCTTTGACGTCAGACCGTCTTTAGAGTTCGCCATCAGCCACATTCCTGGCAGTGTCAACGCCGCCCAAAAGCCTGGCACATCCAAAGCACTGTACGTCTCTGACGCGGCGGAAATTGGCCGGTTTGTAAGTGGCAAGAAGTCCGCTCCCATCATTCTTTACTGCAACGGCCCATTCTGCGGTAAGAGCAAACGCGTGAGCGAGGACTTATTAGCCGCAGGTTTCACCAACGTCCGGCGTTATCAATTAGGAATTCCGGTATGGCGGGCGCTTGGAGGCCTTACTCAAATTGAGCCAGACGGTGTCCGGTACGTCTTTCAGAATGACCACACCGCTTTCTGGCTCGATACCCGCAATCTACAAGATTTCAAAAAAGGTTCGTTGTCCGGCGCCAAGCATGTCGGGATCGAAGTGACCCAAGGTGGCAAGGATAATCCGGCAATGCAGCAGGCCAAGAACGATGGAACACTTCCCGTCAACGACCATAACACGCGCATCATCGTGTTCGGTGATGATCCTCAATCAGTCCAGGCGATCAGCGATGCCATCGCCAAGGAAGCATTTCATAATGTGGCTTTCTTTGCGGGGACTTATGCGGAATTGAGCAATGCGACCAAGTAGTATTGCGTAAACTTGTCACTTGCAGGCATTCGCTGACGCGCAGGAGAAAGATTTGGAGTAAAATCTTCTCCTTCCACGATCCTAGCCTCTACCCCTCGAACGGAGGTGTTTCCCGTGGTCTCCTTCAGTGTGAACAAGCGGCGCGTAAATCTGGACGTGGATCCTTCCACTCCTCTGCTCTGGGCCCTGCGCGAAAACCTCGGCCTCACAGGAACGAAATATGGATGCGGCATCGCGCAATGTGGCGCTTGCACCGTGCACCTCAACGGCGAGGCGATACGGTCCTGCGTAGCACCAGTGTCGAGGGCGGCAGGCAAGGAAGTGACAACGATCGAAGGCCTCTCTTCCGACCTGAGTCATCCATTGCAGCGTGCCTGGATCGCTGAAGACGTACCCCAATGCGGCTACTGCCAATCCGGACAACTGATGAGTGCCGCACTGTTGCTGCGTGAAAAGCCACAACCGACCGACGAAGATATAGACGAGGCGATGACAGGAAATATTTGCCGCTGCGGCACTTACCCACGCATCCGCAAGGCAATTCACCGCGCCGCCGGCATGATGGCGAAAGGAGAAGCCAGATGAGCGGTCCCCAGATGGAACGTCGCGAATTCCTGAAGTTCTCGCTCGCCGCCGGCGGCGGTTTGCTGATCGGCTTTTCACTTCCCGAGGCGGACATGTTGGCCACTGCGCAGGCTCAATCAGCAACTGTCTTCATGCCCAATGCCTTCGTGCGCATCGGCACCGACGATCGCGTCACCGTGATCGTGAACCACTCGGAAATGGGCCAGGGTGTCTATACCGCGTTGCCCATGCTGCTTGCGGAAGAACTCGATGCGGACTGGAACAAGGTCGGATTCGAATCGGCGCCCGTCGATCCTAAGTACAACCACCCCGTCTTTGGCATGCAAATTACTGGAGGCAGCTCCAGCGTATGGTCCGCGTTTGAGCAGTTCCGCAAAGCTGGCGCCGCAGCCCGCGCCATGCTGATCGCCGCTGCAGCGCAGCAATGGAACGCAAATCCCGCGACTCTGCGAACCGACTCCGGCGCTGTACTCGACGGCACGAATCGCAAGCTGACTTATGGCCAGCTAGCCGAAGCCGCGGCCAAGATGACACCACCCACTGAGGTCGCGCTGAAAGATCCCAAGACATTCAAACTGATCGGCAAGCCAGTGAAACGGCTTGATACCTCAGAGAAGGTAAACGGTAAAGCCGTCTTCGGTATCGACGTCAAAATGCCGGGAATGCTGGCCGCAGTCGTGGCCCGCCCTCCGATTTTTGGCGCAACCATGAAAAGTTTCGACGACTCCCGCGCTCGCTCTATGCCGGGCGTCCGCAAAATCGTTGCCGTGCCGTCCGGCGTCGCTGTCATCGCGGATTCCTTCTGGCAGGCCAAGATGGCGCGAGAATCGCTCCACATCGATTGGGATGACAGCGCGATGCACACCTTCAGCACCAGTCAAATGATGCAGCAATTTCGCGAGCAGGCAAAGTCGCCCGGAACAAGAGTACGCCGCGAAGGCGATCCCGATACCGCATTCTCCCAGGCGGCAAAAAAGATCGAAGCAGTTTACGAGTTCCCTTATCTCCCGCACGCCATGATGGAGCCGCTAAACTGCGCGGTAGATTTGCGCGCCGACTCTTGCGAGATCTGGACCGGAACTCAATTCCAGACCGTGGATCGCGCCAATGCAGCCAAGATTGCCGGACTGCCACCAGAAAAAGTGCAAATCCACACCACTTATTTGGGTGGTGGCTTCGGCCGTCGTGCCAACCCGCAGTCCGATTTCGTAGTCGAAGCGGTTCATGTGGCAAAAGCAGTGGGCGCTCCGGTGAAGGTCGTCTGGACACGCGAAGACGATATGCAAGGCGGCTGGTATCGTCCCGCGTTTCTCCATGCCATCGCCGGCGGCATCGATTCCAGCGGAAACGCCGTGAGCTGGAGGTCGCGTCTCGTCGGTCAATCGATTTTTGCAGGAACAATGTTCGAAAGCCTGATGAAAGGGAAGGAGTACGATCCCGCATCCGTCGAGGGCGTTGACGATCTTCCCTACGCCATTCCAAATTTAGCCGTCGAGTCCCATAAGGCTGACGTCAAGGTTCCGGTTCAGTGGTGGCGATCCGTGGGACACTCCCACACCGGCTTTGCGACCGAATGTTTCATTGACGAACTGGCCACCCTCGCCCAGAAGGATCCCTATCAATTCAGGCGCGCTTTATTGCCCAAGCATCCTCGGCATCTTGCTGTTCTCGACCTCGCGGCTCAAAAAGCTGGATGGGGTAAGCCACTGTCGAAAGGCCGCGGCCGGGGAATCGCGGTGCACTTCGCGTTTGAGAGCTACAACGCGCAAGTGGCGGAAGTCTCGGTCGAGGACGGGAAAATCCGGGTGCATCGAATCGTGAGCGCGGTAGATTGCGGACATTACGTAAACCCAGGCATCATCGCCGCTCAACTGGAAGGCGGCGCAATCTTCGGCGCATCGGCCGCGCTTTTTCAGGAGCTTACATTCGAGAATGGTCGCCTGCAGCAGACGAATTTTCACACTTTTCCAATGATGCGCATGAATGAATGTCCGGAAATCGAAACACACATTGTGGAGAGCAATGAGAAGTCAGGCGGCATTGGAGAGCCCGGCGTCCCCTGCACCGCGCCTGCGATTGCGAACGCGATTTTCGCCGCGACCGGAAAGCGTATCCGCAAACTGCCCATCCGTATGACGGAGGCTGTATGAAGCTATTGCAAGCGTCATTCCGATACCCTGTGGTCGGCATAACGGTTGTGATCTTCGCCGCAGCGATGTGCGTCTCAAGCTCAATCGACCCGGCGGAAAAACCCTCCACAACGGCGACTGCTTCCTCAGCCTCAACAAAAGACGATGGAGCACTATTCACCGCCTTCGTCTCCGTCTTGCGCCATCCGCGCTGTATGAGTTGTCATTCCCGCGGCGACTTCCCGCGCCAAGGAGATGATGGTCATCCCCACGCCATGAACGTGCGGCGCGGTCCTGAAGGCCACGGTGTAACCGCTGAAAAGTGCAGCACCTGCCATCAGGACCATAACCTCGTCGGCACACACTTACCACCCGGAGCGCCAAATTGGGGACTCCCGCCGCCCACCACTCCCATGATCTGGCAGGGCCTAACCGACGCGCAGATCTGCCGCTCGATAAAGGACCCAAAGCAAAACAAGAATCGCAACCTCGATCAACTGGTGGAACACCTTACGGAAGACAAATTAGTGATGTGGGGCTGGAACCCTGGCGAAGGCCGGACTCCTATTCCCATGCCGCACGAAGAGTTTGCCACGAAGGTAAAACAATGGCAGGCTGCCGGAGCCTCATGCCCGGCCGATACTGGCAATAAGATTTAAACCACTACTCCTCTGGAAGGTGTGCAATATGGATTCAGGCAGCCGTAAACAGACCGAGAAGACCTTGCTCCATCACTGGCAGGCTTTCGGAGCCGGTGATGTCGAGGCCATTATGGCTGACTACGCGAAGGATGCGGTCCTAATCTCCGCAGACGGTCCACTGAAAGGCCATGCGCAGATACGGTCAATGTTTGAGAAAGTTCTTGCCAACATGTTCCCGCCCAACTCGACTTCGCTCAACCTCGCGAAGCAAGTCGTTGAAGGCGAAATTGCATACATCCTCTGGTCGGGAAGTTCGTCCTTTTACAATGCCGCGTTCGCCACCGATACGTTCGTGATGCACGACGGAAAGATCGTCGCGCAAACATTTGCGGCCCAGCTGGAAAAGAAATGAGTCAGCCCTCCCCCAGCGGGGCAGTGAACTTCGGGCTAATTCTCAGTGGGCATACTTAACCGAACAGCCATATGGACGACTAGTCGGCGTACTCACTTGGCTGCCCGCGGCAGCTTCCTCCAACGCCTGAGAAACGTAGTTTTTCGCGCCTGCGATGTCAGACTGCTCAGTTGTCGGTTTGTCGTCAATCGCTCCGTCGTAAATCAGCACACCCGCAGGATTGATGACAAACATGTGCGGAGTGGTCTTCGCAGAATAAAGTCGCCCGACATCTCCTTGCGGATCGAGTAGCGCCGCCGTGGGCGAAGCCTTCATCTGCTTTAGGTAGTCATTTTCCTGTTGGGCAGTGACATATCCCTGCTGGCCTTGCGCCGAGGAGATAACCGTAAACCAAACCACGCCCTTTCCTGTCCATTCTTTCTGCAGGCGCTGCATGTTGCCGCTTTCGTAATGTTTCTGGGTATACGGGCAACCGTTGTTGTGCCATTCAAGCACCACGAATTCCCCGCGCTCGTTGGAGAGTTTGTGCACCTGGCCATTGCTGTCAGTGGCTTGAAAGTCCGGCGCAGGCTCGCCCACCTTCACCGCGTATGCAGACGAAATCAATAAGAGCGTGATGACTAGACCGCAACACAGATTCCGATTCATAATCTCCTCGATTTATGCAGTCAATTACGGGTCGCTCTGCCAGGCGCTTGTGACACGGGAACGTCCACCACGTATGCTCTGCCTGGACCAAGAACGACGACGCCTTTTAGACGCGCAATAGGCTTCAACAGGTGCTTCGATTTCTTGAGATGCAGGCGAATGCCGCCGGGAATCGCGGTCGTTTCCTGCGAGGCTGCATTTTCGATTTGCTCCGCGTCTAAAGGAAAGAATTGGGGCGCTTTATCCAATTTCCCGATCTTTAGATTCAATAGGAATTCGTCTCTTATTGAGTCGGCTGAGATCTTCCACTTGCGTGGTGCGGGGCGGGGGAGCCTCGAACGGGCAGCGTCAAACAGTTCGCGTGCCTGCGAAGCCAAAGCATGAGTCTGAGCCGGTAGCGACAACTCGAGCTGCTTCTGTCCAGGGATACAAACATCCTTACATATGAGATAGCGCACCAGAGCAGCAATCTTCTGGGTTTGCCCATCCTTTAGTTCTGCAGGCGGCCGAACAGGAACTATTAACAAAACCTGATGCTCATATCCGTAATCCGCAAAAGGGGGCGTAGCCAGACGCTCAGGGTGGGGCCACTGAATCGCTCCTGCTTCAAATCCCGCCGGCATGCGCCACTCGATACGCGGAGCTTCACCAGAGTCCCCTGGATTGGTCCAGTAAGTGTGCCATCCATCCTGCAAATCAAACCGGATCCCTAACCAGAGTTCCTTACCGGGCACAACCGCATTTTGTTCTGAAACCAGCTCTAGTTTTACGTGTTCGTCTGCAGGATTTTTGGAAGAAGCAAGCATCGGTTGCATGGGCCACACGGCGAATGCAAAGAAAAAACCGAGCCAAGTAATAGGAATGAAGGAGTGATTCAACATTTGGATTG
>Ga0066710_100005873_pt1 | contig 11328 bp, 10 predicted proteins | sample GraSoiAngelo_159_FD_79666 | JGI IMG/M metagenome (GOLD analysis project Ga0066710, IMG submission 79666) | Grasslands soil microbial communities from the Angelo Coastal Reserve, California, USA - 14_1009_16_40cm | ecosystem: Environmental > Terrestrial > Soil > Grasslands | place: USA... | reverse complement strand
GGCTACGGTGGAAGGGGCCCGCGCGGCCCATCCCCTGCCGCGACGCGTCGACCCGGAGGAGGCGCAGCGCGAGGTTTGCCTCGTTGGTGGTGCTCTGGTCGGCGGGGCCATCGTGGTACAGCCCCCACGTCCCGTCCTCGCGCTGCGCGCCGAGGATGTGGCCGATCGCGCCCGCCGTGATGCCGTCCAGCGGCAGGCCGAGGAACCGCAGCAGCAGCACGTGCTCGGCGGTCATGGTCACGTTGGTCTCGAGCTCGCCACTCCACCATCCGGCCGGGTCCTGCTGCTCGAGCAGCCAGTCCACGGCTGTGCTCAGCGCTTCAGACGGCATGTGCCATCTCCGCAGCTGCGACCGATGCGCCGCCTTGCAGCCGTGTACCGCCGGACTCGTGCGCCGCCATGAGCGCTGCTGCCGCCGCGCGCCCGCTGCGCACGGCGGACTCCATGGTGGCCGGCCAGCCCGTGTCGGTCCAGGCGCCCGCGATGAACAGATTGGGCAGCAGCGTGCGCTGCGACGGCCGTTGCAGCCCCAGAGCGGGCACGAAGGTGGCCTCGGGGTCGCGCGTCGCGGCGCCGCGCAGCAGCGTTGCGCCGTGGAGCTCAGGCACGCAGGCCATCAGCTCTGCGTTGCAGAGCTCGACCAGCTCGCGCTCGGGGCGGCCCACCAGGTCTTCGGCAGCGCTCAGGCTGCAGCAGAGATATCCGGGTCCCTTGGTGAACACCCACTGCACGGGTGAGTCGAGGATGGCGGCGAAATCCGCCGTGGTGACGTCGCGGTCGTACCAGAGGTGCACGTCGACGATCGGCTGCGTGCGGAAGGCGTCGAGTCCGGCGATGCCATACGCTTCCGGCGTCCCCAGGATGGCGGCCAGCCGCCGTGGCGGCACAGCGACGATGCATGCGTCGCACGCGGCGCGGGCGCCGGACTCGAGACGCAGCGCGACGATCCTGCCGCGCTCCACGTCGAGGGCGGCCACCGACGATCGCGTGTGCACCTCGCGCGCCCGTGTGGCCGCCGCCTCGGCAAGCCGAGCCAGCGGCACCGTCAGATAGCCGATGCGGGCGTCATCGCGGCCGCCGAGAAAGGCGGTGCGCAGCACGAAGAGGCCATCAGCGGCAGACACGTCCTCGAGCGGCGCGTTGAGCGCCGGCACCAGGAACGGGTCCCAGAAGGCGCGCCGGGTGCTGTCGTTCTGTCCGTGTCGCGCCAGCCACGTGGCCATGTCGATCTCGCCCGCGCCACCGCGCTTGGCTGCCTGCAGTGCACGCGCCACGCGAACCCGGTCACGCGCTGTGAGGTGGTGGTATCGGGCAAAAGCGAGCAGCAGGTGCAGCGGCGCAGGCAGCCGTGCGGCGGTGAGGTGCGCCGGACGGCGGTCGCGGCGCCAGACGGTGGCCGAGAAGCGCGGCTGGATGTGGATGCGCTGGTCCATGCCGACCTCGCGGACGAAGTCGAGGAACTCCGTGCAGCAGCCGAGGAAGACATGCTGGCCGTTGTCGACCTCCACGCCCTCCACGGTGAACGAGGTCGCCTTCCCTCCCAGCAAGCGGGAGCGTTCGTGCAGCTCGACCCCGTAGCCGTGCCGGCTCAGCGTGACGGCGGCCGACAGCCCGGCGAGCCCGGCGCCGACCACGGCCACACGCGGCGCGGTGCTCATACCGCGGCCAGCCAGGCGCGGGCCATGACGCCCACTTTTGCAGCGGTCGACAGCGACGCCCGCTGGCGCAGGGGCAGCCGCGGGTCGGCCTCGATGCGCTGCAGGATCCGCGAGTAGATCCCGGCCATGGTGCGCACGCACACCGCCGCCTGCAGCGGGATGTATTCGGTGACGCCGAGACCCGAGCGGTAATGCTGGCGCGCGCGTGCAGCTTCGAACGCCACGAGCTGCGCCCAGCCCGGCCCCGCGCTGCCGCACAGCAGCGCGTCGACGTCCACGTCGAACCGGGCCAGATCCTCGAGCGGCAGGTACACGCGTCCGCGAGCCGCGTCCTCGCGCACGTCGCGCAGGATGTTGATGAGCTGCAGCGCGATACCCAGCTCGTCGGCGCGCTCGAGGGCGAGCGGATCGCGAAAGCCGAAGATGCGGACGCACATCCGGCCGATCACCGACGCCACCAGGTTGCAGTAGCCGCGCAGCTCGGGCCAGGTCGCGTAGCGCGTCGTGGTGAGGTCCATCTCGACGCCGTCGATCAGCATCTCGAGCTCGGCGACGGGGATGGCGTGACGCTCGATGGCGGTGGCCAGCACGCTCATCACCGGATCCGTGCTGTCCCCGGGGCGCGCGTGGTGCAGCCGCCGGCGATGCTGCTGCAGGCGCTCGACGCGCGGTGCGGAGCCGTCGAGGTCCGCGTCGTCGTCGACCTGTCGCGCGAAGTCGTACAGCGAGTAGATGTCGACACGCTGGGCTCGGGGCAGCGCGATGAAACCCCAGTAGAAGTTGGCGGCCTCGCGACGCGCCATCTCCTCGCAGAACCGCTCTGCGGCTCGCTGATCGACCACGGTGGCGAGGTCAGGCATCGGGCACCGCCGCCTCGGCAGGCGCGGCTGCGGCTCGCAGCGCCGTGTCGCGGAGCGTGCGCGCCAGGATGCCGGCGCGAGCGATGCCGGTCACCACCGGTCGATGGCTGTGCGTCATGTACGCGCTGCGCGCGATGGCATCGAGGATCGCGTTGCCTCCCAGCCGGTAGAGCGCCAGCTGCGCGCGCAGGCGCGCCGGCACGAGCGATTCGAGCTCGCGGCCGGAAGCCAGGAGGCCGCGGGCTCGCTCGCACATCGCCCGCACCGCGCCGGTCTCTCCGCCGGCGCGCAGGTCGCCCTGCAGCAGGTATGTCCGTCCTCGGCGCGCGTCGACGCTCACGTCCTGCGCGAAATTGGCGAGCTGCAGCCCGATGCACACGTCGTCGCTGAGCGACACGGCGCGCGCGCCGTCGATGCGGAAGAGCTGCAGCACCATGCGGCCGACGGGTGCGGCGGAAAGCCGGCAGTAGCCGCGCAGCGCGGGCCAGTCCTCGTACCTGGTGGTGTGCTGGTCCTGGACGTTGGCTTCGATGAGATCGAGGAACGGTTGCGCCTGCAGTTGATGCGCCTCGACGGTCTCGGCCAGCGCGAGCAGGACCGGATGGTCCATCTGGATGCCGGAGAAGAGAGCACCCACCTCCGCCCGCCAGGCGTGCAGCCGTCTGACGGCGAGCTGGCGGTCGGCGGTCTCGTCACCGAGATCGTCGGTGAAACGGCAGAACGCGTAGATGCGCGCGAGGTCGCGGCGCAGCCGGCGCGGCGACAGGCGAGAGGCCACCCGGAAGTTCTCATAGTGGTGGAGCAGCGCCTGGCAATATGCGTCCGCTGCCTGCAGGCGGAAGCGCTGCTCGGCGGTCACTGCGCGCGCCGGAGCCGGGCGACGCTGCGCAGCTCCCCGACGGTGGCGGCGCCGGTGCAGAACATCGCCAGACGCAGCTCCTCGAGGATCACGTCGACGCCGTCGGCGAGATCCTCGTCGCTGTGCGCCGCCGCCCGCAACAGCGGGCCGGCGATACCGACGGTGTCAGCGCCGAGCGCGATCGCCTTGGCCGCGTCGATGCCGCTGCGCACACCGCCGGATGCGATGAGAACGGCGTGCGGGGCGGCGGCGCGCGCCCGCATCACCGCATCCGCGGTGGGGATTCCCCAACCGGCAAACGCGGCGGCGACGCGACGCCGCAGCGGGTCGCTGATCCGGTGCCGCTCCACCTCGCTCCACGATGTGCCCCCGGCGCCGGCCACATCGACCGCCGCAACCCCGGCGTCGAGCAGATCGCAGACGAGGTCAGCCGCGATCCCCCAGCCGACCTCCTTGACGATGACCGGCGCCTGCAGCGTCGAGCACAGCGTGCTGATCTTCGGCAGCAGGTCGGCGAAGCACGTGTCGCCCTCCGGCTGCAGCGCTTCCTGGAGCGGGTTGAGGTGGAGGACGAGGATGTCGGCACGCAGCATGTCGAGCAGACGGCGGCAGTCGCTCGCCGTGACGCCGCGATTGAGCTGAACGGCGCCGAGGTTGGCGAGCAACACGATGTCAGGCGCGAGCGGACGTACATCGAACGTCGGCAGCACCTCGGGACGTTCGAGGAGCACGCGGCACGAGCCGAGGCCCATCGCCAGCCCGCGTTCCTGCGCGACCCGGGCCAGGCGCTCGTTGATGACACGTGCCTGCTCTGTTCCTCCGGTCATGCAGGAGATGAGCAGCGGAGCGCGCAGCGTGTGGTCGAGCAGCCTGCCGGTGAGATCGACCTGGTCGAGATCGATCTCGGGGAGGGCGCGGTGCACGAAGCGCCAGTCGTCGAAGCCGCTGGCCACGCCCTTCGCAGAGACGTCCTCCTCGAGGTTGATGCGGATGTGGTCCGCCTTGCGAGCGACCGTGGCCGGACTCGCGCTGCCCGCCAGCGCCACCTCCACGTCAGTGGGTGCGTTCTGCGACATGAATTGCCAGCTCGGCGAACTCTTCGAGCGCGCCGTCGAGGGTGCACGCATCGAGCGCCGCTACCGCGTCGCGCGCGAGTACCAGTGGAACGCCTGCGGTGAGTGACGGTCCGCCCAGTTCCTCGAGCAGTGCGCGCAGACGGAACTCGGAGCCGGGCTCGCGATCCGCGAAGAGCGAGCGCAGCTCCCGCTTGCGCGCCGCGGTGGCCACCGCGTATGCGGCCACCATCGAGTAGGTCAGCTTGCGCTGGCGGAGGTCACCCTGATGGCCCTTGCCGGTGATCTCAGGATCCCCCCATGTGCCCAGCCAATCGTCGCGGATCTGGAACGCAAGCCCGAGCAACCTCCCGGCCGCATCAAAACGGCGCACGACGGCCGCGCTCGCGCCGCTCAGGATGGCGCCGGCCGCAAGGCTCGCTCCCATGAGCGCGCCGGTCTTGGCCGTGGCCAGACGCAGGTAGGTCGCCTGCGTCCCGGTGACGTTGCCCTCCAGCGAGATGTCGAGGCACTGGCCCTCGACCACCTCGACCACCGCCGCGCTGATCGCGTGAGCGGCCCGCATCCTCCGTTCGGCGCGCGGCCCCGGCGCCAGCAGCGTGCGCATCGCCTGGGCCAGCAGGCCGTCGCCGGCGTTGATGCCCTGGGCGGCGCCCCAGATCGACCACACGGTGGGTCGGTGCCGCCGGGTGTGGTCGCCGTCCTGGATGTCGTCGTGGACGAGCGTGAAGTTGTGGATCAGCTCCAGCGCCACTGCGGCCGGCAGCGCCCACTCGGGTTCGCCACCCAGGGCCTCACACGCCCAGAGGCACAGCGAGGGCCTGACCCGTTTGCCGGTGCCGCCGCTGCTCGGGGTGCCGTCGGACGCCGCCCAACCCATGTGGTACGAGGCCATTCGCCCGAGGTGGGAACGGGAGGGGAGAGCGCTGCGCCGCAGGCCACCCTCGATGAGAGCGGTGTGGCGGGCGAGGAGCGCCGGCGGCTCCTCCGGATCGGTCGCCGCGTCCAGCACGCGGACGCGCTCCGCCAATGGTCATCCCCCGAGAAGGTTTCTATACGGTAACTGTTTCCGCATGGTAACCAAGGAGGGGGCGGAGCGGCAAACCTCGGCGCGGGGGCGAGGGCGGACAGGGGGCGAGAGGGGGACGCGGTCGCAGCCCCGCTGGGGCCGCGCCGCTCAGCACTCCCCTCGCCCTGCGCTCCAAGCCGTTCCGGCTCGGGTCCGTGATGCCCCCTCGCACCCCCTGTCCGCCCTCGCCCGGGCGTCGCTTAGCCGTTCCTAACCGGTCAGGTACCAGTCGACGTAGAAGTCGTTGGCTCGGTCGGCGTCGAGCTGGGCTCCGACTCCGGCGACGCCGCCCAGGGTGGCGCTGAACGCGCTGTACACGCGCGGTGACCAGAGGACGTAGAGCGGCAGGTCCGCGCTGACGGTGCGCATGATGTGGTCGAAGATCGACTTGCGCACCTGCTGCAGCGTCATCGTGTCGGTGGGTGTCGCGTCCAGCTCGCCGTCGATCAGCGCGTCCAGCGCAGGGTTTGCGTACCCGCCGGTGTTGAGCGATCCGTCGCTGCGCAGCACCGCGGAGTCGTCGGGGTCGACACCGACCGTCACCGCCACGAGCGCCGCGTCAAAATTACCGGCGCTCAGAGCCGCTGCGAACTCTGCGCTGGAGAGACCCGTTGTCGTGATGGCAAAGCCGGCCGCGCGCGATTGCTGCGCGATCTGCGCCGCCGCCGCGGCGCGGGCGCTGTCCTCGCGTGGATAGACGAGCGCTGCGGCGAGCGGGTGGCCGGATTTCGTGGCCACCCCGCCGGGGCCGGGGCTCCAGCCGGCTGCTTGAAGCACCTGCCGTGCGTGCGCCGCGCTGTGCGCGTACCTGGTGACAGCGGAGTCGCTGTACGCCCACGACGCGGAACTGATGTCGCTCCACGCCGGGGCCGCCTGCGTCCCGCCTGCCTTCTCGGCGATGCCGTCATGATCGAGCGCGAAGGCGAAGGCGCGGCGCACCGCAGAGTCACTGAAAACACGCTGCGCGCGCACGTTGAACTGCACCGCCATGAACGCCACGTCCGCATAGGACAGCACGGTCACACCGCTGGTGATCACCGCCGAGCCGGCCACCGACGGGGGAAGGTCATTCGCCCACGTGACCTTGCCCTCGGCCAGCAGGTTCGGCACGTTGTTCGTGTCCTGGGTCACGACGTCGACCACGCTCGACACATGCGGCCGGCCGCCGAAATAGTGCGCGTTCGCCTTGAGCGTGATCGACTTTCCGGCATCGCGGCGATCGAACGTGAAGGGACCGCCGCTGACGGGTGGCTGGCTGCTCGCCGTCGCGCTGCTCATGCGCGAGGGATCGATCGAGCCGTACACGTGCTGCGGCACTACCGGCGTGACCAGATGGTGCGCGAGGAACGACGCATCAGCGTGCGTCAGCGAGAAGCGAACGGTGTGAGTGTCGACGCTGGACACCGCGTGCAGCGGACTCCACTGAAAGTGCGCACGGGTGTCGAGATGAGCATTCATCTCGCTTGTGACCGTGTACACGACGTCGTCGGCGGTGATCGCCATGCCGTCGCTCCGCTTCGCGTCTGGCCGCAGGGGGACGGTGATGGTGGCTCCGCTGTCAGTCATCGCCGGCAGACTCGACGCCAGCTCGGGCTGCACGCTCAGGTCCGAGCGCAGCGCGTACAGCAACGGGAAGAGCGGCGCATAGGCGCGAGCCGAGTCCGCGTCGACGGCGACGAGCGGGTTGAGCGAGATGGGATCGCTGCCCAGGGCGACGTACAGCGTGCCGCCATGGCGCGGCGTCGGCCGGGGCGGCGAGGTGGAGCAGCCGTTGCTGATCAACGCGAGTGTCGCCACAGCGACAGATGCAACGCCTCGACGCCGGGCGCGCGTCAGCACGCGGCTGTCAGGTCTGCGCTGGCGCGGCGGGAAGATCGACGGTGAACTCGGCCCCGTGGCGTGGCTCGGAGACGACTCCGACACTCCCCCCATGCGCTTCCACCACGTGACGGACGATGGCAAGTCCCAGGCCGGATCCTTCACCGTCACGCTGTCGCGAGCTGTCGGCTTTCCAGAAGCGTTCGAAGATACGGGGCAGATCCAGCGGGACGATGCCGACGCCGGTATCGCGGCAGCGCAGCAGGACTCGGCCGGGCGCACCGGGCCGCGCCTCGATGTCGATGCGCCCACCGCTCGGGGTGAACTTGATGGCGTTGTGCACGAGGTTTCGCATGACCTGGCCCAGGCGCGCTGCATCACCCATGACGTCGGGCGTTTCCGGGGTGATGTCGGTGTTGATGGCGATGCCCTTGCGTTCGGCAAGCGGCTGCAGGCGATCCACCGCGGCAAGCAGCGACTCGGTCTGAACACGTTCTCGCGCCATCGGGCGCAGGCCCGACTCGATCGTGCTCAGCTCGAGCAGTTCTTCCACTATCTGCGCCAGGTGCGTTGCCTCAAGCCCGATTCTGTGCACGAAATCCGCTGCCGCAGCGGGGTCATCCAGCCCACCGTTCTCGAGCGTCTCCGCCATCAGGCGCACCGCTGTCACCGGGGTGCGCAGCTCGTGCGAGACATTGCTGATGAAGTCCCGGCGCACCCGCTCGAGGTGGCGCACGCGCGTCTCATCGCGGACGAGCACGAGCGTCGCCACATCGCCGTCGAGCGCCAGCGCGCGCACCACCAGCTCGCGATCGCCGACCTCGATGTCGCGCTCGGAGACGCGCCGCGACAGCGTTGACGCCTCGAGCAATCGGATGATCCGGTAATCGGCACCGGAGGCGGCGAGCGGCGCGCCGACGACTGCGCCGGTGAGCCCCAGCAGACGGATTGCCGGGTCGGTGGCCAGCACGACCCGCCCGGCGGCATCGATCGCGATGAGCCCCTGGTCGATGACCGATCCGAGCGCTCGCAACACCTCGAGGCTGCGCGTTTCCGACAGTAGTTCCACCTTCGCGAGTATACGCTCGCCTCATGGGCCAGCCGGCCGCCAAGCGGATCCTCGTCGTCGAGGATGAAGAGGCGATCCGACAGACGCTGCGCTACAACCTGGCCCGCGAGGGATACGTCGTCATTGAGGCGACCACGGGCAGTGAAGCGCTCGCGTGCGCGCGCCGCGAACGCCCCGACATCATCCTCCTCGACGTCATGCTCCCCGAGCTGAGCGGCCTCGAGGTCTGCCGCATCCTGCGCCAGGAGCTCAGCACGCCGATACTCATGCTCACCGCCAAGGGCAGCGAGCTCGACAAGGTGGTCGGCCTGCAGGTCGGCGCCGACGATTACGTCACCAAGCCCTTCTCGCTCAACGAGTTGATGGCTCGCGTCAGCGCGCTGCTGCGGCGTGCGGAGATGCACAACGGGCCGCGCTCCGATTCGGTCGAGGTGGAGGACTTCGGTGGGTTTCACATCGACAGGGCAGCTCGAACGGTTGACGTGCACGGCACCGAGTTGCGCCTTGCGCCCAAGGAGTTCGATCTGCTGTCGCTGCTGCTGCTGCACTCCGGACGCGTGCTCTCGCGGCAGACGATCATTCATGACATCTGGGGCAGCAGGTTTCACGGCGACCCCAAGACCGTCGATGTGCATGTGCGCTGGATCCGCGAGAAATTCGAGAAGTTCGAGCGCCTGCCGTTCCGGATCACCACCGTTTTCGGCGTCGGTTACCGGCTTGACAGGCTGACGTACACTGACGGCAACAGCGGGAGTCCGGTGCAACCGGGCTGAGAGGGGGACTGCCGAGTCCCCGACCGCCACAACCTGATCCGGATAATGCCGGCGAAGGGAGGCATGCGCGTGAACGTCGCGGTGATCGGCGGGGGAGTCATCGGGCTGGCCATCGCGTGGCGGGCGGCACAGCAGGGGTTGCGCGTGACGCTTGCCGATCCCGCCCCGGGAGGCGGCGCCTCCCGCGTCGCCGCCGGGATGCTCGCCCCAGTCGGTGAGGCACATTTCGGGGAAAGCGAGCTGCTGCAGCTGTCGCTAGACTCGTGGCGCCTGTATCCGCGATTCACGGACGAGTTGCAGTCGGTGTCCGGCCGGCCCTCGGGATACCGCGAGTGCGGCACGCTCCTGGTCGCACGCGACGCCGATGACAACGCGAGCCTCGCCCGCGAGTACCGCTTTCGCGTCGCGGAGGGCTTGCGCGTCGAGCGTTTGTCGTCGCGCGAGTGTCTCGCCCTCGAACCGGGCCTGGCTCCGTCCATCCGCGGCGGGATTCTCGCTGCCGGCGACCATCAGGTGGACCCGCGACTGCTGGCGGCTGCGCTGCTCGCAGCGTGCGAGCGCTCGGGTGTCGACGTCGTGCGGTCGCGCGCCTCGCTGCTGGTGAGCGCCGGCCGCGTGGCCGGCGTCAGCACCGAGGAGGGGCACGATCGGCCTGCTGATGCCGTCGTCATCGCTGCCGGATGCTGGACGCCGCTCGTCACCGGCCTGCCCGCCGAGGCCGTGCCGCCGGTCCGCCCGGTGAAGGGTCAGATCCTGCGGCTCGGCGGAGCTGCGCCGCCGGCGCAGCGCGTGATCCGCGGCCTCGACGTGTACCTCGTGCCCCGTGCCGACGGCAGCGTGGTCGTCGGCTCGACCGTTGAGGAGCGCGGCTTCGACACGGCCGTCACGGCTGGAGCGGTGTACGGACTGCTCCGCGACGCCCGCGAGCTGCTGCCCGACGTCGCGGAGCTCGAGCTGGTCGAAGTGGCGGCGGGCTTGCGCCCGGGCACCCCGGACAACGCGCCGCTCATCGGTGCGACATCCGTTCCCGGCTTGATCATGGCCACCGGGCACTACCGCAACGGCGTGCTGCTGGCGCCGATCACCGCCGAGATCGTCGCCGCGCTGCTCGCGGGGCGCCCGGCGCTGCCGGGCGCCGTGGCCTTCGCGCCCGACCGCTTTGCCAAGCTCGCGCCGGTGCCGGCATGACCATCGTCGTCAACGGCAGCGCGCGCCAGGTCCGCGATGGGCTCACCGTGGCCGAGCTGCTCGCGGAGATGGCGCTGGGGGCCGAGGCGCGCGGGGTGGCCGTCGCGCGCAATGGCGACGTGGTGACGCGCTCGACCTGGCCGGAGACACCGCTGCATGCCGGTGATCGCGTCGAGGTCCTCCACGCCGTGCAGGGAGGCTGATATGGACGACCCGCTGGTCATCGCCGGCGTCTCGCTGCACTCGCGGCTGCTGCTCGGCACCGGTGGCGCCCCCAGCCACTCGCTGCTCGCAGAGGCCATCTCGGCATCCGGCGCGGAGCTGGTCACCGTCGCTATGCGGCGCATCGACCCGGCGGGCGGCGCGTCCCTGCTCGAGGTCATCCAGCACGCCGGGGTGCGCGTGCTGCCCAACACCGCCGGCTGCTACACGGCACGCGACGCCGTGGTCACGGCGAAGCTCGCACGCGAAGCACTGGGCACGGAGTGGATCAAGCTCGAGGTCATCGCCGACGAACGGACCCTGCTGCCCGAACCGGTGGGCCTCCTCGACGCCGCCGAGCAGCTCGTCGACGCCGGCTTCGTGGTGCTTCCGTACACCAACGACGATCCCGTCATCGCCCACCGTCTCGAGGCGATCGGCTGCGCCGCGGTGATGCCGCTGGGTGGGCCCATCGGCAGCGGTTCTGGCATACGCAACCCGTACAACCTGCGGATCATCCTCGAGCGCGCGCGCGTGCCGGTCATCCTCGACGCCGGCGTCGGCACGGCGTCCGACGCCGCGGTGGCCATGGAGTTGGGCTGCGCCGGTGTGCTGGTGGCGTCGGCCATCACCAGAGCCGAGCACCCCGTGCTGATGGCCCAGGCGATTCGCAAGGCGGTGGAGGCGGGCCGCCTCGCGCACCGCGCCGGGCGCATCCCCGAGCGTCTGTACGCCCAGGCGTCGACATCCTGGGACGGCC
>Ga0066710_100005872_pt1 | contig 11328 bp, 7 predicted proteins | sample GraSoiAngelo_159_FD_79666 | JGI IMG/M metagenome (GOLD analysis project Ga0066710, IMG submission 79666) | Grasslands soil microbial communities from the Angelo Coastal Reserve, California, USA - 14_1009_16_40cm | ecosystem: Environmental > Terrestrial > Soil > Grasslands | place: USA... | reverse complement strand
TCTCGATGTCAGCCTGCCGGGGCGCTACGGATTCGAACTCTGTGAGGCGTGGCGTCGAACCTCGCGGCTCCCGATCATCCTGTTGACCGCCAAAAGCCAGAAGCGCGACAAGATTCAGGGTTTGCAGCTCGGCGCCGACGACTACGTGACGAAGCCGTTCGACGTCGAGGAGCTGCTCGCCCGCGTGCGCGCCACGCTCCGACGAAGTCCTACACCCAAGTCCGGCCCGACCTCGGTGCGGCACGGCGAGCTCGTGATCGATCTCGAAAATCGTCACGTGATGCTCGCGGGCATGCCCGTCCATCTCACGAAGACCGAGCTCTCATTGCTCGAGACACTCGTCACGAACCCCGGCAAGCTCCTCACCCACGAGTACCTGCTGAAGCGCGTCTGGGGTCCCGCCTACGGAACCGAGAGCAACTACCTGCGCGTCTACATCCGTCAGCTCCGCCAGAAGCTGGGTGACGACGCGGCCGGCCCCCGCCTCATCCTCACCGAACCGGGCATCGGCTACCGCTGGATCGCCGACGATGAGCGCAGCTGAAGGCCGCCGATATCCTCGCTTCGTGCCGGATCAAGCGCTGATCACCTTCGCGATCGTTCCGCACACGCACTGGGACCGCGAGTGGTACGCGCCGTTCCAAACCATGCGCGCGCGGCTCGTCGCCTTCTTCGACACCCTGCTCGATCTGCTCGAAGCCGATCTCGACTTCGCCCGCTTCCTGCTCGACGGCCAGACCGCGGTAATCGACGACTATCTCGAAATCCGGCCTGAGGCGGCCGCGCGCCTGCGTCGGCTGGCAGCCTCGAGGCGCGTTCAACTCGGTCCGTGGATGATCCTGATGGACGAGTTCATGGTGTCGGGCGAGACGATCGTCCGTAACCTGCAGCGAGGACTGGCCCGCGCCGAGGAGTTCGGGGGTGCGATGGCGGTCGGGTACCTGCCCGACATGTTCAGCCACATCGCGCAGATGCCCCAGCTGTTGCGGCTTGCGGGTCTCGACCATGCGGTCGTGTGGCGCGGCGTTCCTTCCGCCGTCGACCGCACCGCGTTCTGGTGGGAAGCGCTCGACGGCTCGCGGGTCCGCGCGGAGTATCTCTACGGCTCGTACTCGAACGGCCGCGATCTCCCCGACGACGCGAAGCGGTTCGTTGCCCGCGCCCACGGCTACCTGCTCGAGCTCGGTAACGCCCGGCTCCCCGACGGCGACGTGCTGCTCATGAACGGCTCGGACCACCTCCTACCGCAGCCCTGGCTCGGGTCGGTCGTCGCCGAGGCGAACCGGATCCAGGACGACTACCAGTTCGTCGTGACATCGGTGCCCGAGTACGTCGTGACGCAGCCCACTGCCGGGCTTCCGTTGTGGCGGGGAGAGCTGCGTTCCGGCGCGCGCGCCAACGTGCTCATGGGCGTTGCGTCGAATCGCGTCGACGTGCACCAGCTCTGCGCCGCCGCCGAGCGGGCAGTCGAGCGACGGGCCGAGCCCCTCAGCACCCTGTTCCTGCCGGAAGAGGGCCCGCACCACCGACTCCTCGACCTCGCGTGGCGCAACCTCGTGCTCAACAGCGCGCACGACTCGGCCTGCGCCTGCAGCCACGACGAGGTCGTCGAGGCCGTCCGCGTCCGGTACCAGGAAGCGCGTCACCTCGGCGAGGCGGTAGCCCGAGATTCCCTGCGCCGGCTGGCGAGCCAGATCGACACGGCGCCCGGTTCGACGATCGTCGTGAACCCGACAGCGCGGCCGCGCGACGGCGTCGTGGTCGTCTACGTGCCCGACGACGATGCCGGCTCCATCGTCGACGACGAAGGTCGCACCTGCCCGATGCAGGTGATACGCACGTTCGGCGGTGAGGGTCTCTCCACGATCGTGACCGGGCAGAAGATCCGATGGGTGCTCGAGCTCGTGCGCGGGCCGGAGTTCGCCGGCGCGAGGATCGCCGAAGTCGCGCGCACGCACCTTCCCGACGGCACGCACGAGTACGTGTTCCGCGCCGCGGGTCCGCTCGACGAACCGATCGACCTCGAAGCGGTACGCGAGGAACTGCTCGAGCTCGGCAACCAGGACGCGACGATCCGGATCCGCCAAGTACTCGCGCCCATGCGCGAAGTCGCCTTCTTGGCGCGCGGGATCCCGGGTTTCGGCTGGAGGACGTTCCGGGTCTCACCCGATGCCGTATCGAGCGGGCGCGAACAAGATGCTCCGCCCCCGGCGCGCGCCGAAGGAACGACGCTGGACAACGGACAGCTCGTGGTGAACGTCGACGCCGACGACGGCACCCTCTCGCTTCGCACCGCCGACGGCGTCACGATCACGGGTGCGAACCGCCTCGTCGACGGCGGCGACGGCGGCGACACCTACAACTACTCGCCGCCGGCCGAGGACGCCGTCGTGGCGAAGCCCCAGCAGGTGCGCGTGAGCGTGCTCGAGGCCGGACCCGTGCGGGCGCAACTGCTCGTGGAATCGCGGTACCGGTGGCCCTCGCACGCGCTGGGCAACGCCCACGCCTGCTCACGCCGCAGCGACGACACCGTCGACGTCGAAGTGCGCACGACGCTCGAGCTGCGGACGGGCGAGCCCTTCCTTCGCATCCACACGGAGATCGACAACCGGGCGCGTGATCATCGCCTGCGCGCTCACGTCCCGCTCCCGAAGCCCGTCACGGGATCCGACGCCGAGTGCGCTTTCGGGGTCGTACGGCGCGGCCTCACGGCCGAAGGCGGTCCGCACGAGGCGGGACTCCCGACGTTCGTCTCGCGCCGGTTCGTCGACTGCTCGAACGGCGACGAAGGAGTCGCGCTGCTTCACGACGGGCTGCTCGAGTACGAGGTTGTCGACGACGGCCGCGAGGTCGCGCTGACGCTCCTGCGCGCTACCGGATACCTCTCGCGCGCCGAACCCGAGTTGCGGCCGAACCCGGCAGGCCCGGTCGATCCCCTCGAGGGACCGCAGCTCCAACGAACGGTCGCCGTCGACTACGCCCTCTTCCCACACCGCGGCCGTTGGCCCGACGCCGATCTCTACGTGGCGGCCGACGCGTTCATGGTCCCGCTGGAGCGCGTCCGCGGCGGAGGGTGGCCGGGCGCGACCCGACCGCCCCGTGGTCAAGCGCTGCGCGTCGGGGGCGCGCAAGTGTCGGCGATCGCGCGCGAATCCGGCGCCATGATCGTGCGGCTCTCCAACCCAGCAGACGACGACTCGACGACGCCCGCCTCGGTCACGCTCCCGGATGGGCCGGCGGCAGGCTGGATCGTCGATCTCCGCGGGCGGCCGCTCGAACGCTTCGAGGGTGAAGTCGAGCTGCGCGCCGGCCAGATCGTCACCCTCCGCCTCGACGCGTAGTCAACGGGGTCTCCAAGCCAACCTCTGGTTGGCGTGGGGTGAAGTCAGCTCGCGCCGAGCATCGCTTCGCCGTTTTCGTCGTCCGTCTCCCACGACGCGTCGAGACCGGGCGCGCGCAAGTGGGCGCCGGCGGGGACGCTCCACAGCAACGCGGGTCGCTCGCCGTGCCAGCGCACCGCGAACGAGACGAGACCCGCCCGCGTCGGCGCGTCGTGTACCTCGAGGCCGAGGCCCCGCCACTCGGGTGGCCATTCCGGCACCACCTCGAGGTGTCCGCCGCCGCGGTCGCGGACGAGCAGCGCCCGGACCGAGAGCAAGAAGGACGGATCGCCAGTTGCGGCGAGTGTCCGCACCTCGGGCCACCCGGACGCCGTAGCCGGCGCCCCACCGGCAGCCTCTTGCCCGCGCTGCGCCGCCCGCTTCTGCTCGCGCCGGCCGAGCCGCGGCCACGCGTCCGCCGCCTCCTCGTCGAAGCCCCACGCCTCGAGTGCCGCAACGGTTTCGCCGTCCACGTGCGTGCGCGACGCCGCGAGCAGCAGCGCCGCGCGCGCTCCACGGATCTGGCGCGTCAATTGTTCGTCGGGCACCTCCACGCGACACGCCCGCTCGAGCTGCCGTTCCCAGCCACGCACGACATCATCGGCACCAGGCAGTTCATCGGGTGCCGCAATCTCGAGGCTCCGCCCGAGCGTCAGCGCCAGTCGGATCCGCGTGCGGTGGGGCACGGGATACAGCAACGCGACGTCCAGGCGTGCGCCGCGGTCGTGTAACGGCCCGGGCACATCGGGTGACGCGCCACCGCCGGTTACGACCATCTGAATTCGGCCGTCGCGCGTCGCGGCCCATCGTGACGGCGACCGTGCCGGCGTCAGGACCGGAAGGCGATCGACCAACAGTGAACCCTCGCGCCAGGTGAAGTCACGCGCGCCCCGCACCACGAAGGCGCCGACGAACGGCGCGGGCGACGCGTTCTCGATCTCGACGACGGCGAGATCTCCCGGACCACCGACGCCGTAGGCGCGGTGGACCGCGTCGCCGCCGGGGACTCGCATCGCGGTTTCGACGACGGGCAGGCCATCACGCAGCGTTCGCCGAACTGCGACTTCCGACGCCGGGACGTGCCAGCGGTCGTCGGCGCCGATCCACCAATCGAGCCACCATCCGTACCGGTCCGGACGGACACTTCCGTATTCGTCGACCACGGCCTGGTGACGGCCGCCCACTGCGCCGATGTAATCGTGCTCGATCGCCGGTAGCATAAGCACCCCCATGACACGCATCGTTGTGTCGCGCGCGTCCGAAAATCTCGATGGCGCGACGATCGCCAATCCCGTTCGCCATCCCGCGGCGGGCGTGGTGGTCCCCATCCGTTCGTTCGAGTTGGGCAAGGCCCGCCTCGCGCAGGAACTCGACCGTGACGCCCGCGCTCGCCTCGGTCGCCGGCTCGCGTCACGAGTCGTCGAAGCCGCCGGCGAGCTCCCGGTTGTAATCGTCTCGAGCGCGCCCGACGTGTGCATGTGGGCCCGCGAGCGCGGGCTGGTCACCCTCGACGACCCGGGGACGCTCGATGCCGCCGCGGCCGCGGGGCGGCGGTACGTCTCAAGTATCGGCTGTCGTCGGGTAGTGATCGCGCACTCCGATCTGCCGCGGATCCGGTCGCTCGCGCCGCTGCTGCGCGACGCGGGGCAGCCGGTCGCGGTTCTGGTTCCCTGCCAACGTGACGACGGCACGCCCGTGCTCTCGGTACCGGCGGACGCGCCGTTCGAGTTCGCGTACGGTCCCGACTCGTTCCGCCGTCACGCGGCCTCGGCGCGGGCGGCGTCGCTCGCCGTGCGGGTCATTCGCGCGCCGGATCTCTCGTTCGATCTCGACCTGCCCGACGACCTTCGGGCCGTGGAGGACGCGGTCGCGGGCTGATGGCCGACGAGACAGAGGCGAACGCCGCGGTTACCCGCGACCTCGAGCCGCCCGCGCGGGCGCTCGCGGTCGGCGCCCATCCCGACGACGTGGAGTTCGGGTGCGGTGCCACGCTGGCGAAGTGGGCCGCCGCCGGCTCCGAAGTTCATGTCCTCGTGCTCACCGACGGCAGCAAGGGCACCTGGGACCCCAAGCGGGATCCTCGGGAGCTCATCGGTGTCCGGCAGCGGGAGCAGACCGATGCCGGGGCGGTACTGGGCGCGCAACGCGTCCACCTCCTGGGGCTGGTCGACGGCGAGCTGACGAACGGCCGGGCCGAGCAAGGAACGGTGTGCGCGGTCATCCGTCGCGTCCAGCCAGACGTGGTCCTCGGCCACGATCCGTGGAAGCGGTACCGCCTTCACCCCGATCACCGCGCGGCAGGCGACCTCACGATCTCTGCGATCGTCGCCGCGCGCGATGCCCATTACTTCCCCGATCAAGGACTCGCTCCGCACCGGCCTCGCGACCTCCTGCTGTTCGAGGCGGAGGAACGCGACCACGTCGAGGTCGTCGACGACTTCGTGGACCGCAAGATCGACGCGTTGCTGTGCCACCGCAGTCAGTGGCGCTCGACGATGCAGATCGACGAAGACGCGCCCGACGTCGACCGCCAGCTCGAGGCGTTCCGTGCACGGATTCGCGATCGCGCCGTCGAAGCAGGTCAACTGATCGACGCGCGCTTCGGCGAGGCCTTCAAGCGCATCACGTCCCTCTGACTTTACGCCGGGACGCGAAGAGGAGCCCCGAAGGGCTCCTCTTCAGAGCGTTGGTACTCGGACGGAAGTTAGGCGCGCTTCCGCGTTGTCCGACGACGCTTGGCCGGAGCCTTCTTCGCCGCGGCCTTCTTCGTAGTCCGACGACGCTTCTTCGCGGGCGCTGCCGACGCGGCCTTCTTGGTGGCCCTGCGCTTCGCCGGCTTACGCGCCGTTGTCTTCTTCGCCGCAGACTTCCGTGCGGTACGTCTCTTTGCCGGAGGCACGGTCACCTACCTTTCTCTTGTGTTTGCTGGCTCCCGCCAGTCCGGTTTGATCATCGTTGATCGCTTCTACCGGATCGTTGTGACGATGATCGAGCAACACGCGCGCATCACCGCCGCTTATTCAAGAAATTTCAATACATTTTTCCCGCAACGTCAAGCATTTCCGTCATCGCGCGCGCGATTGCCACGCTCGAGCACGCGCGATGTGGTATGCGCGTCACGCGACAACGAACTGGCGGAATGCGTACGATTCGCCGACAATCGCTTGACATTCGCGTCGCGATGTGATTCAGAACGCTGCGCGCTAATCGTCCGCTGCACGCACCGACGACGTGAGCGCGACGTCAACGCGACGGCGTGCGACGCGCTCGACACACTGACGAGCGAACGGCGACGCGTGACGACCGCGCGGTGATGCATTGCGAACGCGATACGGCCCGCACCTCGCGGTGCGGGCCGTTGCAGCCCCGAGCAGATTCGAACTGCCGCTTCCGCCTTGAGAGGGCGGCGTCCTAGGCCACTAGACGACGGGGCCGGGTGCCGGTCCGCCGCCTCCAACTACTGGCAAAAGCGGCGCCCGGCAAGCTCGGGGGGGAGGACTCGAACCCCCAACGACAGGGCCAGAACCTGCTGTGTTACCGATTACACCACCCCCGAAGGGTCGAATCAGGATAGCCGGGCGCGTGCGTTTCTCAGGCGCCGAAGCGAGGTCTCGCGCCCGAGCAGTTCCAGCGATTGGAACAGCGGCAGCCCCTCGGTCTTGCCTTCGATCGCGGCGTACAGCGCGGGCATGGCGGCACGCGGCTTCAGACCCAGCGCGGCGACGACCGGACGCAGGTCGAGCGCGTCAGCGTTCCATTCGCAGTCCTCGAGATACGCGATCACGGCGTCGAGGAGCTCGGCGATCCGGTCCGTGTGGACGAGGCGGTCCCACGCCGCGGGCTCGATCTTGAACTTCGACTCGTCGACGAACAGGAACGTCGCCTGGTCGAGGAAGCGGACGAGGGTCGTCGAACGCGCCTGACCGAGCGCGAGCGCGTGGCGCAACTTCTCCGGATCGAGCGAGTCGCCGAACCGTTCCCGTGCAAGCGGGGCGACGCGCTGCTCGAGCTCGGCGAGATCGAGCCGGCGCATCCACTCGCCGTTGATCCAGTCGAGCTTGGCGTGATCAAACGCGGCATTGGAGTGAGTCACCCGATCCAGGTCGAACGCCTCGACGATCTCGTCGAGCGTCCGCACCTCCTCGCCGTCCGGTGGCGACCAGCCGAGCAGCGCCAGGTAGTTGCACACGGCTTCCGGCAGGTATCCGCCGGCGCGGAACTCTTCCAGCGCAACCGCACCGTGTCGCTTCGACAACTTGGCGCGGTCGGGCCCGAGGATGAGGGGAAGGTGCGCGTAGGCCGGCCGGTCGGACGCGCCCAGGGCGGCGCGGATCGCGAGCACACGGTGGGTCGAGTCGATGAGGTCCTCGCCGCGGATGACATGGGTGATGCTCATCGCGAGGTCGTCGACGGCGTTGGCGAGATAGAAGAGCGGCGCGCCGTCGGACCGGACGATCACGAAGTCGGAGATCGACGACCAGTCGACTGAGACGTCGCCGCGGATGAGGTCGTAGAACTCGGCGCGACCTTCGTCGGGGGTCCGGAAGCGGATCGTCCGCGGCCGACCTTCCGCACGCAACGCCTCGCGTTGAGCGAGGGTCAGGTCGCGCGCCCGGCCGTCGTAGCCCGGCGGCAGACCCCGCGCCTTGCGCTCGTCGCTGATCGCGTCGAGCTCGTCCGGCGTCTCGAACGACTCGTACGCGTCGCCAGAGGCGAGGAGTTGCTCGGCGGTCTCGTGATATTGCGCGATCCGCGCGCTCTGGTGGACTGGTTCGCCGTCCCAGTCGAGTCCCAGCCAGTGCAGCGTGTCTTCGATGCCGTGCGCCCACTCGGGTCGGGAGCGAGCTTGGTCGGTGTCTTCGATCCGGAGCAGGAACGTTCCGCCGTGGTGGCGGGCAAACAGAAAGTTGAACAGCGCGGTGCGGGCCGACCCAACGTGTAGCGAACCCGTCGGAGCCGGTGAGAACCGCACCCGCGGGTCACCCATGCGCGCTGAGCTCCTCCAACAGGCGACGGGCGATCACGACGCGCTGGATCTGGTTGGTGCCCTCGTAGATCTGGGTGATCTTGGCGTCGCGCATCATGCGCTCAGCCGGGAAATCCTTGACGTATCCCGCGCCGCCCAGGATCTGCACCGCGTTCGTCGTCACCGCCATCGCCGTGTCCGAAGCGAACACCTTGGCCATCGACGACGCCTTCGACGTACCGGGTGCACCGGCATCGAGCAACTCGCAGGCGCGGTATACGAGCAGTCGAGCAGCATCGATCTGGGTCGCCATGTCGGCGAGCATGAACTGCAGGCCCTGGAACTCCGCGATCGGGTGTCCGAACGCACGCCGTTCAAGGGCGTAGCGACCGGCCACCTCGAGCGCGCCCTGGGCGATCCCGACGGCTTGCGCGCCGATGATCGCCCGCGACGCGTCAAGCGCCTCCATCGCGTAGACGAAGCCCCGGTTCTCGTCACCGATGAGGTTGGCGGCGGGGACTCGGACGTCTTCCAGGAGAAGCTCGCCGGTGGGCGAACCCCGCACGCCGAGCTTCGACTCCAGCTTCGCGACCGAGAACCCGGGAGTCGATTTCTCGACGGCGAACACACTGATCCCACGCGACCCTGCGTCGGGGTCGGTACGGGCGAACACCATGTAGACATCGGAGACACCGGCGTTCGTGACCCACGACTTGCGCCCGTTCAGGATGTAGGAGTCGCCGTCGCGGACGGCGCGCGCCCGGAGAGCGGCGACGTCGCTGCCCGCGTTCGGCTCCGAGAGGCAATAGCTGCCCTGGTACTCGCCGGTCGCGAAGCGGGTGAGGTAGCGGGCCTTGAGCTCCTCGCTCCCGTGGTTGATGAGCGGCTCCGACGCCAATCGCGTGATGAGCACGAACAACGACGACGACGCGCAGACCCGGGCGATCTCCTCGACCAGAAGGGCGTACGCGAGCGTGTCGGCGCCGTCCCCGCCGTACTCCTCGGGGAACGGGATCCGGATGAACCCCGAGTTTCGGTACGCCTCGAACGACTTCCACGGATACTCGGCGCGTTCGTCGGTCTCCGCTGCGTTCGGAGCAATTTCGTCCTCGGCAAAACGCCGGACCGCGCTCCGCAGCTCTTCGTGCTCTTCGGAAAGCGTGAAGCTCACGGCTGGTCGATCGGTGTTACCCAGACCGGCTCGACCAGCCCGCCCAGGTCAATCGGCTCGACGGTCGGCGCCGAGCCGTCGAGCGCGGCGCGGATGCGAGCCCGGATGTCGGGCAGGCGCGGGACGAGTGCTGACGACGCGAGCCGCAGCTCATCCAGCGGAACCGCATCACACCACCCTCGCCGCGTCTGGTAGTCGTGCCCCGCACCGGTGATCTTCTTCGCGCGCCAGGCGGCGAACTGCGGATCCGCGCCGTTGACGTATCCGAGGATCAGGGCGGCACACTCGACATCGGTGAGGACCGGAGCGCGGCCGAACGTCGCGGCTCGCTCCATCGCAACCTCAGCGATGACCGCCAGCGCGTCCTCGGCGTGCTCGTGCGGCGCGAGCGCGAGGCGGTCACGCAACCGCTTCGTGAGCGTGAGCGCGTAGCCGACGTTCGGTCCGGGACGGCCGAGCAGTGGCCCCGTCGGCTGTCCGCCTTCGAGATCGCCGGGACGCACCGGCCGCCACGGACGGGCCGGCGGCAACGTGACCCCGGGCGCGAGGTTGCGTTCCTGGCGCGGCTCGTCGTCGAGGCGAGTGGGCACGAACGGATCGGTGGACACCTATTCCTCCGCGTGCTCGGCGAGCAGGAGGCCGAAGACGAGCGAGTCGTACAACGCCTGCCACGACGCCTCGATGATGTTCTCGCTGACGCCGATCGTCGTCCACGTGCGGTCACCGTTCGTCGTGTCGATCAGCACGCGCGTGACCGCGCCCGTTCCCTTCTGCGTGTCGAGCACCCGCACCTTGTAGTCGGTGAGGTGTACGTGGTCGAGCGCCGGGAAGCGGCTGCCGAGCGCCCGCCGCAGGGCCGAGTCGAGGGCGTTCACCGGGCCGTTGCCTTCGGCAGTGGCGATGATGCGCTCGGGTCCCAGGTGCACCTTGAGCGTCGCTTCGGTGCTCACGCCCGCGGGTGTCGCCTCGGCAGACAAGTCGTCGGTGATCACCCGGAACGACTCCACGCGGAACCAGGGCTGCTCCCAGCCGGTGGCGCGTCGCATCAGCAGCTCGAGGGACGCGTCGGCGACCTCGAAGTGGTAGCCCTCGTGCTCGAGCCGTTTCAGCGCGTCGACGATCTCGTTGAGCTGCGGGCCGTCGAGCTCCAGGCCCAGCTCCTTGGCCTTGAGGGTCAGCGTGCTCTTGCCGGCCAGCTCGGAGACGACGAAGCGAGTCCCGTTCCCGACGAGATCGGGTGGGACGTGCTCGTAGGCGTCGGGACGCTTCACGATCGCGCTGGTGTGCAGGCCGGCTTTGTGCGCGAACGCCGATGTACCCACGTACGGCGCCTGCGGATTGAGCGTCATGTTCACGAGCTCGGCGACGTGGTGCGCCACCGGGGTCAGCCGCTCGAGGCGGTCGCGCGGAATCGTCTCGATCCCCATCTTCAGGGTGAGGTTCGGGATGATCGTCGTGAGGTTGCAGTTGCCGGTGCGCTCCCCGTAGCCGTTGATCGTGCCCTGCACCTGCATCGCGCCGCCGCGTACCCCGGCGAGCGCGTTGGCGACGCCGAGCCCGGCGTCGTCATGGAGGTGGACGGCGACGCCAACATCGGCGCCGAAGTACTCCACCACCTCTCGCACCATGCGTTCGACCTCGTCCGGCAAGGCACCGCCGTTGGTATCGCAGAGCACGAGCCGCGTCGCTCCGGCTTCGGCGGCACCTTCGAGCACGCGGAGGCTGAACTCCGGGTTGCGGCGGTAGCCGTCGAAGAAGTGCTCGGCATCGAAGAACACCTCGCGTCCCGCGCTGCGGAGATACTCGACGGA
>Ga0066710_100005871_pt1 | contig 11329 bp, 8 predicted proteins | sample GraSoiAngelo_159_FD_79666 | JGI IMG/M metagenome (GOLD analysis project Ga0066710, IMG submission 79666) | Grasslands soil microbial communities from the Angelo Coastal Reserve, California, USA - 14_1009_16_40cm | ecosystem: Environmental > Terrestrial > Soil > Grasslands | place: USA... | reverse complement strand
CCCAGTGAGACCAGGGACGGTATTGGGTGTTCAGGATTCAGTGGCCGGAAAGCTGGAAGGCGGGTCTCGGATTTCGGGGAGCGGGGGTCGAGGCGATCTTTCACGGCTGGGAATTCAGGATGGCCGCCAGGCGCGCTACGACTGCGGTGAGAGGGAGGTGGGTCAAACCTGCCGGATGGTGCAGAAGGACGATTTTCTGACTGGGAGGCCGCCACACCTCTACGTCGGTGTCACCCCACAGGACCAAGCCCGGCAGACCGACGGCGGCAGCCAGATGGGATATGCCCGAGTCGTGGCCGATGAACCCGGCGCAGGCTTCGAATTGGCGGGCCAATTCCGGTAAAGGGCGGTTGTGGGCGAGGCGCACGCGCGGCGACGGCGTGGCAGCCACCAGGCGTTGCAGCCGTTCGCCCTCGGCTTCCCCGCCCACCAGCAACAACTGCAGATTGGTAGCATTGACCAAGTGCCCCATCAACTCTGACCAACGTTCTTCGGGCCAATTCTTGAGGGGGCTGCCGCTGCCGGGGTGAAGGGCCAGAACCTTCGGAGCTGAAGGTTGGAAGCTAAGCTTCGAGAGCGGGGCTGTGAACGACAGGCGCGGGACGGGGTCGGGGTCAAAGATGGCCAGCCGCTCGAGCGGCTTGAGATACGCGCGCGCGGCGTGAAGTTTGGCTTTCTCGTCCGCACGGTGCGGGCCGGTGATGAACTGCGCCGGCGAACAACGGCGGACGTTAATCTCAAAGATTTCATCCGGGTCGTACAGGTAGGATAGGATCAGGTCGAACTCGGAGAAATAATCGGCCAACTCCTCGGCCAGTTTTCCGCCGCGGGCAAAAAAGCCGGCCAGGGCGCGGGCCTCGATGGACTGAGCCTGGTCGGCGAGACCGGCGGCGACTGCCAGTTGGATGATGTGCGGATAGCCGAGCACCTCCAGCCGTGCCTGGGGGAAATGGCGGCGCAAGGCAGCTAGCGCCGGCACAGTCAGAATGAAATCGCCGATAGCCCCGCCGCGAATCACCAGAATCTTGCCTCGGAACTCGCTCACTAAACCTCAAAACCTCGCGAGGCCCAGCACCGCTACGAATAGACCAAAGGCCAACCGAATGGCGCATCCGCTGCGCACGCGCTGCTCAGTGGCAGTGGCCCATTCCACCAAATCCCGCATACGCCACGGGGAGACGGTGAACCAGATCCCGGCCACAACGAACAGATAGGCCCAAACCTGAATGACCAGGACCCAGTGGGTGGCCCCGAGGGCGGGGCGCCCTGTATCTACCATCAGCCTGGCCAAGAGCAACAACACGACCGCCAATCCGCGCACGGCCAGAAAGTCCTGGACAAAAACACAACTGGCCAGGCCAATGCCGGCAAAGCCGAATTCCAGCACACTTTTGTACGAAGCGAAATCGGAGATGGATTCCTGGCTGAGGTTCCACAGGAACCAGGCGGTCCCCAGGAGCATGAGGAAAATGCCGCACGGCAGCGAGCGCGGGAACTTGCGCAGGGCGGCGGCGTAGGCGGCGGGATTAATGAGGCCATAGATCTGAGGCAGGCCCAAGCCCAAACCCAACAGCACCGCAAGTGTGGAAAGCTTCAGTGTCATGTCCGTAATCGAAAGGGGAGCATGGAAGAATGCTGCCGCGCGTGCAAGCTGAGATGTGTCAATGTCGCCGGGATCAAGGCTCGATTTCAGGGTGAGCCGACACCCCGATTTAGCGGCAGAGATCCGCGATCGTCCCTGCGCGCCCCAGGGAAAAGCGGGTGCTCTTTTCAGTGAAATATCCTGAAAAAACGCCCTTGCCTAAAGTTGCTTGATGTGCTAATTAGAAACGATTGCAAAAGCAATCCGGCCCATAGCGGGCGCCGCATGACGCGAGGATCTAGAAGGCACCACCAAGCCTTTACCCTGATCGAAATGGTCGGAGTACTGGCAGCGATAACCATTTTGAGCGCGTTGCTGATTCCCAAGGTCTTCGAGGCAATGTACAACGCCCGTATCTCGAACGCGTTGGTCAGTTACCAGACCGTAAAGGCGGCGGTCACCCAGCACTTTGGCACATTCGGGTCGCTGTCCTCGCTTAACGGCACCAACTTGAGTATTTCAGCAGGCTCCGCCTACACCAACTACGATGGGGTGCTGCTGCTCGAAGGTTTTCTGGATAAGCCCTTTACGCCGAAGCTCGGGACGAATGCGACGATTCAGCTCGTGAATGTGTCAAACCTTTCACCGAACACCTCGCCGAATGGAGGAGGTAACAGCGCTTACGATCTGGATGGGGACGGGCAAAACGACGTGGTCGGCAATTACATGGTCGAAGCGGTCATTTACGGGGTGAGCCAGGACGATGCCAAGGCAGTGAACGATCGCCTGGATGGGCCGAACATGGGAGAGCAGGGAAATAGCGGCCACGATTTTTTTGGGCGCGTCATTTACCGCAATCCGCCAGGCCAGGGTACGTCCTACGAGTTGCACATCTACATCGCCCACCGTTGAGGCGACGGGACCGGGTGTTCCTTAATCGTTCAAGACAGCCGCATCGGCGTAAAGCGTGAAGGATCCCGCGCGCTCGATTCGCACGTCCAGCAGTTGGCCGCGGTGCCGGTCTGAGCCGTCGAACACGACGATCTTATTGCAGCGAGTGCGGCCCGTCATGCGCGCCGGATTCTTCTTGCTGGGGCCTTCCACCAAAACCTCGAGCTGCCGGCCGACGAGATTCCGATAGCGCGGGGCAGCCAGTTCGTTGACGAGCTTTAACAAGCGCTGATTGCGCTCCTCCTTAACGGCCTGGGGCATCTGATCGGGCATGGTCGAGGCGGGGGTGTCCCGGCGCGGGGAATATTTGAAGATGTAGGCCTGATCGTACTCCACTTCACGGGCCAGCGAGAGGGTCTGCTCAAAATCGTCTTCGGTCTCACCCGGGAAGCCAACAATGAAGTCGGTGCTCAGGCCGATAGTGGGTTTGACGCGGCGCAGCTTCTCGATGATGGCCAGGTAGCAGTCGCGGATGTAACCGCGGTGCATCGCCTTCAAGACGCGGTCGCTGCCGCTCTGGACCGGGAGGTGCGCGCTCTCGGCGAGCTTAGGCAGGCGCTCGTAGGCCTCGACCAGATCGTCGCCGTAGCCTTTGGGATGCGGGGAAGTGAAACGGATGCGTTCCAGGCCTTCGATGTCGTGCACCGCTTCCAGCAATTGCACGAATGCGGATTTATTCGCTTTTGAGCCGAGTTCACGCCTCCCGTAGCTGGTGACGATTTGGCCGAGCAAGGTGATCTCCCTGACACCCCGTTCCACCAGTTCGCGGCACTCGGCGACGATGTCGGGAATCGTTCGGCTGCGTTCCAGGCCGCGGGTATAGGGGACGATGCAGAAGGTGCAATATTGATTGCACCCTTGCATGATGCTGACGAAGGCCGTGACGGATTTTTTGGCGGCGCCGTAGAGCAAATGCTCGCGAATGGTGGCCTGGCTACCCGGCTCCTCGGCGACGTCCACCACTTTTTCGCGGCGGCCGGCAAGAATTTCGTCAAGGTAATCCGCCGCGCGATGAAATTTCTGGGTGCCCAGGACCAGGTCCACGTCCGGCAAGCGGTCAATGAGTTCCTGGCCCCGGCTTTGCGCCATGCAGCCGAGGAAGCCGAGGACGACATGGGGCCGGCTGCGGCGCATTTCGGCGGCGACGTTTTCCATCTTCCGGAGTGCCTTCTGCTCCGCCAGGTCCCGCACGCTGCAGGTGTTGAGCAGAATCACATCGGCGGTCGCCTCGCCAGCAGCCAGGGTGTAGCCCTTGGCGATGAGTTGAGCGGCGACGGCTTCGCTGTCGCGCTCGTTCATCTGGCAACCGTAAGTTTTGATATAGACACTAGGCATGGCGCAAGGGCAGGCACGATGCTCTCGCGCGCCCTGATGCGCGGCAAGATAGCGCAGAGGCGGCGGGATGAAAAGGAGGCGTTTCACCGCTTCCCAGTTTGGTTGACCGCGGCAGTCTGGAGAGGGGTTTGACCGCACCGGCCATCAGGAGAAGGACGAGAAGGCGATGAGAAGAGTAATGGAGCCTCCTCACCTCGCAGCTCCTACAACTTAAGACGCGTTCTAGAACAAGCTTTGGATGGCGATGCCCAGGACGCTGAGGGGGCCCTGGTCTTCGAGGCCCTCGGTGGCTTTGTCGAGCTTTTGCAGGGTGAGGCGGGCGTTGCGGTAGAGGTCTGGATCGTTGATGAGCTTGCCGACGGAGCCCTGGCCGGAGTTGACCTTTTCAAGAATTTGGTTGACGTTGGTCATGGCGCTGCTGAGCTGGCGATAGAGCTGATCGTCCTTGAGCAGGCGGCCCAGCGTTCCCTGGCCGGAGTAGGCGAAGTCAACGATTTTGCGGGCGTCGGCGACGGTCCTTTGGACTTCGGTGGCGGTGTTCTGCAGGTTGCTGATGGTGGAGAGGGCGGAGTTGTAGAGATTGGTGGGGGATTCGTCGTAGATGAGTTTGCCGACGGTGCCTTGGCCGCTGCGGATCTGGCTGGAAACGGCCTGGATGTTGGAGATGGTGGCGGTGAGCGGATCCTTGTTCGCTTTGAGGACTTCGGTTAGCGGACCGAGGAGGTTGTCAATCTTATCGCCGGTGAAACTGCTGGCGACGCGCTCGACGCCGGAAGCGACCTTGTTGATTTTTTGCATGATGGCGTTGAGGTCGGGCGGCTCCTCTTCGGGCGGAGGCGGGCTGAGCGAGGCGCCGTCCAGGGCGCGGGGCGCGCCGGCGGAACCGAAGCTGAGCTCAACATAGTTTTGTCCGAGGAGACCGGTGAATTTGATGGTGGCGATGCTGTCGGTGTGGACGATGACCTTTTCGCGCAGTTTCATGGTCACATGGACCTTGTTGTTGGTTTCCTCCAGCGTGATTTTCTCCACGCGTCCCACTTCGACGCCGGCCATCTTGACGCGGTCGCCGACTTTGAGGTCCTGGGTATTGTTGAAGAGAGCGTGGAGGTGGTAGCCGGGGCGGAACAGCTCGACGCCGCCGACAGTCTCGAGGATGAGGACCGCAGCGAGGACGGCGAGGGCGACGAAGATGCCTAACCTGGTTTCGAGGGTGTCTTTCATATTAGTTAAATAAGTTGAATAGGTTGAGTGGGTTAAATGGGCTAATTCAGTGCGATGTGATGTGTGATCAAAGGCGTTTGAAATCGGCTTGGAGGAATTTTTGGATCACTGGATCCGGCTTGTGCTTCACTTCTTCCGGGGTGCCGATCGTGCGGATTTGGCCCTCGCTGATGACGGCGATGCGATCGGCTACGCCGAAGGCCAGGTCGCGGTCGTGCGAGACAACCAATGAGGTGACCTGGATGCGCTGCTTGAGGCTGAGAATTTCTTCGGCGATCACAACGGCGGACAAGGGGTCCAACTCGCTGGTCGGTTCGTCGTAGAGGATCAGTTGCGGTTCGATGACCAGGGCGCGGGCGATGGCCACGCGCTTTTTCATGCCGCCGGAAAGCTCACTGGGCATTTTGTTCTCGGTGCCTTTGAGGCCGACGACTTCCAGTTTCTCGGCCACAATCCGGGCGATCTCCTCCGGCGGCTTGAGGCGGTGCTCGGCGAGGTAGAGGCCGACGTTTTCGCCGACAGCGAGCGAGTTGAGGAGAGCCCCCGATTGAAAGACCATAGCCATGCGGTATTGGTTCATGACCTCCGGGGATTGGATGGGCTTGCCTTCGATGAGGATTTCGCCGGTGTCGGGCTCCTCCAACCCGATCAAATGCCGCAGCAGGACGCTTTTGCCGCTGCCACTGGGACCCATGATGACGAAGATTTCGCCGGGATTGACCTCGAAGTCCAAGCCCTTGAGGACTTCCTGGCCGTGGTAAGTCTTGCGCAGGCCGCGCACCTGAACGGAGACGCCTTTTTGATTGTCGGACGGGGCGTTCATCATTTTTGCAGGACGCGGGTGAGGATGTAGTCGAGGACGACGATCAAGACGATGGAGTTGACGACGGCTTTGGTGACGGAGCGTCCAATGCCCCGCGGACCGCCGAGGGTGACCAGGCCTTGATGACAGGAGACGAGACCCACGGCGACGGCGAAGACAAAGCTTTTAAATACACCGTTGGCCACGTCTTTGATCTTGACCACGTCCTGGAGGCCGGAGAGGAAGGCGGCGAAGGAGATGGCGATGCGGGGATTGGCCACGCAGACAAAAGCGCCGCCCAGCCAGCCGACGAGGATGGCGAAAACGACCAGCACGGGCAGGCCGATCGAGATGGCAACCATACGCGGCAACACCAGGTAATGGATCGGGTTGATGTTCATGGTGCGCAAGGCGTCAATCTCCTGATAGACGCGCATGGAGCCGATCTCGGCGGCCATGGCCGAGCCGATGCGGCCGGCGATGAGGATGGCCATCATGACCGGGGCCAGCTCCTTGCAGATGGAGTAGCCGACCACGCCGCCGACGGCGCTGGCAATGCCGCGCTCGACCAGCAATGGGCCGGTTTGCAGGGCAATGACCGCGCCGATGAAGCCCGAGAGGATGCAGACCATGAGGAGGCTGGCGTTGCCGATTTCGAAGAACTGGTCGAACACTTTCTGGCGCTGGCGCCAGGTCAGCGGCAACGCCAGCAGGGTGCGCCAGAACAACACCACCATTTCGCCGATGTTTTGGAACATGAGTCTAGGGTAACCCGGTTAAATAAGTTGATTGGGTTAAAGCAGTTAATTCGAGGACTTTCAACCTCAGAGTTTTGGGGGCGCGGCCTTGCTCCTGGCTACCGGGATGTAGAACAAGCGGAGGCGCTTGCCGGTGGTGTCGGATTGGTAATGGAAGAGCCCGAAGAGCAAGGAGCATTTTTGGGAGGCGGGTGTCACGTCGCGACGGTAGAGGTTCCAGAGCAAGGATTGGCTGGCAGCGCCGGTTTTGGGGTCGCTTTCGGCGCGCCAGATGGACCAGACCGGCGAGTAATCGCGCTCGATGCTTTTGTGGTTGGGCAGGAACGGTTCGAGCAAGGCCAGGGCCTGCCAGCGGCTTTGGCCGTTGTATTCACGGTGGTGCGTAAACAGGGGCCAGAAATCGGTCCGGCGGCGCGCGGTGCCGTTCTGCGTGTTCTTCTCGATGAGGTCGGAGTAGAGGAAAAAGAGTATGCGCGTGCGCTGGCGGTCGAGCGGCTCGGACTGAAAGCGGTTGTATTTATAGACCGGCCAGAGATAGAAATCGCTCTGTGTGGTGGGATTATGGGCGCGGCTGAACAGCGGAAAGAAGCGGGTGGTGGTCTTGCCTTCGCCGCGCGCCAGCACCACGAACGGCCAAGGCAACTCCCACTCTCGGTACTTCTTCTCGCGGTCGTCAATGCGGGAGAAGAACGGCCAGAGGATGGTCGTTTGATCTCGCGCGGGTGAGCGAACCAGGTCGTAGGCGGGGAGGGAGGCTTGTTGCCAAACCTGGTTGGTGGTGCCGAGGCCGCTGATTCGCTGCATGTAGAATGGCCAGAGCACGAAGCGACTGTCATGGCCGCCGATGACTTCGACTTCATCGAGGATGTTGGTTTGCGTGGTGACCTCTTTGCGTTCGTGGCCGACCACGGGCCAGAATTGCCAGCCACTCAGACCCTCGCCGTGCCGCAGATGGAAGAAGGGGTAGAGATAATTGTCCGTGACCACGTCCTTCTTTCGCGTTTCGCCGAAGACGGGGAACATAACAAAGAAAATCTCGTCGCGGAAAAAGCGGTTCTTGAGATGACCGTAGAAGGGCAGGACGGCGGTGTAGTTCTGGCTTGGGTCGGAAGAGCGTTGCTGGAAATAGAACGGGAAGAGACTGAAACGGTCGCGGGCGGTCTCGAGTTGGGTGGGGCCGCCCGAGTGGTTCAGGAGCTGAAAAATCTGCCAGCGATACTGTTCTCCATAACGATCATAGGTGAACAGTGGATAAGCAAAATCGAATTCCTCGGAATCGGTTGCTGGATCCAGCGTGTGCGAGAGAAGCGGGGGTATGGCCCAGGTTTGCTGAGTTTCCTTTTGTTCCTCATAGAACAGCGGGCCGAGGGCTTCGGCGCGGTGTCCGGGAGCGAGCGTCAGATCGAAGTCGTCGAAAAGCGGACCCGCGTGCAGAGAAGGCAAAGCGTGAGCGTCCAGGGGGAAGCTGATCGCGAAGGTGAGGAAGCAGAGGAGCAAGTGAGACGTGAAACGTGAAACATGAAACGTGAGTTGCTTTCGAGTGCGCCAGTCCTCTGGCGCTTTGGATGTCGAGCGCCACGGAGCCAAGGCTGTAGGCATGACCTGATCCAAAGCACCAAAGACAGAGGGTGTTCCAGGTGCCAACGTTAACGTTAACGTAAGATTGAATTGAGGTGGCCTGTCAGGTTTTAAGTATGGGGTTGACATTAAAGGGCGGCCTTCTATCGAATCCTCACGCTTGAGGTTTTTTGCCTCAGTTCCTCCTGGCCCGGTGCCGCTGGTCGAACCTCGGCACCGGGTTGTTTGCTTTTCAGGGCACTTAGCCGAATTAGCAGACTCAGCAGGGCTGGCAAGAAAGTGAGGCCAGCGATCATGCAGGTGGCGATACCTGTGGACATCACATATCCCAAGCTGCGAATGCCCCGATGCTGGGCCAATATGAGGCTGCCGAAACCGGCGATGGCCGTGAGTCCCGAAACAAGAACGGCTTTGCCGGTGCTGCGGGCCAGGATGCTGGGCGTCTGCTCTTCGGCGAAGCGGTTTAGTATGTGGATGCCGTTGGTGACACCGATGCCAATGACCAGCGGCAGGGTCATAATGTTGGCCGGGTTGAACGGCACGCCACGCCAGCCCATCAGCCCGCCCAACCAAAGCGTGCCGATGCCGACGGGGATCAAGGCCAAGATCACGCACAGCGGGCTGCGGAAATGGAGGAACACCAAAATGGCGATGGCCACCAAGGAATACTTGGCAGCCTGGATGTAGCTGTTCTTGAGCAAGTCGGTGTAATGGTAAAGTTGGACCGGTGTGCCGGTGACGCTGGGGTCTATGGTCTGCAAGTCTCGGATAAGCTTTTTCTGATTTTCTCGCTGCCAGACATCGTCCTTGGGATAGACCATCAACAGGTACTTGCCCGTAACGCCGACAAAACGGTGCTGAAGCGCCGGAGGCAGGTCAGCGACGCGCAGGGGGGCGGAGTTGTCCTGGTTCTGCAGGGCCTGGAAAGTTTCGCGGAGGTCATCGAAGAGGGCACGTTGGAATTCGGCCAATTTCAATGAATTGGTGGCTAGTCTTGTGTCATCGCCGCGCAGCATCTCTTTCCGCAAGTCGAGAATGGACTGCTTCAAAGCGACGAATTGTTGCGCCAAAGCTGGCTTTTCCTTTTGCGCCTCTTCGAGCGCCTGGCCGGCGAAGCCGCTGAGCACGTACAGTGTGCGGCTGAATTCCGGGATGTCCACCGGCTTGGGATCCGGCGCGCCGAAACAGATGGAAGCCAACTCGCGCTTGATCTCACCCACAGTGGCAAGTTTGCGCGTTTGGTCTTCGGTCAGGAAGCCGGTGATGGAGTCCACGCTCGAAACCGTCGGCAATTGCTTGATACGCGCTTCCCAGGCCATCGCTTGCTCGAGGTTGGTGGCGATGACGGCGGCGAACAAAACCGATTTGGGCGTCGAGTCAATGAGTTTTTTCTCGAACACGACCGCCGGCAGACCCGCGCTCTGCATGTTGAGGAGGTTGTAATCGAAATAGACCTTGCGGAGTTGGGTCGCGGCAGCGCCGCACAGCGCGAGGGTCAGGACGCTCACCCACACCGGACGCTGGAGCCAGAGGTTCTCAATGCGCGCGCGGCGCTCGGCCAGATCGCCCAATTCCTGATCCAGGACGTTCTGGCGTCCGCGCAACAGTAGCACCGGCAGCAGGGTCATCATCGGGACGAGGCAGACCAATAAGCCGCCACCGCAGATGATGCCCATTTCCTGGATGCCCTTGAAGTCGGTCAGACCCATGGCCAGGAAGGCGCCAGCGGTGGTGAAGCCGCCAGTGAAGATGCCCTGACCGGTGAACACCATGGCTTTGGTCAGCGCCGCTTCCTCGGATTTGCCGTGGCGCAACTCCTCTTCGTAGCGCGCGATGAGATGGACTCCGTAATCAATGGCCAGGCCGATGAGAATGGGCACGAAGGTGATGGTCAAGATGTTGAGGTGTCCGATGGTGAGGGTCGCGAAGGCCAGCGTGTAGGCCAGGCCGACGATGAGGCAGAGTGTGGCTTTGACCGGCCGGCCGGTCTCTTGATAGCCGTAGATGAAGATGAGGGCGCAGATCAGCAGCGACGCGATACTGGCGACGAGCGTGTCTTTTTGCGATTGGGCCATCTCGTCGTTTTCCAGGACCGGTTCGCCGGTTAGGCCGACGTTCAGGCCGGGCACTTCGGCTTTGGTCTCTTCCACCAACTCGCGCAACCGGTCCACCGCGACGGCATTGAGTTCCTCGCGCGGGGCCTGCGCTGTCACCAGATAGATGCGGCCGTAGGCGAAGCTGACATAGACTTGTTGTTCAACCTCTCCAGCACCCAGGCTCTCCGACAGCTCCTCCGGGAACGCGTCGAGCAGCAGCGCTCGATTCAGCCGAACCAGGTCTGCGCCTTGTGGGTTTTGGCCGAGCAAGCTGGAGGTCTCCGGTGAGAGCTTTGTGCTGGCAAATCGCTGCGGGTCGTAGATGGGACCGCTGCGGATAATTCGATTAAGGTCCTCGACCAAGGCGTGCTGCAGTTGCCACCGCAAGCTGGCGTCATATTTCGACAACAGCTTCTTGGTGGCATCCGATAGCTGGCTGCTCAGATCTTGGGACACCCCGTCAGCTTGAGCGGGCTGCGTCAATTTAGCGGCAAACGATTCCAGGTCGCGCAGGTCGTCCGCTGAAAAAGCGTTGCCGTCGCCCGCACCGAACAGGGCGGTGATTCCCGGTGAGGGCGGCGTGCCCAGCCGCTGCAGTGAGTCTCTGGCCTGGGTGATGATGCGTTCGAGGGCAGGCAGGGCCTGGACAAGGGATTGGTTCTCCGCGTTCTCCTCGCGCTTGGCCGTGCGGAATTGCTTATTGACCATGCTGAATAGCGAGACCAGGTTCGTGGTGCGGACGAATTGTTCGATGAAGGGGCGGTAATCCTGCAGCGTTTTCTTCAACTCGGCCAGATCGTTTTCAGGAACGAATAGGAGGGCCTTGGATCCGAGCGCCTTCAAGTCGCCCTTGTAAAAGAGGTCGCGGAACAGATTGGTCTCGGCCTCCATTCTGGCGCCGAGGCGCTCGACGAACTGCCGGTTCTTCTCGGGTTTCTCGCTTTCGACCACGACGACCAGGTCGTCCTGGGTGGGAAACTCCTTTTTGAAACGGAGGAAATTTTGG
>Ga0066710_100005870_pt1 | contig 11329 bp, 10 predicted proteins | sample GraSoiAngelo_159_FD_79666 | JGI IMG/M metagenome (GOLD analysis project Ga0066710, IMG submission 79666) | Grasslands soil microbial communities from the Angelo Coastal Reserve, California, USA - 14_1009_16_40cm | ecosystem: Environmental > Terrestrial > Soil > Grasslands | place: USA... | reverse complement strand
GGGGTCTTTTACTTGAAGTACCACCTCTATCGGAATTCGTTTCCGGTCTATGCGCTGGCGCGCTATGCCAACCACTTACACAGGCCGGACGAGTACGTCGCGCTGAAGCTCCGGCCCAGCGAGTTTCGGCTGCGCAGCGGGTTTTAGAGCACATCATGCGGTTTCCCCTGCGGCTCACCGCGGACCTCACGATCGCCCGCTTCTCGCAGAAACTGCGAACCAAACCGGGGCGTTCGCCTCTCCTGCTTTTGAATCCCATAACACCGGCGGGCGCTGGCGGTCACGATTCCGGAAAATTATTGTTCAAATCAAAACCCGGCACTGAATTATTGGACCGTGTGCGGCGAAGTTCCGCCCCCGTTGTGTGGATCGGAGGTGCTGAGCCACTTCTCCATCCGGAGATGGGCCAGTTGACGCGTTGCATCGCCGGAATTGGCCGGCATGTCTTCGTGGAGACCGACGGTGCCCTGCTTCGCCGCCGCATTCATGAATTCCGCCCCGTCTCCCGGTTGTTTCTCGTACTCAAATTGCATGGACTCGAAACAGCTCAAGATCTTCGCGCACAACTCCCAGGCGCGTTTCAAGCCGCTATGGAAGGATTACGCGTCGCCCGGCTCTCTGGTTTCCTGACTTGCGTGCACGCGCGAATCGATGAAGAGACGAAACTGAGCGATGTCGCCGAATTGATTCGGCACGCCAAGACGCTCGATGTGGATGGCGTCGCGATTTCACCAACAGGCGGCGCCAACTCGGCGAGCCGGTCCGGCGAGGCTCTCCGGCGGAAAACGGCGGACGCCAGGAAATTGATCGGGAACCGCTGGTGGGAATTCTTTTCGCGGCTTGTTGGGCCGGTCTTGGGCGGCGATGTGGAGGCCGTTCGGAGCACCGAAAACAACGGCCCTGGCATCGAGGCGGAAGCGGATACGAACGAGGAAGGTGTAAGAATCGCATGACCACACTGGTTACAGGAGCGGCCGGATTTCTCGGCAGCCACCTGACTCGGCAATTGGTGGCGCGCGGTGAAGACGTGCGCGTGCTGATGCGCGCTTCGAGCACCAATCGCGCGATTGCGGATTTGTCGCTTGAGTATGTGACCGGCGACTTGCGTGACCCTGCTTCGCTTGAGCGCGCCATGAAAGGCGTGAAACGCGTCTTCCACGTGGCGGCCGATTACCGGCTGTGGGCCCGTCGCTCTCGGGAGATTTACGATTCGAATGTGGGCGGAACGAGGAATCTGTTGAATGCGGCGAAGCGCGCGGGCGTGGAGCAGCTAATCTACACAAGTACGGTTGCCACGATTGCCGTCGATCGCCCGCAACTCCCGAATGAGTTCACCGACGCCAAGCTGAAAGAAATGGTGGGCCATTACAAGCGCTCAAAGTGGATGGCGGAAAAGGAAGCGCTCAAAGCCGCAAAAGACGGCTTACCCGTAATCGTCGCGATGCCCACGACGCCGGTGGGTCCGTGGGATTGGAAGCCCACGCCGACGGGAAAGATCATCCTCGATTTTTTGAACGGCAAGATGCCCGGCTACGTGGAGACCGGCTTGAATTTCGTTGGCGTCGAAGAGTGCGCGGCCGGGCACCTGTTGGTCGCCGAAAAGGGCAAAATTGGAGAACGATATCTGCTCGGCAGTGAGAACCTCACCCTCAAGCAGGTGTTGGACACTCTTTCGAAGATAACCGGTTTGCCCGCCCCCAGGCTGAAAATTCCCCACGGGCTTGCGCTGGGTGTAGCGTATGCCAATACGATCTTTTCACGGTTGCTTGGGCGCGCGCCGGGCATTTCCGTCGAAGGCGTCAAGATTGCGCGGCACATGATGTTTGTGGATTGCTCGCGCGCGCAACGCGAATTGGGTTTCAAAGGCGGGCCTGTGGCCGCAGCGCTCGAGCGCGCCGTCCGCTGGTACGAGGCGAACGGCTACATCGTAAAGAGCCGTGCGAAACGCATGGTCCGCGCCGCCGCGTAGGTTTTGTTGCATTTGATATAAGTGCGCGTCCTCGTAACATTTGCGGTTGAAGCCGAGTTCGCCCCCTGGCGCGCCCTCAGGCAGTTTGTGAAGAGGAGCGACGGCACAGCCGAGTTCTATTCGGCCCAAATTGACGGGGCTGAAGTGAACATTCTTCTGACGGGCGTTGGGGGGAAGAGCGCCTGGTTGGAAACGACGAAAATTGTGTGGGGCGGTGATGTGGATATCTGTGTTTCGAGTGGCTTGGCGGGCGCGCTCCATCCGGAGTATCAACCCGGAGACATTCTCGCTGCGAAAGAGGTGCAAGCCGCGGGCTGGAAGCGTGTAGTTGCCTCGGATGCGAATCTGGTACAACTCGCCATCGCCTATGGCGCGCGGGGGGTCGCCTCTTTCTACAGTGTGAGCCGCGTGATTGGCTTGGCTTCGGAAAAGTGCGCGCTTGGCAGAGTGGCTGATGCCGTGGAAATGGAAAGTGGGGAGGTATTGTACGAAGCAAGCGCTTTCGGCGCGAAAGTAATCGCGATCCGGGGAATTAGTGATGCGGTGGATGAAGACCTGCCTCTGGATTTTAATAAAGTGGTGACTTCGAGCGGAGAGGTTAGTATCCCGCGAGTATTGGGTGAGGTGGTGCGCCATCCGATGTCGACCCCCGCATTAGTGCGTTTCGGGAAACAGAGTCGGATGGCCGCCGAAAACCTGGGCGCTTTCTTGGATCGATACGTTGAAGGGGTTATCTCGTCGATGAGCTCTTCCATTGGGGCGGCGGCAACATGAGCGGCACAGGAACGATAGTCGAGGCACTGCGTACCCTCGGCCCCGTCCCCAAGACCATGCGCGCCGGTGTCTATCGTGAAAAGGGAATCGTGCGCGTCGAAGAAGTGCCCGTGCCGGAGGTGGGCGACGGCGAAGTGTTAATCAAGGTGGCCGCTTGCGGCATCTGCGGCACCGACATCAAAAAAATCTTCCATCGCTACGTCGAGCCGCCCCAAATCCTGGGTCACGAACTTGCCGGCACTGTGGTCGCCGTTGGCCGTGGCATAACCAAGTGGAAGCTCGCCGACCGCGTGATGAGCTTTCACCATATTCCCTGCGGCAAGTGTTTCTATTGCGAACGCCGTCTCTTTTCCCAGTGCAAACAATACAAAACTACCGGATTGACCGCCGGCTTCACGCCCAACGGCGGTGGCTTCGCCGAATACGTCAAAGCCATGCCCTGGGTCGCCGAGCGGGGAATCGTCGCGCTGCCAGATGACGTCAGCTTTGAAGAAGCAACGTTCATCGAGCCCATTAATACCATTGCAAAAGCCGTGGAAAAAGCGCGCGTGGCGGAGGGCGAAACCGTGCTGATTGCTGGTTGCGGACCCATTGGGCTGCAATTCCTGATGGTGGCAAGGCTCAATGGAGCCAAGCTCTATACTAGCGACCCGATGGCCGTGCGGCGCGCCAAGAGTTTAACTTTGGGCGCACTGGAGGCGTTTGACCCCAGTGATGGTAAGCTTGTGGAGCAGATTAAGACCCGGACCGATGGGCGTGGGGCCGATGCGGTCCTGGTGGCGGTGGCTCATCCCGCAGTAGTGATCGATGCGCTGGCCGCAACAAGGCCAGGCGGGCGCGTGCTGTTGTTTGCCGCGAACGATCCAGTAACCAAGATTGAGTTCCCGGCAGCCGCGGTGGGGATCGACGAAAAAGAAATCCTTGGCAGCTATAGCGCCGCCGCGGACATCCAAGATGCAGCCGCAGACCTGGTGCTAAAGAAGAAACTGCCCGTCATGCAAATTGTGACGCACCGTTTTCCGCTGACTAGAATTCAAGAAGGGCTGGAATTGGCTGCAAAACCTACGGCGGAATCACTGAAGATCTTGATCGCACACGCATGAGAACGACGACCACGAAAAAGACGGAAACAGGCGAAGAAGTGAAAGCGGTAACACGCGTCGCGGTGCCCTCGAAGATGACGGCGGCGGTCCTGTACGGCAGCGAAGATCTGCGCATTGAGAAGATCGACGTGCCGGCCCTGGCCGCGGATGAAGTTCTGCTGCGCGTCCGTCTGGCGCTCACCGACGGTACCGACCTCAAGGTTTGGAAGCGCGGCTATCATGCGAAGATGATTCAGCCTCCGGCGGTCTTCGGTCACGAGCTGGTGGGCGAGATTGTCGCCGTGGGCAAGCGCGTGGATTCGCGCTGGCGCATCGGGATGCGCGTTGTCGCCGCCAATTCCGCTCCGTGCCTGCGTTGCTACCACTGCCGGCGCGGCCAGGAAAATCTTTGCGACGACTTGCTGTTTAACAACGGCGCGTACGCAGAATACATGCGTATCCCCGGGCGCATCGTCGTGGAAAACATGCTCGAAGTGCCGCACTCTGTCGACGACCAGAGCGCCGCGCTCGCCGAACCTTTGGCCTGCGTGCTTCGTGGGATTCATGAGATGGAAGTGCGCACCGGCGATACTGCAGCCGTCATTGGCTGCGGCCCCATCGGATTGAAATTTGTCCGCATGCTTTCGCGGCGCGGAGTCCGCGTTATTGCGCTGGCGCGGCGCGCCGCTCCGCTGGACGTGGCAAGGCGTTTGGGGGCGGTGGCTGCCATCAACGTTACGGAAACATCCGATGTCGTGGTTGCCGTGAAAGCCTTGACGGAAGACGAGCGCGGTCCGGATTCCGTCGTGGAAGCGGCAGGGAATCCCGCAACGTGGCAGCAGGCTCTCGCGATGGTCCGCCGCGGCGGTGTTGTCAATTTCTTCAGCGGTCTGCCTTCGGGCACGCGCGTGGAAATCGAGCCCGCGGCGATTCACTATTCGGAGATCAGGCTCATCTCGCCTTTCCACCATACCCCCAGGTTCTTCCGCGAGGCTCTGGAAGCCATTCGCCGCGGAGACATCTCTGCGCATGACTTCGTCAGCGAAGAAATCCGGCTGACGGATTTGCCGCAGGCGTTCGAGCGCATGAAGTCACGCAGCGGGGAAATCAAGTTAGCCGTAAGGCCGTAGTTTTCATGCGACCAAACCCGCCCATCATTCCGAGCGAAGCGAGGAATCTCTCTTTTGATGCTGCTCCCCGGTGAACTTGAGATTGCGACGCACGCGCCTGCGCCCGGGTGCTCGCCCGCAGCCGCGCAGCAGTACACGCGCTGGCTGGCGGCGCACCACTACGAAAACTTCAACGTCGTCTCGTGGTTGCTTCCAAAAGCTCTGCATCAGCATTTTTACAACGTGTACGCGTATTGCCGCTGGGCGGATGACCTCGGCGATGAAGTGCCCAATGCGGCGCGCGCGCTGGAATTGCTCGATTGGTGGGAGCGTGAGCTTGAAGCCTGTTACGAAGGAAAGCCGTCGCATCCGGTTTTTGTGGCGCTGCGCGAGACCATCGCTGCGAAAGATATTCCCAGGCAGCCATTTGCGGACCTGCTGAAGGCCTTCCGGCAGGACCAGACCGTCAAGCGCTATGCGACGTGGGGCGCTGTGATGGACTATTGCGTGTACTCGGCGAATCCGGTGGGGCGGCTGGTCTTGTATCTTTGTGGCTATCGTGACCAAGAGCGGCAGAGGCTGTCGGACGCCACCTGTACGGCGTTGCAGCTCGCCAATTTTTGGCAAGACGTCTCACGGGACTTGGAAAAGGGGCGGATTTACACTCCGCTCGACGCGGTTGCGGCGCAGGGTCTCACCGAGGGCAACATTGTCGAGCGGCGCTTCGACAATCGCTACGTGCGCCTGATGAAGGATCTGATCGCGCGCACGCGCGCGCTTTTTGCCGAAGGGATGCCTCTGGCAAAAATGGTGGATGCACGCCTCAGTGTGGACCTGGAGATGTTCAGTCGGGGCGGGCTGGCCGTGCTCGATGCCATCGAGGCGATGGGTTACGACACCCTCCACCGCCGTCCCGCAGTCAGCAAGCTGAAACAAGCTCGGCTCTTGGGCCGCACGCTGGCGTGGCACATGTTCGGCAAGAATCCGAAATCAGACGAGATTGCGGCTGCACCTTCCGTCGTAGGGGCCCAGCACCTGTCCCGACCCCGCCGGGATGCTGCGCCCCAATTGGGCACTACCATTGCGGATTCCTACGCAGAATGTCACCGCGTGGCGCGCGCCGCGCATAGCAATTTCTACCATGCCTTTTTTCTCCTTCCGAGACCGAAGCGGGATGCGCTGGCGGCCCTGTATGCGTTTATGCGCCTCGTGGATGACGTTTCCGATGAAGGTCAGGACCTCGCCGCGAAACAGCGCGGTCTGGCAAGATGGCGCGCCGCTCTCGATCAAGCGATCACCAGGCAGGCGCAAGTCTTTGACGGTACGGGCGCTTTGGCCTCGCCGGCTACGGCCTTGAATCGTGCGGCGGAGATCTTGCCCGCATTGGTGGACACGATTCTGCGGTACAAAATGCCCGCGCGCTATCTGCATGATCTGATCAGTGGAGCGGAGATGGATTTGACCGTGCGGACCTACCCGACGTTCGAGCGGCTGCGCGAGTATTGTTATCGCGTGGCCGGTGCTGTCGGATTGACGTGCACGCATGTTTTTGGCTTCCACGATGCGCGCGCACTGGACTTGGCTGACAAACTGGGATTGGCGTTCCAATTGACGAACATCATCCGCGACGTGCACGAGGATTACCAACTCGGGCGCCTGTACCTTCCCGAAGAAGATCTGGCGCGTTATCGGGTCTCGCCCCAGGATTTTGGCGGCAGCGAAGCGACGCTCGGAGTTCGAGAGTTGCTCCGGTTCGAAGCCGAGCGCGCCTGGCAGTTCTATGAAGAAGGTTCCGCCTTGCTGGGCCTGATCGATCCCGACAGCCGCGGTGCCTTGTGGCTGCTGGTGCATACTTACAGCGCGCTGTTGGGACGTATCGAGTCGCTGGGTTTCGCGGTCTTCGGCGAGAAGGTCCGGCTTCCCAAAACTGAAAAAATGATGTTCATCGCCAAGGCGCGTTTCGGGCGCCACACGGAAGAGAATATCCTTGAGAAGCGTGATCGTGATCGGCGGCGGGCTGGCGGGACTGGCAGCCGGCGTCGCGCTGGCTGAAGCGGGCTGGCGCGTGCGTCTGTTTGAGCAGCGTCCCTTCCTTGGCGGCCGGGCAACCTCCTACGTGTTGCCCGACGGCGAACACGTCGACAATTGTCAGCATGTGACCCTCGGTTGCTGCACCAATCTCGAAGACTTTTACCGCCGCGTCGGTGCCGCGGACAAGATCAAGTTTTTTGAACGCCTGCTATTTCTCGATCCGCAAGGCCGGCGAGGAGAGATGCGGGCCGGCATCCTTCCTGCGCCGTTTCATCTGATGGGATCCTTCGCGGCCTTTGCTCCTTTGGCCCTGCGGGACAAGCTGTCTATCGCGCGGGCCTTGCTCGATATTCTGCGGACCAATGGGAATCCGCCGGATCTCCAGCAAAGCGGCGGGATTTCCATGCTGGAGTGGCTTCGCCGGCGTGGCCAGACGCAGGGCGCGATCGAACGCTTCTGGCGCGTTGTCCTCGTGAGCGCTCTCGACGAGGAACTCCATCGGACCGACGCGCATTTCGGTGTTGACGTTTTCTGGAAAGCCTTTCTTTCCAACCGCACGGGCTACCGCATGGGAGTGCCCGCGGTGCCGCTCTCTAAGCTGTACGACGGATGCAAGGCGGAAATCGAGCGTCGCGGCGGCGAAGTCGTGCTCAGGTCGCCGGTGCGCGGCCTGAAGATCGAGAACGGCGAACTCGCTGGTGTGCGCTTCGACGAGGGGCGGGAAGAAACGGCCGATGCCTATGTTTTCGCCGTGCCCCATACCGCGTTAACGGAGTTGCTGCCGGTGAGCGTCAAGCAAAGCGATCTTGGATTGAAGAATCTGGACAAGATCAAAGTGTCCCCAATTACTGGTGTGCATTTCTGGTTCGACCGGCCCGTGATGGCCGAACCATTTGTGACGCTCTTGGATGCCACCACCCAGTGGATTTTCAACAAGACCGCTCTCTACGGCGATTCGAACGGAGCAGGGAAGAGCGCTCACGGTGGACAGTACCTCCAACTGGTGATCAGCGCGTCTTATGATTTATTGCCGAAGCCGCGGCAAGAGATCGTCGATCTGTGCTTGAAAGAAGTACGCCAGGCTTTGCCGGCCGCCCGCAACGCTCAACTGCTAAAGGCCACCGTGATCAAAGAACCGGCGGCCACATTCTCACCGGAGCCGGGTGTGGATCGCTGGCGCCCAAAGCAACAGACATCCGTGCGAGGCTTGTTTCTGGCGGGAGATTGGACCGCCACCGGCTGGCCCGCAACAATGGAAGGCGCCGTGCGCAGTGGTTATTTGGCCGCGGAAGCTCTGCTTCGCGTTGCCGGGGCCCCACACAAATTTGTGCAACCGGATCTCGAGCCCGATGGATTTGTCGCTATGTGGTTGGGCAAGCAGAGCACTGCGTCCCGCTCCGGAGGAAACGGATCGCCCATCTCTGGCATCTGATCATTGGTTGCAGATCTTCGTTCACGGTGCAATGAATTCGTAATCGCCGACGCGCCTCTCATTGATCGTAAGGCCCTCGCCAAGGGCGTCGAGCCTCTTATATTCGGCCCCGTGGGCCGCGAGGAATTCTTTGCAGGCTTGACGGGATTTCCAGAAATCCAGGGTGAGGTAAATCGCAGGACGAAGAGGATCGCGCAGAAGACGAGTCTCCTGGTAGTTGGAGTCGCACCGAAACAGCACAGCCCAGTCACCGGCGGGGCCATAGACTTTCTCGAATCTTTCTTCACAACCGGGCTTGACTTCGTACTCCCATAGGGCTAAAAACATAGAGGTCCCATCTCCTGCTCTCGGACGTACGCATCTCTGCAAGCAAACTCTAGGGAATGATTGCGCAATCCGCCCGAGTGTAGCAATCCGATTGGATACAAGCCCGGTTGGTAAGCGCGACAGCGCGAAAGCATAAATTCTAGTTGTTGCAGTCCGTCGAGACGGACGGACGGAGGCGTTTGTGGATCGAAAGTACGGTCACCGCGGTTACCGCGACGCAGAAAAGCACGAAAAAAAGGACAAATCGCACGACCGCAAGCCGCCCGCCGGCGGGCCGCGCGGCGCCGATCAATTCGGCCCGCGCACCCCGCGCATGGTCGGCACCGTGACGCGCGCGCGATGCTCGAATTGTGGCGCGGTGCTCGCGCCGGGCTTCGATCCCAAGGGCACGTGTCCCAAGTGCCAGTTCGAGTTGCACTGCTGCAAGCAGTGCCGCTTCTTCGATTCCGGCGCGCAGTTCGAGTGCACCCAGCCCATTCGCGAGCGCATCTCGCCCAAAGACGCGAAGAATTCCTGCACCTTCTACGAATTCCGCATGACCGTGGAAAAGGATACGGCGCCCACTTCTTACGCCCAGCCGGCCGCCGCCGGTTCGGCATCACCCGCGCCTCCGCGTCCCAATGACGCCCGCCAGGCCTTCGAGGATTTGTTCAAGAAGTAGCAAGGCCATGAAATCCTCGCGGCGCTCCTTCCTCGAAGCTGGCCTCGGTCTTCCTGTCCTTCTCGGCGCAGCTCCGTCGCCGGCTGCCACGTCGCAGGCCGCGGAAACAACCGGCTCAAAAGACTCTTCCTTCGATCCCTGGGTGGAAATTCACCGGGAAAACCTCCGCCACAACGTTAAGGAAATTTCACGCCGCGTCGCTTCGCGGCCCATCCTGGCGGTGATCAAAAACAACGGATACGGCATGGGCGTCGCCAATGTCGCTCGGCTCCTCGAGCCACAACCCGAAATCTTCGGCTTCGCTGTCGTCAAACTTCACGAAGCCATCTCCCTGCGCGATGCCGGCATCCGCAAGCCCATACTGCTTCTCGGCCCGTTCGACGAAAAGAATCTTGAAGATGCCGTTGCTCGCAGCGTCATGCCCATGGTCTACACGCCGCTTGGCCAGGCGATCGACAACATTGCGGCGAAAACGCAAAAGCCCGTCCCGCTGCACATCTGCGTCGATACCGGCATCGGCCGCGTTGGCGTCCCGTACTACCAGGCCGCACCGCTCGTCCGCGACCTTGCCGCCCGCAAGTCCGTGCAAATCCAGGGAACCATGATGACCTTTACGGAGGACCCGGACTTCGACAAGGAGCAGCTCCGCCGCTTCAACGAAACCTGTGCGTCTTTCGAAAAGGAAGGCATCTCTCTCGGAAAGAGGCATGCTGCTTCCAGCTTCAGCCTCTTCCAGCATCCCCATGCATTTTTCGACATGGTGCGCCCAGGCATGGCGATTTACGGCATCTATTCCGAAAACGAATTTCGCCGCGCGTCAATCATGGACCTTCGCCCCGCCATTAGCCTGAAGGCCCGCGTGATTTATGCGAAGAAGTTACGCCCTGGCGACAGTGCCGGCTACAACCGCGCGTACGTCGCCAAAGACGACGTTTGGGTGGCCACCCTCCCTGTCGGTCACGCCGACGGCTGGCCGCGCACCGCCCCGAAAGGGGCGAAGGTTCGCATCAACGGTGATTTGTACCCCGTGATCGCCTCCGTCTCCGCCAGCCATTGCATCGTGGAAATCGGGAGGGAAGAGCGCGTCAAAATCGGCGATGTTGCCACTTTTTTCGACACCCAACCCGGCTCCCGCCCCGAGGACCTTTCAGAAGCTTGCGGCGCCTCCGTCTACGACCTCACCATGCACCTCAGCCCCCTCCTTCCGCGCCGCTTCGTGTAATGGACTCCTTTGCAAGCGGCTCCCTGCCGTCTTTTTCTTCCTTCGCGCCGCTCTGAACCCACCTCCCTTAGCCTTTATATAATTGTTTATATATTCCAAGGTAATCCATGCTTTCACCTCGCCACGTGCGAGGAAAACGTACGATGCCCGCACGGCAAAACCCTCGCGGGCGTTGCATTTAGTACTACGCAATTCAGCCGACAAAGTACTAGGGTCTTGACTCGATTGTTACCGGCGCTGCCGAATGGTATCCAAATGGAGATGTGAGGTGTTGGCAGGGTTTCCAAGAGGCTGATCAAGGGACCAATCGCAGAGGAATCATCGACGCGCCATTCAAATCACTTCCAGCCCAAGACCTAGAGGAACGCCTTCTAGCCGGATCAGCGCGCCCTCACACCTCAGGTTTGCCCAGTCAAGGTCTGAACGACATGCCTTTGGACCGTACGCTCAGTGGCAGAATGGAAAGGCGGCTTCCGATCATCATCATGGTACGCCTCGCACAGACAGAACGTGCAGGTACCGATGAAGAAGAGAAGACGTACACCGATAACGTCAGTACACACGGCGCTCGCGTCTTCTCCAGGCGCTCCTGGCAACCGGGTGACCAGGTAATGGTAACTCCCGTGAACCAAGAATCAGCGACTTGCGGGAAGGTGGTTTATTGCCAAAGGCTGGCGGACGGCCGTTACGGCATCGGAGTGACGTTCCAAGGTCCCCCCGTC
>Ga0066710_100005868_pt1 | contig 11329 bp, 8 predicted proteins | sample GraSoiAngelo_159_FD_79666 | JGI IMG/M metagenome (GOLD analysis project Ga0066710, IMG submission 79666) | Grasslands soil microbial communities from the Angelo Coastal Reserve, California, USA - 14_1009_16_40cm | ecosystem: Environmental > Terrestrial > Soil > Grasslands | place: USA... | reverse complement strand
AGCGCCATACGAAGGGCCGTTGCTCGAGGTCGACGACCTGCGGACGTCGTTCGACACTCAGGGTGGCGCCGTGCGGTCCGTCGACGGCGTGTCGTTCACGCTCGAACGCGGGAAGACGTTGGGAATCGTGGGCGAGTCGGGCTCCGGGAAGACCGTGCTGTCGCGCTCGATCATGAACCTTCTGCCCAAGCGCGGGACCACGCGCCGCGGTTCGGTGCGGTTCGAGGGCAACGAGATCGTCGGCCTCTCCGACGCGGAGATGCGCAAGTTCTGGGGCGCGCAGATGGCGATGGTGTTCCAGGATCCGATGACCTCACTGAACCCGGTCATGAAGATCGGCAACCAGCTCAAGGAGTCGATCCGCGAACATCTCGACGTGACGAAGGAGTACGCGGGCGAGCTGGCCGAGTCGTTGCTCGCGTCGGTCCGCATCCCCGAGCCGCGCCAGCGGCTCGAGGAGTACCCGCACCAGCTGTCAGGCGGCATGCGCCAGCGCGTGTGCATCGCCATCGCGCTGGCGTGCGGTCCCAAACTGCTGTTCGCCGACGAGCCGACGACCGCGCTCGACGTGACCGTGCAAGCGCAGGTGCTCGACCTGATGCGCCAGCAACAGGACGAGCGCTTCATGGCGATGGTGCTGATCACCCACGACCTCGGCGTCGTCGCCGGCCGCACCGACAACATCGCGGTGATGTACGCAGGCCGCATCGTCGAGCAGGCGCCGACCGACGTGCTGTTCCGCGACATGAAGATGCCGTACACCGAGGCCTTGCTCTCCTCGATCCCGAAGCTCAACGAGCGAAGTCACACGAAGCTCAACGTGATCCCCGGCCGGCCGCCCGACCTCATCAATCCACCACCGGGCTGCAAGTTCGCGCCGCGTTGCACCTACGTGCAGGAGCGATGCCTCGAGGAAGAGCCGCCGCTCCGCGCGGCGCCGACACCGGGGCACCGCTTCCGGTGCTGGTTCCCGGTCGGCACTCCGGAGGGCGCGGATGCTCTCGCGCGAAACCGCGCGCGCGGCGGAGCGCCGGAGCCCTCGGTCGGTGCAGGTGCGAGCGTCGGCACCGCGGCGGCGCAGGGAGCGAGTAGCTGATGGCCGGGGTTGGGACTGCGCACCTGCGGGCGCTCGACGACGCGCTGCTGCGGGTCGAGCACCTCCTCGTGGAGTTCCCGCTCCGCCACGGCGCGAAAGTCAACGCGGTCACCGACGTCAGCCTCGACGTCCTCGAAGGCGAGACGCTGGGGCTCGTCGGTGAATCCGGCTGCGGAAAATCGACGACCGGACGCGCGATCGTCCAGCTCCCGCCACCGTCGGCGGGAAGTGTGCGCTTCGACGGCAAAGAGCTGACGCAGCTTCACGGCGAGACGCTGCGGAACGTCCGCCCCCGGATGCAGATGATCTTCCAAGACCCGATCTCGTCGCTCAATCCGCGCCGCCGCGTCGCCGACATCGTCGCCGAGGGTCTCGACATCTGGCGCATCGGTGATCGCGGCGCGCGAGCAGCCAAGGTCGCGGAGGTGCTCGACGCGGTCGGCATCGATCCGAAGAACGCGCGCACCCGCCGTCCGCACGAGTATTCGGGCGGTCAATGCCAGCGCATCTCGATCGCGCGCGCGATCGTCACCGAACCGAAGCTGATCATCTGCGACGAACCAGTGTCCGCGCTCGACGTCTCGGTGCAGGCGCAGATCATCAATCTTCTCGAGGAGATGAAGCGCCGGTACAACCTCACGCTGATCTTCATCGCCCACGACCTCGCGGTGGTGAAGAACGTCAGCGATCGAGTGATGGTGATGTATCTCGGGCGCGCCTGCGAGGTCGGTCCTCCTGACGATCTCTTCGCGCAACCCGCCCATCCGTACACCGCCGCGCTGCTCGCGGCCATCCCCGAGCCCGACCCCGAGAAGAAGCCGGATCCCGAACGGGTCCTCGGCGGCGAGATCCCGTCACCGATCGATCCTCCGAGCGGCTGCCGGTTCCGCACGCGGTGCCCGAAAGCGGAGCCGCGCTGCGCGGTGGAGGTGCCGGAGATGCGCGAGATCCGGCCGGCGCAGTTCGTCGCCTGCCACTTCCCGCTTGCGCCGGGCGAGCAGCTCGACTTCTCGGCACCGGGCCTTCGGGCCGACGGCGGCGCCGACCGCGGCTACGCCCCCGACCTCGAGCCGGTCCGCTGGGACCCCGACACCGGCCCCGCCCTCCCGAGCGAAGACGACAACTGATGCGTGCATGAACTCCCTCTATGGGAGTTCATGCACGCATCGCATCAGGCAGCCAGTTGCTCCGCCGGGGGTTCGAGGGCGAGGGCGAAGACTTGGGCGACATCGTCGACGAAGTGGAACGTCACGTGCTCACGCACTCGTTCGGGGACGTCGTCGACGTCGGGCTCGTTCCGTCGCGGCAGGATCACGGTCGTCAGACCGGCACGCTCCGCGGCCAGCACCTTCTGCTTCACGCCGCCGATCGGCAGCACCCGGCCTTGCAGCGTGACCTCGCCGGTCATGCCTACGTCGCCGCGTACCGGCCGGCCACTCAGCAGGCTCGCCAACGCGGTCGTCATCGTGATGCCCGCGGACGGGCCGTCCTTGGGGATCGCACCCGCCGGCACGTGCACATGGAACCGCCGACGCGTCGCTTCGGGATCGATCCCGAGCGCGGCGCTGTGGCCCTGCACATACGACAGCGCGATCTGCGCTGACTCCTTCATCACGTCACCGAGCTGACCGGTGAGCACGAGCCCAGGCTCGCCGTCCATCGCCGTAGCTTCGATGAACAGCACGTCGCCACCGGTGCCCGTGACCGCGAGTCCGGTCGCCACGCCGGGCGCTGCCGTGCGTTCCGCGACCTCCTCGGCGAAGAACTTCGGGCGGCCCAGCGCGTCACGAAGCGTGGCGTCATCGACAGTGAGCGGTGGTTGTGCATTGCCGGACGCGAACCGCGCCGCGAGCTTGCGCAACAGCTTGCCCAATTCCCGTTCGAGGTTCCGGACACCGGCCTCGCGCGTGTAGTCGGTGACGATCGTTCGCAGGATCTCGTCGCCGAGCTCCACCTCATCCGGCCGCAGACCGTTCTGCCGGAGCTGACGCGCGAGCAGATGGTCGCGACCGATTGCCACCTTCTCGTCTTCCGTGTAGCCGTCGAGACGGATCACTTCGAGACGGTCGAGTAGCGGTCCGGGAATCGTGTCCACGACGTTCGCCGTCGCGAGGAACAAGACGTCGGACAGGTCGAGATCAACTTCGAGGTAGTGATCGCGGAACGTGTGGTTCTGCGCCGGGTCGAGCACCTCGAGCAGCGCGGACGACGGGTCACCGCGCCAGTCGGCGCCGAGCTTGTCGACCTCGTCGAGGACGATGACGGGGTCCATCGAGCCCGCCTCGCTCAACGCGCGCACGATCCGGCCCGGACGGGCGCCGACGTAGGTACGCCGGTGACCGCGCACTTCGGCCTCGTCGCGTACACCACCGAGCGCGACCCGGCCGAACTTGCGGCCGAGCGCGCGTGCGATCGATTCACCCAGTGATGTCTTGCCCACACCCGGCGGTCCGACCAGAGCGAGGATCGCGCCAGCACCGCGGCGGTCCTGTTCACCGTCGAGACCTCGCTCGGCGCGCAGCTTGCGCACCGCGAGGTACTCGACGATGCGGTCCTTCACGTCGTCGAGGCCGGTGTGGTCCGCGTCGAGCACTGCGCGCGCCGCGGCCACGCTTTCGACATCTTCGGTGCGCGTTCCCCACGGCACCTCGAACAGCGTGTCGAGCCACGTGCGAATCCAGCCGTACTCGGGGTTCTGCTCGCCGGTTTGCTCCAGGCGGTCGACCTCGCGGTTGGCTGCCTCACGCACTCTCTCCGGAAGGTCGAGCTCTTCGAGCTTGCGCCGGTACTCGCTGACGACGTCGCCGTCGGCGTCGTTGCCAAGCTCCTTGCGGATCGCAGCCATCTGTTCGCGCAGCAGAAACTCGCGTTGACGCTTGTCGATGCCCTCCGTGACATCGGAACGGATCTTCGCTGCGAGCTCCAGCTCGGCCAGGGCATCACGCGCCCACGACACCACCATCTCGAGCCGGGCCTGCACATCGACCGTCTCGAGCAGCTCGACCCGGCGCTCGGGCGAGAGGTCCGGCCACCACCCAGCCGTGTCCGCCAGCGCGCCCGGCTCGGTCACACCGTGGAGCGCCTCGGAGAAGCGCGACGCACCGAGGTGCTGTGCGACCGCGCCGATCACCGCGCGGTATTCGCGCACCAGCTCGTCGACGCGAGCCGGATCGCCCGTTTGCTCCGTGACCGGCTCGGCCTCGACCCACAACGCGTCGGTCGTGCCGGGGACGCCGACACCGATGGCGGCGCGGTGCAAGCCGCGCAGCACGAGGGCGCGCTGTCCGTTGGGAAGCTCGCCGCTGTTCTCGACCCGGGCGATAGTTCCGACCCGGGAGTAACGGCCGTCCACGCGGGGGACGAGGAGGAGCAGCCGCTCACCGTCGTTGGCAGCGTCGGCCGCCCGCTGGGCCTCGTCGCTTTCGAGCGCCAGCGTGACGACCATTTGGGGCAGGACCACACCGTTCGCCAAGGGCAGCAACGGCAGGGTCAGCCTCGTCGTCTCGGACATCAGGGCCTCGGTTTCCGGGGTTCTTGGAGGCGATTACACAATTACAGCCCCAAAAACCGAGTATGAGAGTCAGGTATTCCCCGGGGCTACTCGTCGCCAGGTCCGGCCGGATCATCCGGGCCCTCCTCCTGGAGCGGCTCGGGATGGGTCATGCGCTCGGGCCGGACCAGCCGGCGGAACTCCTCCACGGTGAGATGCCCCAGCGCGACCGCCGCCTCCTCGAGCTTCAACCCGTGATGGTGGGCGTGCTTGGCGATCGTCGCCGACGTGTCGTAGCCGAGGTGCGGGCTGAGCGCAGTGACAGTCATCAGCGAGTTCTCGACGTAGCCGGCGATCCGCTCTTCGTCGGCTTCGACACCCTCGATCGCGAACTCGCGGAAGTTCCGGCACGCGTCGGCCAGCAGGTCGACCGAGTGCAGGAAGTTGAAGATGATCACGGGCTTGAACACGTTGAGCTCGAAGTTGCCCTGTGAGCCGGCGACGCCGATGGCCGTGTCGTTGCCGATGACCTGCACGCACACCATCGTCATCGCTTCGCTCTGCGTCGGGTTCACCTTCCCGGGCATGATCGACGACCCCGGCTCGTTTTCGGGGAGGATGAGCTCGCCCAGCCCGGCGCGGGGTCCAGACGCGAGCCAGCGGATGTCGTTGGCGATCTTCATGAGCGACGCGGCGAGCGTCTTGAGCGCGCCACTCGCCATGACCAGCGCGTCGTGCGCGGCCAGCGCCGCGAATTTGTTCGGCGCCGACGTGAACGGCAGGCCGGTGAGGTCGGCGATCACCTTCGCGGTGCGCTCGGCAAATTCCGGGTGCGTGTTGAGCCCGGTACCGACCGCGGTGCCCCCGATCGCGAGCTCGTAGAGGCCGGGCAGGACGAGCTGGATGCGGTCGAGGTTGTCGTCGAGTTGCGCGACGTACCCCGAGAACTCCTGGCCGAGGGTCATCGGGACCGCATCTTGAAGGTGGGTCCGGCCGATCTTCACGATGTGATCGAACTGCTTCGCCTTGGCCGCGAGCTCGTCACGCAGGGCAGCCACGGCCGGAACGAGCTCGTGCACCACCTCTTCGGCCGCGGCAACGTGCATCGCGGTGGGGAACGTGTCGTTCGACGATTGCGACATGTTCACATGGTCGTTGGGGTGGATCGGCTTCTTGGAGCCGCGCTCACCACCCGCGAGCTCGATAGCCCGGTTCGAGATCACCTCGTTGACGTTCATGTTGGTCTGCGTGCCGCTGCCCGTCTGCCAGACGTACAGCGGGAACTCCTCGTCGAGCTTGCCCTCGAGGATCTCGTCGGCCGCGGTGATGATCAGCTGCGCGTGCTCGTTGCTCAGGGTGCCCAGATCACGGTTGACCATCGCGGCGGCCTTCTTGAGCAACGCCATTCCACGGATTACAGCTTTCGGCATGCGGTCGTTGCCGATCGCGAAGTGGTGCAACGACCGTTGGGTCTGCGCGCCCCAGTAGCGCGCGGCGGGGACCTCGACCGGCCCCATGCTGTCGGTCTCGGTGCGGGTTTCGCCCTGCGCCATCCCGGTGCCTCCACGAGATACTGGTCTTCGCGCGGACGCTACCTCAGGGGACGCCGCCGCCTTCACTCGTACGCCGCACCGCGCGTGCGGTCTTGCGGCGCAGGTACGGCGCGAGCGCACCCGCGATCCGCGCGAGCGTGGCAGTTTGGACGTCGACGGTGATCACCGGGCGATCATGTTCGATGCCACGCACGATGGCGGTGGCAACCTGGTCCGGTCGGCGCGGCGTGATCGACGCGGACAGGCGGGCCGTCACTGAGGGCTTGGTCTCGTTCTCTCGCTCGAGGCCCGGCGTGAGCGTGTCGGGCGGGTACACGCACGACACGCGGATGCTGTACTCCGAGAGCTCGCCGTACAGGGTCTCGGCGAGGCCCCGCACTGCAAACTTCGCGGGCGCGTACGCGCTGTACCCGTAGACGCCGATCAGTCCCGCCGTCGACGAGACCAGTACGAGGTGACCGCGGCGCCGGACAATCATCGCCGGCGTGACGGCGCGCACGGCGTGGAGCGTCCCGAAGTAGTCGACGTCCATCTGGTCCCGAAACGTCGCGGCGTCGAGCTCCTCGAATCGTCCCGGACGTGAATATCCCGCGCAGGTCACGAGCACGTCACACGGTCCATGGCGTTCGACCACCTCGTCGACGGCGCGCTGCACCGCAGTCGCGTCGGTGACGTCCGCCGATGCCGCCGCGACTTCCGAGTTCCCGTCGGCGGTCAGCTCGCGGGTCGCCGCATCGAGACGCTCGGGATCCCGCGCGACGATCGACACTCGGGCGCCCCGTTCGCGCGCAACCCGCGCCACCGCGAGACCGATTCCACTCGACCCGCCGGTGATCACGACGTGGGCATCCTCGAGGCGCGTCACGGACGTAACGCTGCCACGCGGTCGGCGCGCTGGTCGACGTGTGCGCGGTACCGTGCCCGCGGTGACGACACCCGTCTATCAACTCGCCGACCGGTTCGTGGAGCGCTACGCGGCCCTCGACCCCGTCGCGGCGACACTCGAAGGCCTCACCGGCCACGACGCCGAGATGACCGATTACTCACCCGACGGGCACGCCGAACGGGCAGAGCACGATCGGGCCGTGCTCGCCGAGCTCGGCCATACCCCCGGCGAGAACGAGGACGACCGGCTGGCCGCCGCGGTCCTGCGCGACCAGCTGCGGTGGGGACTCGACCTGTTCGACGCCGGCGACCACCTGCGTGAGCTCAACATCATCCACTCCCCCATGCAGGCCGTCCGGCAGGTCTTCGACCTCATGGCGACCGATACCGAGGACGACTGGGAGAAGATCGCGGCGCGGCTCGCGCTCGTACCACAGGCGTTGTCGAGCTTCGAGTCGACCCTGCGCGAGGGAGCGCGCCAAGGACTGGTGGCCGCCGTACGCCAGGTCGTGGCCTGTGCGCGGCAGGCCGACGCGTGGAGCGGCCAAACCGGGGACCGGCCGTACTTCTCGATGCTCGTCGACCGATTCGACGCGGATCGGGTCCATGCGCCCGCACTGGTCGCGCGCCTCGAGCGGGTGGCGGAACGGGCGACGCAGGCGTACGCCGCGCTGGGCCGGTTCCTCGTCAACGAGTACCTGCCGCATGCGACCGAGCGCGATGCGGTCGGCCCGGAGCGCTACGCGCGGCACGCCAAGGTGTTCAACGGCATCGACCTCGATCTCACCGAGACGTACGCGTGGGGATGGGACGAGCTGCACCGCATCGAACACGCCATGGGTGAGGTCGGTGAACGCATCCTGCCCGGAGCGCCGCTGCCCGAGGTCTTCGCGCACCTCGAACGCGACCCGACCCGCAGCATCGACGGTGTCGACGAGTTCCGTTCCTGGCTCCAGGCGCTGCTCGATCAAACCGTCGCCGAGCTCAACGGCAAGCACTTCGACATTCCGGAACCGGTGAGGCGCGTCGAGGCGATGATCGCGCCGCCCGGCGGCGCGGCCGCGATGTACTACACCGGCCCCTCCGAGGACTTCAGCCGTCCGGGCCGCACGTGGTACCCCACGCTGGGCAAGGCGCGCTTCCCGCTCTGGGGCGAGGTGTCGATCTGCTACCACGAAGGCGTACCGGGACATCATCTTCAGATCGGGATGGTGCGGTACCTCGCCGACCGACTGAGCCGCTTCCAACGCACGCTCGCGGGCTGCTCCGGGCACGCCGAAGGGTGGGCGCTCTACGCGGAGCGGCTGATGGCCGAGCTCGGCTACCTCGACGACCCCGCGTACGAGCTGGGCATGCTGCGCGCCCAAGCAATGCGCGCGGTGCGCGTCGTCGTCGACATCGGCCTGCACCTCGAGCTCGAGATCCCGGCCAGCGACCACTACCACCCCGGCGAACGGTGGACGCCCGAGCTCGCCCTGCCGTTCGTGCTCGAGCGCAGCCGCTTCCCCGAGGACTTCATGGCCAGCGAGCTCGACCGCTATCTCGGTTGGCCCGGACAGGCCATCAGCTACAAGGTCGGCGAACGTGTCTGGCTAGGGGCACGAGATGCCGCGCGCGTGCGGTTGGGCTCTGCGTTCGACCTCAAGGAGTTCCACGCCCGCTCGCTCGCGCTCGGCCCGATGGGGTTGGGCCTACTCGAAGAAGAACTCGCGCGGATCTAAGTGGCGGGCGAGCAGTTTCACTTCCACGCCGAGTCGTACCTGGCCGAGGTGCGGCGCGAGGTCCCGGCGTACGACGAGTTGCAAGCGGCGATTGCCGACGCCGCCGCGAGCGTCAGCCCGCAGCGCGTGCTCGACCTCGGCGCGGGCACCGGCGAGACCTCCCGCGTCTTGTTGGAACGGTGCCCGGGCGCCGCGTTCGTCCTTCTCGACGAGAGCCCGGAGATGCTGGCGAACGCCGTGAACGTGTTGCCTGACGACCGGATCGAGCGTGTCGTTACGGGCGACCTCCTCGACGCGCTGCCTGATGGCCCGTTTGACGCCGTGATCTCCGCGCTCGCCGTTCACCATCTCGATTCGGAGCACAAGCGGCTGCTGTTTTCGCGCGTACGTGGTCTGCTTCCCGCGGGCGGCCGCTTCGTGATCGGTGACGTCGTCGTGCCCGACAACCCTGCCGACGCGATCACCCCGCTGTCACCGATGTACGACCGCCCCGATCGTGTCGAAGATCTCCTCTCCTGGCTCGGCGCCGCCGGCTTCGCAACTTCGGTGCCGTGGACCCGTCAAGACCTCGCAGTCATCGCGGCCGTTGCGGGCGCGTGAGCGCGCGCGGGCTTACGGCGGGCTGCGGCCGTTGTTTGCTTCGCGGTTGCTCGATTTTCGATGGCTACGAGGAACCGGGCCTCGGATCTACGCCGCCGCACTCGACTCCGTACGAACGGAGCGCGTGGAGCACTTTCGCTAGCCATTGGTTCTTTGGGCCCCAGATGTCGATCCAGTTCGACCCGGTGAGCCAGTAGCGGACGTCGTCGGGATAAGACGTGTCGTCGAGTCTGAGTGGAAGCAGCGGCCGATCGGCCTCGAATGCCAGCTTGATCTCAGTCGCGACGTGCTTGGACCGAAGAGAGCTCTTCGAAGCAAGCACGACAAAGACCTTGCACCCCTCGATCGCGGCGACAACTTCGGGGCCGTAGTTCTGGCCACCATCGATGTTGTCGACCGCAATCCAGACGGTCGCGTTGGCGTTCCGTAGCTCGTCGGCAAGCTGCAGCGCGGGTGCGGCGTCCTCGTCTTGGGCGTAGCTGATGAAGATGTCACTCTCTGGCGCCAGGGCATCCGGGCGATCACGAGGCTCGCGCGTGCGGGAAGCGAGCGACTGCGCGTACCAGTCATCGCGGTAGACCAGCTCGACGTCGCCCACACCAACGACGGAGCCGTCGCGGAGCGGATGCCGCTGGCCCAGTCCAAGTCGCCGGCCGTTGACAGTCGTCCCGTTGGCGGAACCGAGGTCCTCGATCCAGTCGACACCGCGGTCCCGTTCGACTGACGCGTGCCGTCGTGAGATCGAGCGATCCGGATCCAAGTCCGTGAGGTCCACCTCCGGATCGACCCGGGCATCTTCGTCTCGCCGCCCGATCAGCGTGTGCTGCTCGAGCGCCCAGGTTCGTCCTTGCGCCTCGAGCATCGCTGGCGGCGTCGACGCCTTTCGCGACCGTCGTGACAATGCGGCCAGGCGTCGTGCTAGGGACACTCGTACCTCACAGGCGCGGCGACGGTGACCGAACGGCGCGGGGAAATCAAATGGAACCGTGCCGAACCACTCACACCTCGGTCACCGGTGAACGTGAAGGTGAGTGGAATCAAGAGCGAGCTCACGGACGACCTCACCCGCGCCGATCGCGTCGCGAGCTGACTGTCGTCCGGTCCCGTCCACCGGAAGCGAAGCACGCCGGGGCTGCCGTTCATCGCGATCGTGGCCGTGTAAGTGATCTCGGCGCGGGGACAGTGGAAGGTCACGTGGCTGGGTCGTTCCGTCAGGGTCACGCGCTCGACCGCGAGCGAAACCGACCGACGGGCAGAATCCGAACCGATCGCGAACGCAGCGATTCCCGCCGCGACCGCGACCGCCGCGCCGATCGCGACGACGTAAGTACCTCGCCGACCCGGCCTGAACACGCGATCGCGGGCACGCCGCAACTCCCAGACGTCGGACTGCCCACTGCCGGCGTCGGCGTCAGGAACGCCGGGGCGGACGATGGTCTCTCGCGCCTCGCACTTCATGACCGACCTCCCGGCCCACCGCGCCCGCCGTACTGAAGGTCGCGCAGCCCCCTCAGACGCTACCCTCGCTCCGCCGGCCGGGTGATGTGGGGGCGCGGGCGTGATCGTCTGGGTGCTGATCACCGTGGCGGGCTTGGCGTTGGCGGCGGGCCTGCGCTGGCGCGCCCGCCGCGCACACATCGTGCGACTGGGCTCGTATCAGCTCGACGCGGTGTTGGGCTCGGGCACTTCAGGTGTCGTCTTTCGCGGCCTCGATGCGACCGGGCGTCACGTCGCAGTCAAGGTGCTCGACCCGCGCTGGCACGACGACACGGAGTTCGTGACCCGCTTCCGCGCCGAAGCCGACGTGATGCGGCGCATCGAGCATCCGAACTGTGTGCGGGTCCTCGACGTCATCGACGACGGTGTCGTACTCGCGATCGTCAGCGAACTCGTCGACGGCGCCTCGCTCGCCGCAGTGATCGAACGCGCTGGTCGCCTCACTGGTCCTCAAGCCTCCGGTGTGCTCTCCGGCGCGCTCCAGGGT
>Ga0066710_100005867_pt1 | contig 11329 bp, 7 predicted proteins | sample GraSoiAngelo_159_FD_79666 | JGI IMG/M metagenome (GOLD analysis project Ga0066710, IMG submission 79666) | Grasslands soil microbial communities from the Angelo Coastal Reserve, California, USA - 14_1009_16_40cm | ecosystem: Environmental > Terrestrial > Soil > Grasslands | place: USA... | reverse complement strand
CGCCAACTCGCTTGCTAACCTCGATGATGATCTTTCCGGTACGCTTGTCAGCGTCCACGATCACGTGGTCGCCATGCAGCACTTCGCCGTCGAGGATCTTCAGCGCCAGCGGATCCTGCACCAACTTTTGGATTGCCCGCTTCAACGGACGCGCGCCAAAGTTCGGGTCAAAGCCTTCCGTGAATAGGACGTCCTTGGCCGCTTCGGTCAGCTCGAGTGAGATCTTGCGCTCCGCAAGCAGGCGCCGCACGTCTTCCAATCTCAGCTCGACGATCTTCACCAGTTGTTCCCTGCCCAGCGGGCGGAAAACGATGATGTCATCCACACGGTTCAGGAACTCCGGTTTGAAGTGCCCGTGCAGGGCGTTCATAACCAGCTTGCTGGCCGCCGCAAATTCGTCCGCAGTGCGCATGGTGTCGGCTTGCAGGTAAGCCGATCCGATGTTTGAGGTCATGATGATGACGGTGTTGCGGAAGTCAACAGTCCGGCCCTTGCCGTCGGTCAAGCGACCATCGTCCATGATTTGCAGCAGAATGTTGAACACGTCCGGATGCGCCTTCTCAATTTCGTCAAATAAAATTACAGCATAGGGACGCCGCCGTACCTGCTCGGTGAGCTGACCGCCTTCGTCGTATCCCACGTAGCCGGGAGGTGCGCCAATCAGACGGGAGACGGCATGCTTCTCCATGTACTCGGACATATCAATGCGAACCAGGGCGTGCTCGTCATCGAAAAGGAACTCAGCCAAAGCTCGTGCTAGTTCGGTCTTGCCCACGCCAGTCGGACCCAGAAAGATGAAGGACCCAATGGGACGCTTAGGATCGCTGAGACCTGCACGCGACCGACGGATGGCGTTAGAAACCCGCTCCAACGCCGTATCCTGACCAACTACGCGCTGGCGCAACCGGTCTTCCATAGTCACCAGCTTCTTAACTTCGCTCTCCAGCATTTTCGAGACTGGAATGCCCGTCCATTTGGACACAATCCGGGCCACATCCTCTTCATCCACTTCTTCCTTGAGCATGCGGGACTTGCCCTTTACGTCCATCTGCGCCGTTAGCTTGTTTAGTTCTTCTTCCGTCTGGCGTAACAAGCCGTAGCGGATTTCGGCGACGCGCTGAAGATTGCCCCTGCGCTCCTCGGTCTGTTCTTCGAGCTTCAATTGTTCAATCTTTTCTTTGAGCTCACGAGCCCGTGCGATCAGTTCTTTTTCCCGCTTCCAGTTGACCTTGAGGATATTGGCGCGCTCCCGAATCCCGGCCAGTTCTTTGTCAATCGTCGCCAGCCGCTCTTTGGAATTTGGATCGTCTTCTTTCTTCAGGGCTTGACGTTCGATCTCCAATTGAGTCGCCCTGCGTTCGAGCTGGTCGATTTCGGTGGGCATGGAATCGATCTGTATACGGAGAGAAGCCGCTGCTTCGTCGATCAGGTCGATGGCCTTGTCAGGCAGGAAACGGTCGGAGATATAGCGATGGGACAGTGTTGCCGCCGCCACAATCGCTGAATCTTTGATGCGGACGCCGTGATGTACCTCGTACCGTTCCTTCAGTCCACGCAGGATGGCGATCGTGTCCTCAACGTTGGGCTCACCCACCAAAACAATCTGGAAGCGGCGTTCCAGTGCCGCATCCTTCTCGATATATTTGCGGTACTCGTTCAGCGTGGTAGCGCCGATGGCGCGCAGTTCCCCGCGAGCCAGCGCCGGCTTCAGCATGTTGGAAGCGTCGATCGCGCCTTCGGCGGCGCCCGCTCCCACCAGCGTGTGCAATTCGTCGATGAACAGAATGATCTTCCCGGCAGAGTCTTCAATTTCTTTCAGCACCGCTTTCAGGCGATCTTCGAATTCACCTCTGTATTTCGCTCCCGCCAGCATGGCTCCCAGATCGAGGGCCACAACACGCTTGTTTTTCAAGACCTCCGGGACGTCACCCGAGATAATTCGCTGCGCCAAGCCTTCCACAATGGCAGTTTTGCCGACGCCGGGTTCTCCGATCAGCACGGGATTATTTTTGGTACGGCGGGAAAGCACCTGCACCACCCGGCGGATCTCTTCATCGCGTCCGATCACCGGATCGAGCTTGCCTTTGCGGGCCTGCTCCGTGAGGTCGCGAGCATAACGCTCCAATGCCTGATACTTGGCTTCGGGATTCTGGTCAGTGACCTTCTGCGAGCCGCGTACCGCGGTCAAGGCTTTCAGAATCCCGTCGTAGGACGCACCATGGCGCGCCAGAATTTCCTGCGCGGGATTGCGCTTCACTTGGGTGATGGCAAGCAGCAGGTGCTCGGTGGAGACATACTCGTCTTTGAAGTTGTCTGCTTCCTTGAAGGCACGCTCCAGAACCTGGTTGACGCTCTGGGAAAGGGTTGGCTGAAACGCGTCACCGCCAGACACTTTGGGAAGGCGCTCGATCTCCTGGTACGCATCACGCAATACAGCTTGAGCTCCGATGCCAATCTTCTCCAGAACCGGCGGCACGATGCCCTCCCGGTCTTCCAGCAGGGCTGCCAGCAGGTGCACCGGCATGAGCTCAGGATTGCCGTGCTCTGAAGCCAGAGTGCTGCCGCGTTGCACCCCTTCCTGCGCCTTCACCGTAAATTTATCCCAGGGTATTGCCATTGTTTTGTCCTTCAGTTAATCATTCTCTGCTTAAGTCCACCGAAATGCCACGGGTTATGGGCGGATTCGATGAAACACAGAGTCTTGCCTCGGCTTAAATCTCAAAAAAAAGGGGGACGGGTCCACCCGTCTCCCTTTTGCAGCTGAATAACCGGTGGCGTTACGCCGCTCGGCTGGTACCTTTGGATTCTTTGCCTTCCAGAGTACGCTCGCTGCCAACGTTCACTTTGATTTGCTTTGGTTTGGCTTCGGCCTTCTTGGCCAGGTTAACTTTCAACACGCCCTTATTGTAGGTCGCGTTTACCTGCTCGGGATCAACCGTGTTGGGCAGCGTGAACGACCGAGTAAAGCTTCCATACTGCCGCTCAACCCGGCGGAAGTTCTCTTCTTTTTCTTCCTTCTCGAACTTACGCTCGCCGTGCACGGTCAGGGTGTTGTTCTCGATGCGGACATCAATGTCCTTCTCGTCGATTCCCGGAACTTCAATCTTTAGCGTGATGCTGTGTTCGTCTTCGTAGACGTCCACTGGCGGGGCAAAGTTGGTGGTAGTCAAGGATTCCTCCGGACCACCCTCCGCGCGATATTGGTCGCGGACTAAACGGTTCATGCGCTCTTGTAAGGTGGTGAACTCACGGAAAGGATCCCAACGGGTTAATACTGTCATAGCTGAATTCCTCCTAAAAAATGTCGCTCACGGCATTGGATGCTCATTAAGCTTGAAGGAATCATAAAATATGAGTGTGTTATTGTCAACTACGTTACGACATTTATTTTCAATAATTTAAGAGACGATAAAACACTTCAAATAGGCGGTTTCCGGCACTCCCAGCAGCACGGGATGATCCGGGGATTGACCTCTTCGTTCCAGCACCCGAAGTGGTCTGCGCAGGTCTCCGGCAGCTTCCATCAACATTTGGGTGAAGTCGGCTTCGCTCACATGGTAGGAACACGAACAGGTGACGAGGACTCCTCCCGGGCGCAGCATCTTCAGAGCGCGGAGGTTGAGCTCTTTGTAGCCGCGCATCGCGGTTTCGAGGTTTCGCTTGCTCCGGGCGAAAGCCGGGGGATCAAGCACAATCGTGTCGTACTGGTGCCCGGCGTCAGCGTAGTCGCGCAACAAATCGAAGGCATTGGCTTCAATCCATTCCAGCTCGCGTTCGTTCAAGGCTGCATTGCGTTCCGCAACTTCGAGAGCGGATCGCGAACTATCCACCCCCGTGACCTTCGAGCATTGCTGTGCCAGATGCAAGGCGAATCCTCCTTGATAGCAGAAAACATCCAGTGCCTCCCCTCGTGCGTATCGCCGTGCTGCGGCATAGTTTTCACGCTGATCGAGAAAAGCTCCGGTTTTCTGCCCTAGCAGAGCATCAAAATGAAATCGCACCCCGTTCATGGAAAAAACGGTGCTGCTCTTTGCCCCAAGAGCCAGCCCCGAGGCGCGCCCTGGAAGCTGTTCCAGCTCACGAACCCGCGGATCGACGCGTTCCACAATCGAAACCGGTTTCAGCCGGTCGCTTAGTTCTGAGAGGATGGTTTGACGCTGTGGCTCCGAATCCATGGCCTGTGTGAGGACCTGGAACGAGAGCAGATCGTTATAGCGGTCCACGATCAGGCCGGGAAGAAAGTCGGCCTCGCTGAATATCAAGCGATAGGCATCGGTTTCGCCGACTACCTGCTCGCGGTAGGCGATTGCGGCCTGGATCCGCTTCCGCACTAAACCGGGCAAGTCTTCCACTTTGCCCTTGGAAACCATGCGAATGGCGATCTGGGAAGCACTGCTGTACAGTGCAGTTCCTAAAAACTTTCCGCGTTCGTCGGCAACGTCCACCACAGCGCCGGGAGGAACTCCATCGCTGGAAACGATATCCGAGCGATAGACCCATATGTGTCCGTTTCTTAAGCGACCGGATCCCCGGGGCGAAAGCTTCACGATGGGACGTGTCTCTACCGAAAGCGAAGATTGTCGAGGCATGGGGAAATCTTAAACCCCGTGGGGCTGCGGACACACTTCATCCCTATCGGTGATGGTTTACGGTTGTGAAGTGTAAGCGCGGTATTAGCTGGCCGCTGGATGCCGGGAAGTTTCCGACGCTAGGTGAGACTTTTCTGCGCGAGCCACCTTCAGATCGGCATTTAGCTCGTCGAGGATTACCATGGGCAACTCTTCCGCCCATTCGTCCAATTGTTGCTCTTCCAATCCGCCCTTAAGGCGAATGGCAGACCGGATGTCATCAGCAAAAGCTGTAGTGAACTCCCCTGGTTGAAATTCGGTGTCGCCTACTTTCCTTCCAGTATGAGCGTCGTACACTCTTCGACTGGAGCTTCCTTGGGCATTCACAAAAGCAAGAAAGGCCTCGCCGAGTCCCTCGAAATCGGGACGATAGAACCATGCCTTGTCGATGTGGATTTTCGGCCGCGCTCTTCGTTTCGCGGTCAGACTTGGCCGCTCCGGCGCAATCTCGTTTGCCGGATTGTAGTAGAGAACCCTCTGGCAGGATTCACAGATGACCATCTGTCCGCTGCGTACATCGTTATAGGTCTGGGGCCGAAGCATGACCTGGCAAGTCAGGCACTTCTGATCGCGAACCTCCGAAAGCCCACTACCGCGGAATTTTGACACCCGATCGTAATGGCGCAACAAATCGGGATTCACTCCTGCTCGCGCTTTGTCGCGTTTTGCGTTCCACTCTGCCAGCTGTTTTTCGTCTTCCACGGTGCGTTCGCGAGCTTCGGTTTTCTCTTTTTCTATCTCCGCCATCTCTGCTTTTATTTCCAGTTCGGCGGCCTTATCACTCTTCTCCCTAGCTTCTTCAGCAACCATCAACTCGAGAATCTTGTCCTCATTGGCGCGTATGTCCTGCTCCGCGAATTGAATTTCATGCATCAATGCGCGGTACTGCTCGTTGGTCTTCACTTCGAGAGACTGGTCGCGATACTTGGAGATCTTCTGCTGCACGTCCTTGATGGCGGTTTCGTACTTTCGGCGGTTAGCTTCGTCGGCCTTGACAGCAGTTTTGGCGTTTTCCAGAAGCGCCTTGGTTCCCGCCAGCTTCTATTCAATTGCCGCTACGCGCTTGGGTAGAGCAGCGATTTCTTCTTTCAAGCGAAGGACTTCCCGGTCGGCTTGTTGCAATTCAATTAGGTTTTGTACGTCTGGAAGCATCATTCAGAGGGCACTATCGTGATTTTAGCATGCGAACGCAGACATTTTGCCGATACTGGCGGACCCGGGGCGACCGCGGCTTCCCTGCATCGTCCCGCTCCGACGGTGTACACTTTTCAACCCTGCTTATGGTCACCCTCTTACCCGGAGTTTTCCGCATGAAACGACTGGTTCTATTGACGTTGGTCCTTTTTCTGCTCGTCCCGTGGGCGATAGCCCAATCCGCCGGTCCCGACCGCTCAGGGAAAGAACAGCTCACGATTGAAGCGATCTTCGCCGAAGGCGGCATCACCGGTCGAGGACCCGAAACTATCAAGTGGAGTCCGGACAATACCAAATTCTCCTTCATCCAGCGCGACGATTCCGGCGAACACGGTGAACTGTGGTATGTGGATGCGGTCACGGGCGAGAAAAAAGTACTAGTTAGCGAAGTAAAACTAGCCGCACTCGCCCCGCCTATCAGCAAGATTCAGGACGAGCGCGAAAAAGAACGCATCACCCGCTACCATGTGGCTTCTTACCTCTGGGCTCCCGACTCCAAACATCTGCTATTTGATTCCCGGGGCCAGTTGTGGATTCATTCCGTCGATACCGGCACTGCAGTTCAGTTCACTTCGAGCCCGGACCCTGGCCTGGACCCAAAGTTCTCGCCCGACGGCAGCCATGTCGCTTATGTCCGGATGCACAATCTTTATGTGCGTCCTGTTTCTGGAAAAGATGAAAAACAACTCACCAAGGACAAAGATGAAAATCTGTTAAACGGCGAAGTGGACTGGGTGTACGCCGAGGAATTGAGTGTTCGCAGCAATTACTACTGGTCGCCGGACGGCGCCAACATCGTGTTCCTGCAGATGGACGAAACCCGGGTGCCTACCTATCCGATCACGGATTGGTTGCCCACCCATCCCTCGGTCGATATGGAAAAGTATCCGAAGGCGGGGGATCCCAACCCAGCGGTGCGTCTGGGCGTGATCAGCTCTTCCGGCGGCAAAGTGAAGTGGATTTCTCTCACTGACGAAACGGATATCTACGTTCCGCGTTTCGGGTGGGTGCGAGACGGGCTGCTCTGGGCTGAGGTCCTGAATCGTGCTCAAGACAAGATGGATCTCTATTTCGTCGATGCTCATTCAGGCCAATCCCGCAAGGTACTGACCGACACCAGTCCAGATGGCTGGGTGAAAGTAAGCGACGACTTCCGGATTTTCAAGTCAGGTGACCGCTTCATCTGGTCGAGCTGGCGCGATGGACATACTCATCTTTACCTCTACAGCTTCGACAAGCAGAATCCTTTGGCCGGCGAGGCTAAGCTTGAACGCCAACTTACGCAGGGCGATTTTGAAGTGCTTGATGTCGCGGGAATTGACGAGAGCATCGGGGTTGTCTATTTCACCTGCAACAAAGACGATCCGCGCCAGCAGCAACTCTGTTCTGTAAGAATCGACGGATCCAATTTTCAATTGGTCTCGCGCGAAGACGGTAGCCACGAGCCCACTTTTGCCGACGATGGGAAACATTACGTAGATAGTTTTTCTGCCATTCTCACTCCGCCGCGTCTGTCCGTTTGCAGCGCCGGCAATCCCTGCCAGAAGGTCTGGGATTCGCGCAGCGTGGTCGATTTTGGCCTCATCGCGCCCAAGTTTCTGAATTTCAAAGCTGACGATGGGACAACTCTTTACGGCGAATTGCTGCTACCGGGCAATGTTGCATCCGATGCCAAGATTCCGCTGATCGTCAACGTATATGGCGGCCCCGCAGGCCAGTTGGTGCGCAATGAGTGGATTGGCACTAACGGACTTTTTCATCAACTTCTGGCTCGCCGTGGTTTCGCCATCTTCTCCGTCGACAATCGCGGCACTCCCGGACGTGAGCGCAAGTTCCAAACTGCAATCCGTCACCAGTTTGGTGGCATCGAACTGAAGGACCAACTCTCAGCTCTCGATCAGCTCCTGTCGCAATTTTCCCAGCTCGACCGCGCCCGCATCGCGATCTGGGGCTGGAGTAACGGCGCTTCCATGACGCTGTATGCGCTCACTCATTCTGACGTTTTCAAGACTGGCATCGCCGTGGCGCCGGTCACGGACTGGCATAACTACGATTCCATTTACACAGAACGCTATATGGCGCTGCCGAAAGGAAATGTTAAGGGATACGAGGAGTCATCCATGCCAAAGGCAGCCGACAAGCTGCACGGTTCGTTGCTGTTGGTTCATGGCAGCAGTGATGACAATGTCCACTTTCAGAACAGCGTCCAGATGGTGGATGCCCTGATCAAGGCGGGCAAGCAGTTTCGCTTTATGACATACCCGAACAAGACGCACGGCATTGGAGGATCTTCTTCCCGGGTGCACCTGTTTCACATGATCGAAGATCAGTTTGAACGCGAATTGAAGTAACTCAGCCATGAATGCAATCCCATGCACCGCCTGACGCTCGGCGATTTCGAACTCACCGCGATCTCCGACGGTACCTATCACCTCGATGGCGGAGCTTTCTTTGGCGTGGTTCCCAAGGTCATGTGGCAACGAAGAGTCAAAGCGGACGAGAAGAACCTGGTCCCCAGCGGATTGAATTCAGTGCTGGCGCGTACCGGCGACCAGACCGTGCTGATCGAGACTGGCATCGGTAATAAACTGCCCGACCGCATGGTCAAGATCTATGGTCAGCCCTCCGAATTGCTCAACAATCTCAGCGCCGCGGGTATTTCTCCTGGGGATATCGACATCGTCATTAACACCCATTTGCACTTCGACCATTGCGGATGGAATACAGTGCGTCAGGGAGACAAGATCGTCGCGACTTTTCCTAACGCGCAATATTACGTGCAGGAAGGCGAGTGGCAGCATGCCCGGCGCCAGCACGAGCGCGACGCCATCAGTTATATCAGCGACAACTACGATCCGCTCATCGCAAACGGCCAGATGCACCTGCTGAAGGGCGACCAGGACATTGTTCCTGGCATCTCGGTCCAGGTTTTTCCCGGACATACACAGAATATGCAGGCTGTAATCATTAAGAGTGGCGGCCAGACAGCCTGCTATATCTCCGACCTGATTCCCACCACCGCGCACATCGATCTCACGTGGGTCATGGCCTTCGATCTCTGCCCGCTCCAGACGATCGACAGTCGTAAACGCTACTACGCGCAGGCAATTCCGGAAAAGTGGTTGACCATCTTCACTCACGATCCCAACGTACCCTGGGCTTATGTGGAAAAAGCTGACATGGGCCGGCTAGTGGCAAGACCGCCGGTGAAATAGAACTGATCACGTTTTTCCAGAGCGTACCGTGTGCCCAGAGTCTGAGCTCAATGGCTAGGGTCGCGTCACGTGGAAATGAAACCTGAAGGAATAGTCTCCCTCGTTCGCATCGCCAGTCACTTTGGTGTTTCCACGGCAAGCGCTGCAACCGAAGAACACGAGGCGGCCAGTTGCCGCTCCGGGAATCCGATTACCGGCAGTGTCATAACCTGGAATAGGGTCGATGTACCAGTCGTTGCAGCCGGAATTGTCAGCGGCAACGGCATTGCAGGACACCTGAGCATAAGTCGTTTCCGGCGTGGGTGGCTGTGTCCAATTGGGCGCCATATAGATTCTGTATTCGTAGCTGTTGGTGTCGAAGAAGTGCACGATTAATGGGCATTGAAAGGTCTGGTTGGCGGACATTGTCAACATGCTTAATCCAAACATCGTGCATTTGACCTCGATGTGAGCTGTCACGTTCTTAGTGGTAAAGGGCGGATTAGGGATTGCTGTTCCACCATTCGCAAGCTGAATGGGATTGGCAAAGCTGAGGCTGACCTTGCGAGTAGCCGAGTTAAGCGTTCCGAACTGCCAATCTCCCCAGACTATACCGTTGTAACCGTTGGTCGTGAGGAAGCTGGTCACGGCATCGACCCCGTCGAAGTAGGAACCTAAGGCATCACTCTGGATGTCCGCGATTGTGTCGGAGGCATCCGTGTTGGCGAAAGCAGTCGTGACGGGCAAGTTGCTGGGTCGTTGTGGACCCTTCGCAAATGCGAGTGTCGAGCAAAGTAGGGCAAACCAGAAACGCAAACGCATGTTCTTCTCCTTCTGTAAACCGGTGGCCTCATCGCCAACTTCGGCCAAGTGTCCGGCATAATCGCAACTTATGTGACGTCCTGTCATCACCCGAACGGGTGAGAAAGAGATGGGATCTGAAAAGCTCCAGGGGATATAATTCTGCCCCCAACTCCGGAGTGCGCGGCGAGGGGCCACTATGCTGCCCAGCAAAGAACGGCTTTCAAGACTTCTCGGAAGTCTCTATGACGCTGCGGCAAATGCCGACTTGTGGGATGTATTCCTCAAGGACTTCGTGGACTTGATGCACGCCAATGCAGCGGGTCTTTTGATGCATAACTTTCGCGGTAACAGGCACTCCGTTCTTCAACAATTCGGACTCGACCCCGACGATGTCAGGGTGTATTACAACCAGACAAGTGAAAGCACCGACATCTGGACAGCCAGAGCTCGATCGGTCATTCAGACTGGCTGGACGGGTATCTCTGAAGACTTATGTGCGGCGGATGAGTTGCGCGGCTCCGAGTTCTATAACGAGTGTTTGCGCAAGCTAAATATTTTCCATGGAATATTCGGGGTTATTCACCAGGGCGACCCATTTATTGCCAACATCGGTGTATATCGCTCGGCTCGCCGGGAAGGCTTTGAACCGGCTCAATTGGAAATCCTCAACTTTTTCATGCCGCATCTGCACCGTGCCTTCCAGCTTCACTTTCAACTGGCTGACTTGCGCACACGAAACGAATCTCTCCAAATCGCGTTGGACATGTTACCCACCAGTCTGTTGATCTTTGATGCGGAGGCAAGGATTCTGTTCGCGAACCGCAGTGCGACCGATCTCTTGTCGCACGCTGATGGGTTGTTATCGAAGCGCGAGCGATTGCGAGCTGAGCGGTCAGAGCAGTCGACAGTTCTAGAAACCCTTATTCGCGAGGCCACTGCAGCAGGTATTGGAAAGGGACTCACTGACGGGGGAACAGCATTTATTTCCCGGAAATCGGGACCTCCTCTCCGAATTGTGGTGATACCGGTCCGGGGCCTGTACCTTAGCGGACAAGACTCGGCAGCAGCGGTCGCCTTCGTGATTGACCCTGCCCAACGCATACGACCGCGCAATGAGATTTTGCACTTGCTGTTTGGTCTTACCCCCGCCGAATGTCGTTTGGCGCTATTGCTGGGTGATGGAAAGTCTCTGTCAGAGGTTTCCCAAGAGATCGGAGTAAGCCGAAATACTGTAAAGACACAGAGCGCAAGTATTTACGCAAAGACGTCCACATCCCGCCAGAGTCAGCTCGTGCGTCTTCTGTCGCAGTTTCCCGATGACCGCGCGGCAAAGTCATAACGGCTCGTGGGGATTCGCGGTCTGGATTGCTGCTGTCTTTCTGTGTCCGCCCGTGAGATGGCTTTTTGTTTATCTTGAGAACGGTCGGCCCAACGGGAAAGTTTGGATCCTCAACCCAAAGGGATGACATCATCAGTTTGCAGCGCGAGGCCGCCCGCGGCACACAATCT
>Ga0066710_100005866_pt1 | contig 11330 bp, 11 predicted proteins | sample GraSoiAngelo_159_FD_79666 | JGI IMG/M metagenome (GOLD analysis project Ga0066710, IMG submission 79666) | Grasslands soil microbial communities from the Angelo Coastal Reserve, California, USA - 14_1009_16_40cm | ecosystem: Environmental > Terrestrial > Soil > Grasslands | place: USA... | reverse complement strand
CGCTGGCAGCGCGCCAGACGTGGGCTGGTGGGCTTATGCGCCGCTGACTTCCCCGGCCGTCTCCAAAGGGCATAGCACGGACTACTGGACGGTCGCCCTTTTGGTTTCGGGTTTCGGCAGCCTCGGGACTGCGATCAACATCCTGGCCACCGTCCTCTCCTTGCGCTGCCCGGGGATGACCTTGGGCAAGATGCCGCTGCTGGCCTGGTTGAACCTGGTGATGTCCGGCATGGTGCTGCTTGCCATCAGTCCGTTGACGGCCGCACAAATCATGCTGATGATTGACCGCTATCTGGGCGGGCATTTCTTCGACACCCAGGCGGGCGGCTCGGCGGCGATCTGGATGCACTTCTTCTGGATTTTCGGTCACCCGGAAGTTTATGTGCTCGTTATCCCGTGTTTTGCCTTTGTGTCTGAAATCATCCCGGTATTCTCGCGTAAGGCTATGTTTGGCTACCCAGTGATGGTCGCGGCAACGGTGGCCATCGGGTTTGTGAGCTTGAGTGTCTGGGCTCACCATATGTTTACGATGGGCATGGCCTCGTACAGTAATGCCTTCTTTGTGCTCACGACGATGGCGGTCGGAGTGCCCACCGGGATCAAGATATTCAACTGGCTGGGTACGATGTGGTGCGGCAAAATCCGCTATGCCACGCCCATGCTGTTCTGTCTCGCGTTTTTGTTCCAGTTCCTGATTGCCGGCCTGACCGGAATCATGCTCTCAGCCGCGCCCTTTGACTGGCAGCTCAGCCACTCGTACTTCGTCGTGGCTCACTTCCACTATGTGATCGTGGGCGGAATCCTGTTCGCGCTTTTCGGAGCCTTCTACTATTGGTACCCCAAAATGACGGGAAGGATGCTCGATGAGAGGTTGGGCAAGTGGCACTTCTGGTGGTTCGTGATCGGCTTCCACCTCACTTTCGATTTCATGCACATTCCGGGCATTCTGGGGATGCCGCGACGGATCTACACCTACGAGCCAGGACGAGGTTGGGAGACCTGGAACATGATCTGCTCGATAGGCGCCTTTTGCCAAATTGTAGCGGTGCTGTGCTTCGTGTTCAACCTGGTGCAGTCCTACTTCAAAGGAAGGTTGGCTGGGAATGATCCCTGGGACGCTTGGACGCTGGAATGGGCCACCTCTTCGCCGCCGCCTGCTTACAATTTTGCAGTCATCCCCGAGGTCAAGAGCCGGCGGCCGCTGTGGGACATCAAGCATCCGGAGGACCCGGACTGGAAATACGAATAATGCTGACAGATCGGGCGTGTTTCGAATCTCGAACCGGAATTGAAATTACAGAGACTCTTTGATGAGCACGATGCCTACCGCGATACCCGCTATTGAGACTCCCTGGACCCTTCCCTCGCGGGGGCGCGTGGGAATGTTCTCTCTGATCGCCGCCGAGTCCGCAATCTTCACGATTTTCGTAGTTGCTTATCTCTTTTACATCGGCAAGAGCCTGAGCGGGCCGACACCCAGGGAAGTGCTCGACGTCCCCATCTTGGGTACGATTTGCCTGCTCTCGAGCAGTCTTACCATTCACCTGGCCATAAGCGCCCTGCGCGGGGGGAAGAGCGGGGCCTTCAACCTCTTGTGGTTCCTAACTCTAGCCCTGGGGGCGATCTTTCTGGTTGCGACCGGGCGTGAGTGGTACCGCTTGATCTACGAGTCGGGGCTGACCATCTCCACGAATCTCTTCGGCACGACGTACTACTCTCTCGTCGGGCTGCACGCCTTCCACGTGACGGCGGGTCTGGCGGGGCTCGGCGTCGTGATGGTCCTGGCTCTGGCCGGCAGAGTGAAGCCGGAGCACACCGAGCGTGTCGAGGTCCTGTCGCTGTACTGGCACTTTGTCGACGTCGTGTGGGTGGTAGTGTTGACTGTGGTGTATATCGTGGGACGGTGAGCTGAACCAATGGCCAACGAGCGAGCGACGAGCGAAGGTGATAGGGCTTTGAAGCAGGATATGAACCCGCCAGCAACCAGCGCAGCGCCAAGAGTTGAGGTGCCAACGCCGACAGCGTGGCCTGTCGTTCTCGCCTTCGGGCTGACGCTACTCTTTGCCGGCCTGCTGACAAGCGCCGCCGTGAGCGCCCTGGGCGCGATCCTGACCGGGGCAGGCTGTGTGGGTTGGTTCCGCCAGGTACTGCCCCACGAACAGCACGAGACCGTGCCGGTGGTGACCGAAGTGGCGCCGATCGTCACCGAGCGGCACGAAGTGGTGCGAATCGAAATCGTCCCGGAAATGCATCGGGCGCGGCTCCCCATCGAGATTTACCCCGTCGCGGCGGGGATCAAGGGCGGACTGGCGGGAAGCGTGGCCATGGCGGTGCTCGCCGCCCTTTACGGTATTCTTACGCACGGCAGTATCTGGTATCCCGTCAACCTGCTGGCATCGGCGGTCTATGCCGAATCGCTCCAGCTCTCGATGCAGCACCTCACTTCGTTTCACACCGAGTTGCTGCTGGTGGCCACCTCCTTGCACTTGGTAACCTCAGTGCTGGTCGGCCTTCTTTACGGTGTCATGCTGCCGATGTTCCCGCGCCGGCCGATTCTGCTGGGCGGCTTCCTCGCTCCCCTCCTGTGGTCGGGGCTGTTGTATGCGAGTCTCGGGATCATCAACCCTCTGCTGAACCAGCGTATCGACTGGACATGGTTCGTGGCCTCGCAGATGGGCTTTGGCATGGTGGCCGGACTGCTGGTGGTGCGGCAGGAACGCGTGCGGACTCGTCAGTACATGCCCTTCGCAGTGCTGGCAGGGATCGAGGCCCCAGGGATCATGGACGAAAAGCACGGAAGGAGCGACGAACGATGAACCTCCACTATTGGCGCTCTCATCTGTCGTTGGCCTTTGCTGAGGCTCTCGCGGTTCTGGCTTTGGCCGGCTGCAACAGCTTGCCCGGCCGGCCCGGACTGGGTCCCGAAGTAGTCCGGCCGGATGAGGTACTGGACTTCAACACGCTCTACAAGCAGAACTGCTCTGGTTGCCACGGAGCCGAAGGCAAGGGAGGCGCGGCTGTTTCGCTGGCCGACCCGGTGTACCTGGCGCTGGTCGGTCCCGCCACGTTTCGCCGGGTCACGGCCAACGGAGTGCCCGGTACGCCAATGCCCGCGTTCGCACGCAGCGCCGGAGGCACTCTGACTGACCGGCAGATCGAGGTGTTGGTGCAGGAGAGTTGGGCCCGTTGGGCGAAGCCAGAGGCGCTGGGTGGCGCTAGTCCGCCGTCCTACACGGCTTCCGCTCCTGGCGACGCGGGGTGCGGCGCGGAGGTTTACCAGACGTTCTGTGCCTCGTGTCATGGACCCGGCGGCAAGGGGCGTGACAAAGTGGGGTCGATTGTCGACGGATCGTACCTGGCCTTGGTCAGTGCCCAGGGGCTGCGCACGACGGTGATCGTGGGGGCGCCCGACCTGGGCGCCCCGGACTGGCGCGGCAACTTGCCGGGACGACCTATGACAGACCAGGAGGTGTCCGATGTGGTGGCCTGGGTCCTAGCGCAGCGGCCAGGATTTCCCGGCCAGCCCTATCCTACGACTTCTGCAAGTGGAGGATCTCAATGAGCGAGCCGAACAAGTTTTCCCGGCGCAGCGCCTTGATGAAGCTGGGCCTCTTGATCAACGGTGGCATTGCCGCTTTGCTGACCGTGCCCGTGGTTGGCTACATTCTTTCCCCTTTGCGGGGAAAGTCGGGCGAAGGTTACAACGCCCGGGTCTCGCTGGGGTCGCTCGACCAGTTTCCGGAAGGCCAAACCCGTTTGGCGACGTTCCGCAATCCTTTCGTGCGTCCCTGGGATGGCCAGACCGCCGACATTCCATGCTGGGTTCGACACTTGGCTGGCCCGACCTTTCAGGTATTCGCCATTAACTGCGCGCATCTCGGCTGTCCCGTTCGCTGGTTCTCTCAATCCGGTTTGTTCATGTGTCCGTGCCACGGTGGGGCCTATTATGCTGACGGTTCCCGCGCCTCCGGCCCGCCGGAGCGAGGCTTGTTTCAGTATCCGTATAGGATCGAGGGCGATCACCTTGTCATTCGGGCGGGCGAATTGCCCACTCTCGCCGCGGACGCCGGAACGGCGGCGATACGGAGGAAGCCATGCGCTGGATAGAATCCCTCTGCGATTGGATGGATCGACGCCTGCAGCTTAGTGGCGCCATCCGCGAGGCGGCGCTCCATCGCGTGCCGCGGTCGAGCGCCAGCTGGTGGTACGTTTTCGGCAGCGCGGCCCTGACGGTATTCATCCTGCAGGTCGTCACCGGCATTCTGCTGGCTATCGTTTATGTGCCCTCGGCCGCCGAGGCCTGGAACAGCCTTCAAGCGCTTAACCACGATCTCACACTCGGATGGTTCCTGCGTGCCATGCACGGTTGGGGCTCCAACTTCATGGTGGCGCTGGTGCTCATCCATATGGTTCAGGTGTTCCTGTTTGGAGCCCACAAGTATCCGCGGGAATTCACCTGGATCGTGGGAGTTTTCCTGCTGCTGATGACGCTTGGCATGGCTTTCACCGGTCAGGTCCTGCGTTTCGACCAGGATGCGTATTGGGGTCTGGGCATCGGCGCCTCGATCACGGGTCGCGTGCCGCTCATTGGGGGGTGGCTCGTCAACCTGCTGCTGGGCGGTCCGATCATCGCCGGCGAGACGCTCTCCCGCTTCTTCGCCCTGCACGTGTTTGTGATCCCGGGGACCCTGATCGGGCTGGTGGGTCTGCACCTGCTCCTGGTGCTCAAGCTCGGGATCAATGAATGGCCCATGCCCGGACGAGTGGTGCGGCGCGAGACTTACCTGAAGGAGTACGAAGAACTGACTCACAAGGACGGTGTGCCTTTCGTCCCGGACGCGATCTGGAAGGACCTGATCTTTGCCGGATGCATCCTGCTGGCGGTCGCCTTCTGCGGCGTCATCTTTGGACCGTTCGGACCGACCGGCCAACCGGACCCCACCATTATCGAGACGGTTCCTCGCCCGGATTTCTTTTTCCTGTGGTTGTACGCTCTGCTCTCTTTGCTTCCGCCGCAGTTTGAGACTCCGTTCCTGCTGATTGCTCCGCTGATCGGTATCGCGGCGCTCCTGTTGCTCCCTTTTCTCTCCGGCGAGGGGGAGAAGAGCTGGCGCCGCCGGCCGATCGCCGTTCTCACCGTTCTGCTCCTGGCGGTCGCGCTGGGAACCTTTACCAAGCTCGCGAGCAATGCTCCATGGTCCCCTCAGATGAATGCCTGGAGTGGGTCAACCGTGCCGCAGCGCTATCTCAAGGACAGGTCTCCGCTCGAGCGGCGGGGCGCGCTCGTGTTTCAAGACAAACAATGCCGCAACTGCCATGTGCTGGGTCGTGAAGGCGGGCAGAGAGGTCCCGCGCTAGACACAGTAGCGACCCGCCTTACGCCAGACCAACTCATTCGCCAGGTCCTGCAGGGCCGTGGCAATATGCCCGCTTATGGTAAGAATCTGAGCCCGGCCGAGGTTACAGCCCTGGTCGCGTTTCTAACCACCTTGCATCCGGCTGGGCAGGCGCGGGCACGTGATGCGTCCCGTCCGGTCGCACTCGAAGCAAGCGGGGAGAGCTCCTCCTCTACCCGCCCGTAGGTCACCAATGCACTCTCCAGTCCAAGCCCATTTCGAATCGTGGTCCCTCCCAGTCCCGGTGACGTTGGCTCTGGTTCTCATGGCATTCGTTTACACGCGAGGCTGGTTTCGTCTTCGGGAGTCTGTTCCGAACGTGATTTCGGTCTGGCGGCTCGGTGCCTTCATGAGTGGACTGTATTCACTGTGGATCCCGGTCGGCTCTCCTCTTCAGGCCTTTGATCATTATCTGCTCTCGATCCATATGGTCCAGCACATTCTGCTGATGACCGTCGCTCCTCCCTTGATTCTGCTTGGAGCGCCCGCCCTGCCATTGCTGCACGGGTCCCCGCAGCGCTTCGTTCGCTGGACCCGAGGCCTGCTTCTGCGCTGGCCGTTGGTGCAGGGGCTTGGACGCATTCTAACGCACCCGGTGTTTTGCTGGTTGGCCGCCATGGTCGCCTTGGTCGGATGGCATGTTCCCGCGGTGTTTGAGCTGGCGCGGCGGTCGCACTCGTGGCATGAAGTCGAGCAGGCAAGCTTTTTCGGGACCGGCCTCCTATTCTGGTGGCCGGTAGTCCAGCCTTGGCCCAGTGTCGCGAGGTGGCCTCGTTGGTGCATCCCCTTGTACCTGTTCCTGGCCACCTTGCCGTGTGATGCCCTTTCTGCTTTTCTGGCGTTTTGTGACCGCGTGGTCTACTCCTCCTACCTGAGTGCGCCTCGGCTCTTCAATATCTCGCCTCTTCAGGACCAGGAGTGCGCGGGCGCCCTGATGTGGGTTTGCGCAACTTTCCTCTACTTGATCCCAGCCGTCGTCGTCACCATCCAGATCCTCTCGCCTCCCGGGACGCACCCAGCGGAGCTCGCTAAACTGTCTGGCACAGAATCGCCGAGCGGCCCCTTGCCGCTCGGGTGGAGGTCGTCTAAAGATGGTAACTGAACCCAGCGTGGCAGTGTTGGAAGTGGCAGGGGTCGAGCGACGTCACCTGGTGCGCTCGAAAGCCTTAGCCGATTACTGGGCGCTTACGAAGCCGGAAGTGAATTTTCTGATTGCCCTTACAACCTTTGCGGGCTTCTGCTTGGCTCGTCCAACCCAGTCTCATCCCTTCCCTTTCCTGCTGCTTATGCATACCTTGCTCGGTACGTTGCTGGTAGCCGGTGGCACCGGAACGCTCAATCAGTACGTCGAGCGGCGCTTTGATGCGCAGATGCGAAGAACGGCGCGGCGGCCTCTGGCCTCGGGGAGAATCGAATCTTCTCACGCCCTCTGGCTCGGAATTTCATTGTCGCTGGCAGGCACTGTGTACCTGGCTCTAGCGGTAAGTGGCCTGGCGTCTTTGCTGGCCGTCGTCACTCTCCTGAGCTACCTATTCCTGTACACACCGCTCAAACGAAAGACGCCGTTATGCACGCTCGTCGGCGCGTTCCCAGGTGCCGTGCCCCCGTTGATCGGATGGGCTGCGGCGGGCGGGCGGTTAGACCCGGAAGCTTGGGTGCTTTATGCCATGCTCTTCCTTTGGCAATTCCCCCACTTCATGGCGATCGCCTGGATGTATCGGGAGGACTATGCTCGGGCAGGGTACTTGGTTCTTCCCTTTGGGGCGCGAAGAGGTCCTTTCATGGCCTGGCAAAACCTGGTGCCGGCCCTCGCTTTGGTCCCCCTCAGTCTGACTCCAACATTCCTCGGCCATGCCGGTTTAATCTACTTGGTTGGAGCTTTGCTACTCAGCTCCAGCTTTTTCTATTACGCAGCAGGATTGGCCCTTCGTCGATCGAATGCCATGGCGCGCCGGCTCCTGTTTGCCTCGATCCTCTACCTCCCGCTCGTATTGGTTCTGATGGTGCTGGATAAGGTTTAACTGTCGACGAGTGTTTCGACAGAGAAGGCCAGGAGGTGCAGGTCGGCGGCCGACTTCTCGATCTGGCCGGACGCGCATTACGCTCCGCAGGCTCTGACAAGCTCGCCTGCCGGGCTAAATCTTCTGCAAGGTATTTAGTACACCGCTTCAGAAATACGGTGACGTATTTCGGTGCCGTGTCCGCGAGCCTACCAAAAATCTGTTAGTTTTCATTAGCCCCGTGCTTCAGCTCGGGGTGAGCGATCTCGGACACAATTTTTCTAGTCCGAAGGGAAGAACATAACGACAAAAGCCCCCGCGCTGAAGCACGGGGCTAAGTACGTCTGACCTTTTGGAGGTCTAACCAGTGAAAGTCTGGTTCCCGCCGATCGCTCTTGGGCGGGATAGTCAACAGGATAGGGCGTCGCCGCGAGGCGGGGTCCGGAGGATCTGAGACCAACGGCTGAGCCGCAATCCAGTGAACCCGTGACTAAGGCGCTCGGGGGAAGGCCAACCTGCTTAGCCGGGACGGAGAACCCGGGCGTGATGCGGGGCGGCGCGGTCGGAAAGACCTGCAGGAGATTCAGAGAGACCTCGTCTTCCCGTTCCACCCAGACCGGGAGTCGCGATCCGGTGATCCCAATCGCGGGGGGCGGCAACCTTCTTTTCAACCGCCAAACAGTGCCAGGCCCCGGCCCGGCCTGGGCTCGGACACTGCGGGCCGGGGAACGGAACAGCCGGAAGTCCGGTGGAGAAGAGGAGTCAGAGCCGACATAGTAGCGCGCTCGTCGCAGTCGGGCGGGCAGAAGGTCAACAACCGAGGGTAACTCCACTAATGTCGAAAGATCTGGCTGGGATCCCCGGCAAGGAAGCGACCATGATTACAGTGGATTATGCCCCAGGGGCATCGGATGTCATTCATCGGCACAACGCCCATGCACTTGTCTATGTGTTGCAGGGGACAGCGGTGATGCAGCTAAGGGGTGGGCAGCAGCAGACGTTACGGCCAGGACAGACCTTCTATGAACAGCCGCAGGACATTCACTTAGGCGCTTATGCGAGACGAAGCGAGAATTTTGTTCTCGTTCTGCACGCTTGCGGGTGGAGCGGCGCGCTCCGCGCACGCTTGATGAACGCGCGACGGAGCGTAGGAGCGTCTTACGTAAAACTGAGTTAAGATAAGGTTCGGATAGGCACTTAGGATTGAGCGACATGATTGGGAAGACTATTTCCCATTATCACATCCTGGAAAAGCTCGGCGGCGGCACGGGCGTGGTCTACAAGGCCGAAGACGCGAAGCTGCTCCGCTTGGTAGCGCTCAAGTTCTTGCCCGAAGACCTGGCCCAGGATCAGCAGGCGCTGGAGCGCTTCCAGAGAGAAGCCCAAGCCGCATCGGCCCTCAATCATCCGAACATCGCTACCATTCATAACATCGATGAGCACGAAGGCCAGCGGTTCATCCCGGCTTACGTCGTCGATGTAGTAGATAAAGCCAAGCTCCTGAAGAATCTCCAACGTGTGCGGTGTGCCCCGGAGCCAGAACGCATTGAAACCGACCGGTCTTGTTCCTGTTGCACGCTCGATGCTTGCAATACTTTGCCTGTATGATTCCCGTTCCTGATCGGGCGTCATGGAATATTGTGCCGTCCAGGTTTGCCCGTGGCCGGAAGCCTCGTGTCCGCGTTGGACAATCTCCCTGGCTAGCTCTGGGTGCAGATCGACGGCCGCACGTACCATGTGGGAGGTAACTTTAACTTTCCAGCGGTCGAATATGTCCAGCAGCCGTGGAAGCCCTTCCTTAAATCCGTATTCGTACCACTTGGTCGTCGGGAGGTCGGAGATCGGGATACTTCGAATCAATCTTCGGCATTGGACTTTCCGCGCTGCTCAGTGGTTGAGCGCCGGCTTCCATCTGTATAGAGACCGAGATCACCATGCGCGCCGTTCTGCCAAAAGCTTTCGCTGCCGGCCGCTCTCTCCTGTTCGTCCAAATGTTGTGTCAGGATGCCATCGAGAGGATACGTCGCGAGGGCAGCCGAAGAAATTGCGCCTGCCTGGATAAAGTCTCGACGATGAATCGGCATAGGCATAGGATCCCCCTAGTCGTTGGATTGGAAGGCTTGAAGACATTGCGATAAAACAGCGTATCCGTGGAATATCGATCGCGCCGTTCGGGGCGCTCAAAAACTTCATCAAAGGCAGTTGCAAGCCGGCCTCATCGCTTGAGTGGTTGACCTGCGTAGCGTCTGGTCCCGGGCGCTCGACTTCATCAATGATTGCCGCCGCCATCTCGTTTTCCTTTCGTGCGACTTCGCTTCAACTCGCTGCGGAGGTTCCGTAGAAGATGTTTTGTGTACACGTCGCTGGCGATGAACTCGACGCCCTGGCTCATGATTTCCGCCAGAACGGCTTCGCCATTTCGGTCAATGGATGTCACCTCGACCAGCTCAACGATGCACCTCCGCGTGTCCCCTACGTGGCGCGCTTTTCTCCAAGTCGACTTGAGCTCCGCCGCCCACTGGCCGACCAACTGACCCTGCAAAGACCACCTCTGCTCATCGGACAAATCGGTTATTGTGATCTTCAGCACTACTCTCCCTCGACTGCCAGAATTCGCAGGTCTGAAGCAGCTCCTTCGGCCATCGGCAGCAGCTCCCGTTCCGGGGGTGCACTGCAAGAGGTTATATTCGATCTGGATCGCGGATATGGGCGTCCAGCCTCTGAGGTCCGCCGTATTGGCAGCGGTAACAACGCGCCACGCCGGAAAATTGGAAAGGCCCCCATAGACAACCTTACCGGCCCGCACCAGATCGTCTAGGCCGCGCGCGATTTCCTCCATCGGGGTGACGTAGTCGTCCATGTGCGCAAAATAGAGATCGATGCGGTCCGGCTGCCTAGTACCACAAAGGGGACTTATTTCGATCAGCCGGACGCAAGGATATGGCAGTTGAAGAGCCAAAAGGGCACAGAGGATTTGCATTAGGTCCATATGCTAGCTCCAACGGCTTTTAGAGCCAAGGTTTATGGCACCAAATATGGCGAGGCGAACTATCCGGAGACAGAGGTTTGGCGCGCGTGCCAGAGGTCCGGCACTGCAGCGGATGGGGGTAGGTGCTTCTTGCTGACTGACGTCGCTCCCGTCCCGGTGTATACTGTTGATAAGCCTACGAAATTCTGACGAGCGTTGTTTTAGCGCTCGCCAGGGCTGAGACAGGTGTGAAATGTCGCCAGGCGAACATTTAGCGGCGGTTCAGAAGCAACTTATGGATGACAAGACGCGCCTGTGTCTTCCCATTGACGAGATGTTCGCCGCTGGACGGTGATGAGCGGAACGGTTCAAAAAGCGGTCGAGACGGCGGTAACTGAGCGCTATGAAGCGCTCCTCCGCGTTTCGCAAACCCTCATCTCAATTCGCTCTTCGGAGGAACTCTTCAGGGTTCTCGCACGCGAGTTGCGCGGGGTGGTGAACTTCTATGTCATGGGCGTCGGCATCTACGACGAGAAGGCGCACGAGATGTGTACCACGTCGTACGGCGAGCCGGGTGTTCCCCTCCAGGCTCCAAAATTCGCGCCGGAAGAAACCTTCAGCTGGTGGGTGCACCAGCATCAACAGCCCTTGATAATTCCCTGCTTAGACGCGGAGACTCGATTCCCAGCGGTAGCCGAGATGCTCAAGAACCGTGGGGTTCGTTCGGTATGCGCGCTTCCTTTGACGACAGCACACCGGCGCCTCGGGGGCCTCGCTCTGGGCAGCGTGGAGGCCGATGCTTATAGCAGGGAGGAAGTCAGCTTTCTCTCGCTCGTTGCCAACCAAGTGGCGCTGGCAGTGGACGACGCGTTGAACTTCGATGCGTCACAACATGCCCAGGAGGCCCTGCGCGCGAGCGAACAGAGTCTTCGCCTGATCGTCGATACCATTCCCGGGCTCGTATCT
>Ga0066710_100005865_pt1 | contig 11331 bp, 9 predicted proteins | sample GraSoiAngelo_159_FD_79666 | JGI IMG/M metagenome (GOLD analysis project Ga0066710, IMG submission 79666) | Grasslands soil microbial communities from the Angelo Coastal Reserve, California, USA - 14_1009_16_40cm | ecosystem: Environmental > Terrestrial > Soil > Grasslands | place: USA... | reverse complement strand
TCACACAGTCGTCCCTTGATGCCCGGATAGGCCAGTTCCAGCCCATCTATAATTTCGCCAACGGTCGAGCCTGGGATGGTTACGGTTTCCTGGCCGTCGGTGAATTCACGCAGCAACGATGGTATCCAAACAACGGCCATCAGAACGTCCCCTCAGCGCGACGCAGCCAGCACCGCCTTGGCCACGCGCCCCGGCGACATGGGTAGCTCGCACATGCGCACGCCGATGGCCTTATGGATTGCATTAGCGATTGCTCCCGGCGGTGGCACGATCGGCACCTCGCCCACGCCGCGCACGCCGTACGGATGACCAGGGTTCGGGACCTCCACCAGCACGGTATCGATCATCGGCAGATCGAGCGACGTCGGCATGCGGTAGTCGAGGAAGCTGGCGTTGGTCATGACGCCCTTTTCGTTGTAGACGTACTCCTCATTGAGGGCCCAGCCGATGCCCTGCACGGCGCCGCCCTGCATTTGCCCCTCCACATAGCTCGGATGAATCGCCTTGCCGACGTCCTGCACGGCGGTGTAGCGCAGAATCGCGACCTTGCCTGTCTCCGGATCGACCTCCACGTCGACAATGTGCGTCGCGAAGCTGCCGCCAACACAGGGCGGATCGACGCTTGCCCGGCCGACGATGGTGCCGCCGGTCGCGTGCAGTTGCCCTGCCAGTTCCCTGAACGTGAAACGCTTGCTCCTGTCCGTCCTGCTCTGCAATATGCCGTCTTCATAGCTGACGTCGTCCGGCTTGACGTCCCAGATCTGCGCCGCCCGCGCGATCATTTGCCGCTTGATGTCCTGCGCTGCTTCATAGGCGGCCCAGCCCGTGGCGAAGGTGACGCGGCTGCCACCGGTCACGTCGGTGTAGCCGACCCCCTCGGTATCGCCGACCACCGGCCGCACATCCTCTGCGGCGATGCCCAGCGCCTCGGCCAACTGCATGGCGATGGACGTGCGCGTGCCGCCGATGTCGGTCGAGCCTTCCACCAGGCTCACGGTCCCGTCCGCGTTGACGCTGGCCGTCGCGCTCGACTTGAGGCCGATGTTGAACCAGAACCCGGAGGCGACGCCGCGGCCGCGCTGCGGCCCGCTCAGCGGTGCCTTGTAATGCGGATGCTTCTTTGCGGCTTCGCAGGTCTCGATCATGCCGATCCGTGGATAGACGGGGCCGTCGGCTCGCCTCGTCCCTTCCTTCGCGCCGTTCTTGATGCGGAAATCGAGCGGGTCGATCTTCAGTTTCTCGCAGATCTCGTCGATCACCGTCTCGACGGCGAAAGCCGCGTTGGTCGCTCCCGGTGCCCGATAGGCAGACGTGGCCGGCTTGTTGACGACGACGTCGTAACCGTCGATCACCACATTCGGCACGTCGTAGCAGGCAAAGACACACATGGCCCCGGCGCCGACCGGCGACCCGGGATAGGCCCCGGCTTCATAAGCCAGATACGCCTGTGCCGCCGTCAGCCTGCCCTCTCTGTCCGCGGCCAATTTCACGCGAATGAATGATCCGGGCGTCGGGCCGGTGGCTTCAAAGACATCGGCGCGATTCATGAGCACCTTGACCGGCTTGCCCGACTTGCGCGACAGCAGCACGGCCACCGGTTCCAGGTAAACGCGGATCTTGCCGCCGAAGCCGCCGCCGATCTCGGTCGGAATAACCTTGACCCTGGAAATCGGCATGTCCAGCAGTTCCGCGACCTGGGCCCGCACCGTGAACGCGCCCTGCGTGCTGGACCAGATCGTGACGTTGCCGTCGGGGTTGTACACCGCCGTGGCGTTGTTCGGCTCGATGTAGCCCTGGTGCACCGTCGCCGTGTGGAACTCGCGCTCAATCACGACTTCGGCCGCGGCCAATCCTTTCTCGAGGTCGCCGAGCTTGAACTGGAAGTGCTTGGCGATGTTCGACGGCTTGCCCGTGGATTTACCCAGCGATTCGGTGATCAGGTCATCGTGCACAAGCGGCGCATCGTCGCGCATGGCTTCACGCACGTCGATCACGACCGGCAACGGCTGGTAATCCACCTCGATGAGGTTGAGCGCTTCCTCGGCAATCTGCGGGCTGGTCGCGGCCACCGCGGCCACGGCATGCCCCTTGTAAAGCACCTTGTCCCTGGCGAGCGTGTTGTTGCTCAGATGCTTGACCACGATGGCGCCCTCACCCAGCTCGGCCACGCGGGTGCCGGCTTCGGGCATGTCCTCCCCCGTGACGACCGCTTCCACCCCGGCTAGCGCCAGCGCCTTGTGGACATGGATGCCGCGAATCCGGGCGTGGGCATGCGGGCTGCGCAATACGCGCCCATGTAATAGCCCGGCCATCTGCACGTCGCCGCCGTACACGGCCCGGCCGGTCACCTTGTCCACGCCGTCATGGCGGATCGGGCGCGTCCCGATCACGCGGTAATCGGTTGTTTTCGTCATGTGCTCCTCGCTTATTGTTTCGCGGCGTCGAGCACCGCGCGGACGATCTTGTCGTACCCGGTGCAGCGGCACAGGTTGCCAGCCAGCCAGTGGCGGACCTCATGTTCCGTGGGCTTGGACTTTTGATCCAGAAGCGCCTTGGCCGCGACGATGAACCCGGGCGTGCAGATGCCGCACTGCAGCGCCGCGTGTTCGAGAAACTTCTGCTGCAGCGGATGCAACCCTCCGGGCGAGGCCACCCCTTCAATCGTCGTCACGGAACGCCCTTGAACCTCCACGCCCAGCACCAGGCAGGCGTTCACCAGCTTGCCGTCGAGCAGGACGTTGCAGGCGCCGCAGTTGCCGTTGTTGCAGCCTTCCTTGCTGCCGGTCAGCCGCAGCTCGTCGCGCAGGACCTCGAGCAAGCTTTGCCGCGGCTCGCACAGAAAGTCGACGCCGCGGCCGTTGATCTTCGCCTGAATCTGCATCTTCTTGGACACGCTCAATTCTCCTTCGCCCGCGCGATGGCGCCTTGCAACACCCGTTTCGTCAGCACGCCCACCAGATGACGCCGGTAATCCGCATCGCCGCGCATGTCGCTGATCGGCCGGGCCGCGCCCTGGGCGACCTTGGCCGCCCGGTCGATCTGTTTGTCGGAAAGCGGCCCATCCACGAGTGCATCACCTGCTTCCGAGACCAGGAGCGGCGTGGGCGCGACCGCCGCCAGCGCCACGCGCGCGGCCAGGCAGCGCTGCCGGCTCTCGTCCAGCGTGACCGACGCGCCGACGCCGACCACGGCGATGTCCATCTCATTGCGCGGAATGAAGCGCTGATAGTGTGCCCCCGAGCGCGGCCGGGGCGACAGCATGTGCAAGCTCAGCAGGAATTCGCCCTTGGCCAGCACCGTCTTGCCCGGGGCCACGCAGAACTTCTCGACCGGCACCTCGCGCGTGCCATTGGGGCCGGCGATGACGCACACCGCTTCGTAGGCGATGAGCGGCGGAATCGTGTCCGCGGCCGGCGAGGCATTGCACAGGTTGCCGCCGACGCTGGCCCGGCTCTGGATCTGGATGCCGCCGACCAGAGAGACGGCGTCCATTAACCCGGGATAGATGCGGGCGATTTCCTTGTGCTCGTAAATGCGATAACAGGGGACGGCGGCGCCCAGCCGCAGGCCGCGCCGCGCATCGTAGCTCAATTCATTGGCCTCGGGAATCGCCTTCACATCGACTAGCAGGTCCACCTCGCGCCGCCCTTCGCGGACCTGCACGATGATGTCGGTGCCGCCGGCCAGGACGCGCGCCCGGTCCCCCTTCTCGGCCAGGAGAGCCACGGCTTCAGCGACCGTTCGCGGAGCAGCATAGTCAAACGCTTTCAAATTTCTTTACTCCAGCTTCAAGTACTGTAGTCGATCAAATCAGATAGGCGTTCTGGTACCAATCGTCGGGTAACAAGGCAGACCCGGCCGTGGACGGATCGCTAACCGCCTGCTTGCCCTGCATGCTAAACAGTACGTACTGGCCACAACCCGGACAGCGCCCTACCAGGCCAGATCCCTGCCACCAGGCAGCCAGCCATTGATTGCAGCGTGCCGGGTCGTTCACCTTTTCCAACTGAAAATCAACGCCCGCGATGCGAAATCCGCAACCCGGCCAGGGACAGAGCTGCTGCGCGCCATGGTAAATAATATGAGGCATGGCTTGCTTCTCGAATCCTTGTCGCCTGTGTTGCGCGATCCGCCGCTCCTGCTCTTCGGGAGGAACCGAACGCGTCGCCGTTTTGGTAGTGTTGTCCATGTCCTCTCCCCCTCGCCGGCTTCAACTATCCCGCAGCTTGAACGACACCGCCTTCGTCTCGAGGTAGGCCTCCAGTCCCTCGTGCCCCAGCTCCCGGCCCAGGCCGCTCTCCTTCATACCGCCGAACGGTGATTGCGGGGTCGCGGGCACCGGGTCGTTGATGCCGATGATGCCGGCTTCCAGACCTTCCCCCATGCGCCAGGCCACGGTCAGGTCGTTGGTGAACACGTACGCCGCCAGGCCGTAGCGCGTGTTGTTCGCCGCCTGAATCACCTCATCCAACCTGCTGAAATCGAGCAAAGGCATGACCGGCGCGAACGGCTCCTCGGTCAGCATCTTCGTTTTCGGAGAAAGACCGGTGAGCACGGTCGGCTCGAAGAAGTAGCCGCGCTCGAAGCGCTTGCTGCGGCTGCCGCCGGTCAGGATCTTGGCGCCGTTCTTCTTGGCGTCCTCGACCAGGTTGATGGTCTGCTCCAGCGCCTTTTTTTCGAACATCGGGCCGACCTCGACGCCTGCGTCCAGGCCGTTGCCGAGTTTCAGGTTGCGTGCGAATTCCACCGCCGCCTCGGCGAATTTCTTCTCCACGTCCTTGTGCACGTAGAAGCGGCTGGGGGCGATGCATACCTGGCCGTTGTTGCGGAACTTGCCGACCACCGCTGCCTTGGCCACCACCTCGGGATCCGCGTCCGGAAAGACGATGAAGGGCGCATGCCCTCCCAGCTCCAGGCTGATGCGCTTGACCTGCTCCGCGGCGCCGCGCATGAGCTGCTTGCCGACTTCAGTCGAGCCGGTGAAGCTGATCTTGCGGCAAAGCGGATTCTCCAGGAGTTCCTCGGCAATTTCCTGCGCCGGCCCCATCACCAGGTTGACGACGCCGGCCGGCGCTCCCGCTTCGATCATGCATTCGAAGAGCTGAATCAGGCTCAAGGGCGTCTGGCTGGCAGGCTTGCTGACGACGGTGCAGCCCACCGCCAAGGCCGGCGCGATCTTGCGCGACTGCAGCGTGATCGGGAAATTCCAGGGACTGATGGCGCCGACGACGCCGACCGGATGCTTGAGCGTGATGTAGCGTTTGCCCGGCGCCGAATGCGGGATGACGTCGCCGTAGGCCCGTTTCCCTTCCTCGCCGAACCATTCGAACGTGTCGGCCGAATGCAGGATCTCCGCCTTGGCCTCGGCGACCGGCTTGCCCTGTTCCATGGTCAGCGTGCGGGCCATGCTATCGGCCCGCTCGCGCATCAGCTCGGCCGTCTTCTTGAGCACCTTGGCCCGGTCCCAGGATGATTGTTTCATCCAGCCCGGCATGGCCCGGTGCGCCGCTTCGATTGCCCGCCGCACCTCCGCGCGGCCGCCGTAGGCAATCTCCTCGATCACTTCCTCGGTGGCCGGGTTGATGACGCCCAGCGTGCGGCCGTTGTCGGCCGCGCACCATTTGCCGTCGATATACATGCGCTTCAAGGCAGCGGTAGCGGTTGCCATGGGTCGGCTCCTTACATCCAGGGCAGGCGAGAGACGTGTCGCTATTGTAACGGCATTCAATCTAGGCTGCAAAAACGGACTGTCAAGCACGCGGTCCATTTGGCCGTGTCTGCAACGCGCACCCGTGTCGCGACTTCCGAAGTCAAGTAAAATGAATGAGTGCATTGATCGACGCCGACTGCATCACTCGCGTCTGAGGAACCGCCATGCCCGACACGCCATCCCCCGCGCCGACCTCTGAAGAATTGAAGGCGGCAATCAAAGCGTTCAAGAAGCGGCTCAAGCTCACGCGCCTCGACGCCGAGTCCAACATCAGCGGCGGGCCGCTCAGCAGCGGCCGGAGCTCGGATATCGTCGCCATCACCCCGCCCAATCAGTTTCCGCAAGCGGTATGGGACGAGCTGGTCAAACGAGGGCGGCTCAAAAGCGCGGGGCACGGGATGTATGAATTAGTCGAAGAATAGACGTGCCCGAATCTGTTCTCAGCCCTGGAAGGGCGGCAGTCGATAGCCAGGCGTGCGAACGCCTGGACTTCGGCGAGCCCGAAATTTTTTCTTAGCCCTGGAAGGGCGGCAGTTCATAGCCAGGCGCGCGGATGCCTCGCGGAATCGGCGTGATAATCCGCCCCAGGTCCTCTGTTCTGATCGACTCTAAAAGGCATGCGCCGCCGTCTCCCGCGGCCGGGAATATTCCCGGTCCCTGGGGATCATTGTTTGTAGCCGGCTAGTCCTGCCGGTGGTCCGCCCTACCCCCAACTTGTCCGTCTCCCGGAGGGATCAGGATGAACGTGTGCCTGCGCCACCGGTGCGCGCTTGGTGGTTGGAGACTTCTCGCGTTCGCGGCATTCATCGCGGGCTGCGGCCAGCCGGTGCGGGAAGACCGCTCGATCAATTGGTCGAGGGAGGGTCAATCAGTCGGCTTTCAGCACGGCCAGGAAGGCGTCTTCCTGGTAAACAAGAACGGCAGCAAGCTAACCAAAATCTTTCAACCGGACCGGGGCGTGCTTGCCACGAGCACACCGTTGTGGAGCCCCGCGAGCAAGCGCGTCATCTTCACCACTGCCCGAGGCCCGAACGGCCAGCCGCCGGCAGTCCCTTTCTTGACGAGCGGCGAGCAAGATCCCGCGGGCAGCATCCATCTCCAGCAGGACATTGTCTATACGTGCTGGCTCTACGAGCAATCCGGCCGCGAGCAGCCGTCCGATCCGGTTGCATTGTTCGAAGCAACAGCCGACCACACAGGCTACGTCGCCGCCAACCTGGCCGTGCGCTGGCACCCGCGCCTGGAACGGATTGCGTACATCAAGCAGGTGAGCGCCCATCAGCACGGACTCTTTGAATTTGACCTGGCCACGAAGCTGTCCCGGCAGATCTTCCCGCACACGAGCGAAGCGCTTCTCTTCGACTGGACGCCGGACGGCTCGCGGCTCGTCTGTGTGCTTGGCAGCACGCACTCGAGCAACACGGACGGAATCTGGATCGGCGAGCCGGGGCAGGCGGATTGGTGGCATGTGCCTCACTCCGGGAACCTGCCTCTCGGAGAATTTGGATCTATCCTCGAGAGGCTCAGAGCCGCGCGGCCGGCCTGGACGAGCGATGGCAGCCAATTCGCTTTTCCCTCGTATCTGCCCGGAGCGACGCCCCAGCAGCCCGCGCACCATTTTCTCCACCACGCCACGCTCGCCACGCGCGAAGTCAAGGTGTGGGCCGAGGGGAAGCAAATCTTCCGCGACGCCCTATGGGACAGGGCCGGTCTCCGACTCGGCGTGGTGCGTGGCGGCGCGGATGGCGCCTTGCACCTGATCCGGCGCGGCGAGCCGTTGTCCCCGGCGGTCAACCGCGCCCCCGTCCGCCGCTTCGCCGGCTGGAGCGGCAACGGTGCGCACCTGGCGTACATCGCGCCGGACACGCTGCCGCTGGCGGGCGACGAGCCGTGGGCACTTCTGCTCCTACCCGATGCCTCGGCGCGCGACCAGGTGTTTGTCGCGGCGGGGAGCGGGCAGGAGCCGGGCCGGCCCGTTTTCTCCGGCATGCGCGTGACCTTTCCGCAATGGTCCCCACACGACGACAAGCTGTCGCTGTGGGTCACCTTCATGCCGGCCTACCGCTCCGTGGTGTCACACCTCTTTGGTTGGGGCTTGCGTCCGGGCGACCCCGCGGCGGTGTTCGACCTGAAGACGGGACAACTCGCCTGGATGCCGGTTAACGCTCAGGAAAAAGTCCAGGTTGGCCATTATTACCTGCTCAAGCGGGATTACGCGCAGGCGCTGCGCTGGTACCAGGACGCAGAGAGGGAGCTGCCGCCGCCGGCACCGGTCGCAGTACGTGATTTCATGGGCTATCTCGAGGCTCTTCAGGGGCCGCGCGACTTTAGCTTCTTCTATTCCTATTGTCTTCGCAAGCTCGGCCGGCACGCGGAGGCGCAAGTCAAGCTCGAGGACTTCGGGCGGCTTTTCCTTCCCCGGTTCGTCCAATCGGCCAATGGCGAGGCGCCGCCGGCCACCGTCACCGTGGACGGTAAGACGCTTGAACGTCATCTCCAGGATTTGCTTGATCCGAGCAGCTTTGTCGGCCGTTTGTTGCAGGACCTGTACATCGCGGAGGTTTTCCTCAGCCTCGACGCCGCCAGGGACGGTGAAGCCTTTTTCCAGACTGCGCGGGGCCAGACAGAGAGCAGCGCCGCCCACTTGAGTCGAGCGATCGCACTCGGTCAGATACTGCTTCTGGAGAAGAAAAACCGAGAGTATGCGGATGTTGCGACCGATATCATCGGGCCGCTGCTGATCGAGATGCTTAAGCCGGCGCCGGCGGGAGGGCGGACCGACTTTCTGGACGCAACGGTCCTGACCGAGTTCACCGGACAACTTGCCCTGCTCCCTTTGGGCGCGTCCGAGTTTCTCTCCCGGTTGCCCGAAAAGCAGCGCCGGGACATGCTGGGGCGCTGGGAGAAGCTGAGCGCCAGGACCAGCGGCCGTGGCCGCGCTTTCGTCGATCTCGTTCTGTGCGGGCTCTATAAATCACTCGGGCAAGAGAAAGAATGGCACGAGGCGGCGTCACATCTCAAGAGCGAGCCGGCTGGCAATCGCGTCCTACCCATCGATGGCGAGATTGGCCAAGCCATCGTCACTTTGCGCGGCCAGATGCAAGCGCTCTTGGAGCGGCGGTGGCCATGATGCAGGAGCAAGTTCTGCTCGCTTCGGTCGTTCCGCGTTGGGCGTCGCCTCGGCTTCTCGTTCGAACTAGAATCGAGGCATCCGAAAGCTGCGGAAACGGTGGTGGGTCCTTCTTTATTCCACAGCATCGCAGAAACCTGCTGTAATTACCTACCCAGGTGTGGTTATGTCATTGATGCAGAAGCAACTCAGCGTTGATTCTTCAGTTCGAAAGACGTCTCAAGCGCCGCTGGTTGTTGCAACCGTGCTGTTGATCGCAGGCTGCCGGTCAACCGAGCGAGCGAATCGGCCGAACCTCCCGCTTTCATTTGACGGGCATTCGGACCGTCTCCAGTAGTTACCGATAGGCTGACCGCGATTAGGGATCGTCTGGGCGGCCACGCTTCACTTACAATAAGTGGAACCAAAGGAACCGTCTGTCTATCATGCGGGAGACGCCCCAGCGGCATTTCAGCCATGAGCAATCTTACCAAGATCTGGCGCGAGGTCAGCAGTTGGCCGCCCGAACAACGCCGGGCGCTTGCCACCCGGCTCCTGCAATCCTTGGATCGGGAAGAGAGACCAGTGGCGGTTTCCAAGGAGCAGCAAGAGGCGTTGCAGGCACTGATCGGCATCTGGAAAACGAAGCAGCCGCCCAACGACGAGCAGGTAACGCGGATTCTTGAAGAAGAGCGAATGAAAAAGTACGGCTGATGCGAGTGTTGCTCGACATCAATGTTATCCTGGACGCGATGTTGCAGCGCCCACCGTGGCACAAGGAGGCAGACGCCATTCTGCAAGCGGCTGCGCTGGGCCAAGTAACCTGCGCCAGCACAACCCTGTCCCTGGCGACGATTTTCTACGTTGGCCGCCGGGTCGTCGGGACGGCGGCAGCCCGCGGCGCCGTGCGGAAGTACCTAGCGGCCTTTGCTATTCTGCCGATCGACAAGCAGACGCTTCTCGATGCCGACGCGCTACCCGGCAATGATTTCGAGGACAACATTCTCATCGCGGCCGCCGCAACTGCTTCCCTGGACGCCATTATCACCCGCAACGTCGCCGATTTTTCTCACTCCCCGCTACCTGTCTGGGATCCGGCGGAATTGTTGAAACGATTAGCCGGTGCAGGCCCGGCTGCTGGCCCGCCATAAGGGGACGATGCCTCTTTATCAGCAATTTGTCGAGCTGCGGTCGCGCCCTCACCGGCAGCCGGCCCGTCAAACTCCAGCGGTCAGCACGGTTCCAACCTGCGCTTGGGACGTCAGACTTGCGCCGGCCTCGAGCCGGCGACGATAGCGCACATGCCGGCGGCGTGTCCATTCCACGAGCGGCCGCCAGACGACCGCCGTCAGACGGTGGCGAATCAGCAGATGCCAGAGTCGATTGGAGCGCTTATAGAGATACGACATCGCCAGGTAAGGGAGGACCGCCCGCATGTCTGCCGGGCGGCGCCGCCAAATCGAGGCGTGTGAGAACAGGCGGCGGTAACACCAGCCGTAGCCTTGGGCCAATTGCTCGGGCGTCATGTGCCGCGGCCGAAAGACCACGTGGGCCGTGTCGTACAGGTCCCAGTTCTTATGCAGCAGCCGGCCTTCCGCTTCCATCGACCGGTAGAGCGGCGTGCCGGGATAGGGCGTGAGGATATGGAAGGTCGCGCACTCCAGCCGGTTCTCCTCGATCCAGGCGGCCGTGCGCGCGAAGACGTCAGGACGATCCTCGTCGAAACCGAGCACGAAGCTGCCGTTCACCTGAATGCCATGCTGATGCAAGATGTCCACGCGGCGGGCGTAGTCCTGGGTGCGCGGGCTCTTCTTGCGCGCGGCTGCCAGGTTGTCGTCCGCCAGCGACTCGAAGCCGATGAAGACCCCCGTGCAGCCGGCCAGGGCCATCTCGCGCACCAGGGTGGGGTCGTCCGTCACGTCTAGCGTGACGGCGGCGCTCCAGATCCTTTCGAGGGGTCGCAGCGCCCGGCAGAGCCGGCGCAAATACTCCGGGCGCGACCCCAGGTTATTGTCGACAAAGACCGCATACGGCTGGCCGTCGGCCTGGAACTCGGCGGCGACCTGCTCGACATCGCGGACGAGATAGGGCATGTGCAACCCTTCGGTGGCCAGGTAGCAGAAGCCGCAGCGATTGTGGCAGCCGCGGGTCGCGATCAGGCTGGTCGTCGTGAGAAAACTGCGGCGCGGGAGCAGGTCGCGTCGCGGAGCGGGGTCGTCCCGGTAGGGGCGCCGGTAGTCGCCGTGATAGCGGGGCCGCAATGTGCCGGCCTCGATGTCGCGCAAAATCTGCGGCCACACCTGCACGCCGTCGCCCAGCGCCAGCGCATCGGCGTGGGGTGCGGCTTCTTCCGGACAGGACAGGACGTGGAGGCCGCCCAGGATGACGCGCGCGCCGCGGCTGCGGTACCACTGCGCCAGGGCGTAGGCGCGCCGGGCGAAGGTGAGGTGCACAGTGATGCCCACGACCTGAGGAAACGGCTGCCAGGGCGGCGGGCCGCCGGCCGCCTTCC
>Ga0066710_100005862_pt1 | contig 11333 bp, 9 predicted proteins | sample GraSoiAngelo_159_FD_79666 | JGI IMG/M metagenome (GOLD analysis project Ga0066710, IMG submission 79666) | Grasslands soil microbial communities from the Angelo Coastal Reserve, California, USA - 14_1009_16_40cm | ecosystem: Environmental > Terrestrial > Soil > Grasslands | place: USA... | reverse complement strand
CCATCGCGCGGACGAGGAACTCCCCATGCAGTCGATGCCCCCGCAGTATCCCGGAGCGCCGTACTACCAGATGGGAACGGAGAACTTGCTGAAGAAGCGGTACGTGCTCGCGGTGAACGCCGTCGCCCTCCTGGCGCTCTGGTTCGCCGCCATCATCGCGATCGTGAGCAACGACCTGAACGCCCGCGGGTTCGCGCGGTTCCTGGCAATCTCCGGCGGGGTCGTCGGCGCGTTCGGGAGCGTCGCCGGGGCGCTCGGATCGAAGCGGACCTCCGACATGCAGAACCTCGGCCTCCTCGTGTGGGCCGGCCTCCTGCTCTCCTTCACGGTGACGCTCCTCGCCTACATCCGGTAGACGGCCTCATCCAAGCGCCCGGATCGCCGCGGCGAACTCCGGGGCGACGCTGACCTTCGTGTACGGCGACAGGATTGTGTCGGTCGCGATCACGTCGTCGCAGGCCTTCAGGTTCGCCTCGGCCGGGCCGACGAAGACGCCGTGGACGCACGCCGCGATCACTTGACGGGCCCCCTGGGCTCGCAGCTCCTTCACGGCGACCGCGATTGTGCCGCCGGTCGAGATGACGTCGTCCACGATCGCCACGGATTTGCCTCGGACCGCGAGCGCCTTCGGAGTGATCTTCACCGTGTACGAGTCGATTCGCTTCTTCTCCAGAGAATCGAAGGGGACGCCCGCGATTGCGGACGCTTCCTTCGCAAAGCGGATCGCGTTGCCGTCCGGGGCAAGGAGCATGTCGACCTTTGCCGACTTCAAGTACCGGCCGATCGCCGGCATCCCGCTGACGTCGCGCGCCGGGAGCGGGAACGTCTTCAGCATCCTGGGGTTGTGAATCGCCATCGTCAGGAGCTCGTCGCAATCGACCGCGAGATGCTTCGCGATCGTCTTTGCCGAGACCGGCTCGCCATCAAGGAATCGCTTGTCCTGGCGACCATAGCCGAAGTACGGGACGACCGCCGTGAGACGCATTGCACCTGCGTCTCGGACCGCGTCTGCCAACAGGAACAATTCGACGATCATTGGGTCCGGGTGGGTCGTCTGAACGAGGACCACGTGCTCGCCGGAGACACGACCAAGCACGCGGACGTACCGCTCACTGTCGGGGAAACCGCCCGGATGTTTCTCAAAAGCGACATCAACGAAACCAACGGAGAGTTCGCGGGCGATCCCGCGAGCAAGGGCAATGGACGCGGAACCGCCAACGACTTTCATCGAGGGACCGCGCTCATCGTATGAGGTGGCGGTATTTGAATCGTGTGACCCCTCGCGTGCTCGATAACTAGCCACGAGCCTTCTTATACAGTTCGGCAGGATGGCGACCGGAATCGGAATGGAATTCCATCTTCGGGGCACAATTGACGTGCTTAATCGCCGTTCGATGGCCCTGATCGCTCTTGTCACAACTTTCGCAGGGGTGGCACTCGTCATCGACCGGCCGAAGGGGACCATCCTCGAGTGGTTCGCGTTCCCATTGCTTGTGATCGGCGGGAGCATTTTTGCATGGGCCGTCTGGCCACGGACCGAGTCGCGGATCGACAACCGACCTTCTATCGCAAAGCGCCTCCTCCACCTCCTGACTTGGAACGGGCGACTCGTACCGTACTTTCCAGGCTTTGGCGCGGCGGTCTTACTTATGGACCTGGGGTACAACCTAATCTTGAGCAGCCCAACGGCTCTACAGACGGAGGACATCATTGTTATTCTAGGTGCAGCGACGCTTCTCAGCTACGGCCTCGTGCCAGAACGATTCGCACGAGAGCGAGACTTCGTCCTTCTGTTTTTTCTTTGGCTGAACGTTATCTTGGTCGCCCCTCTTCTCATCGCGCGGGCCTATTACGCGAACTTCGAGGCCTCGGTCGACGTGTACTCATGGGTTGCACTTGCACCGGAAGCGGGCGCTGTCCTTTCACTGCTTGGCGTCGCGAACTCGGTGCACGCCGTCGCAGGCTCGACTGCACCGGGGATGACATTTGTACCGCAACATCTTGCCGTACAAGTAACCGTCGTGATTACGACTTCCTGCTCCGGGATCTATTCGTTCGGGATTTTCGCCTCGGCATTTCTCGCTTTCGTCCTCACCGAATACGAGAGAATGACCCAACGGGTCTGGATGCTGTTGGGACTCGGCCTCATGACCTCTTACTTGGCCAACGTCCTCCGGATGGTCGTAATCGTCCTGATCGGCTATTACACTGACACCGCGCAGACAGACCTGCAGAACATGCTCATCGCTCACTCCTATGCGGGCTGGATCATCTTCCTGGCGTGGATCGCCCTGTTTTGGGGCATCGTGTTTCGATTCTTCGAAACCCCTGTGAGGAAAGAGAATGAAGTGAAACCGGTGATTCCTCGGAACCGTGGGGTGCTGTGCGGGATTTGCGCGAAATCACTTACGCCTATTCTCCCGGGCTACCGGTGCCGGTGTGGGAAGTTCTACCATGTTGCGTGTGCGACGACTGTTGGGGAGTGCCCGCGATGCCACCGACAGATGCAACTACCACAAACAACGACAGAATCTGGCGCATGACTCAGGAAGACGGGAAATGAGCGACGTTCGCAACTTGAGAGACCTCTTGCTGCGAGGAACTGTAACGTCGTTGCTCGCGATTACTTCGGTGTCGGCGATTGGCCTGTTGGACTCCATGGTTGTCGCTCGTATCATTGGACAGGCGAAGTTCGGTCTCCTCGCCCTCGCCGTAAGTGTGATGAACGTGGCGTTAGGCGTCGCGTCTCTCGGTCTCCCCGGGGCAATCGCAAAGTTTCTTTCAGGCGAGACAGCGCGTTCCCGAGATGCCGCCCAGAGAACCCTGATCTCCGGTATTCGGCTCGCTTTGACTTCGAGTCTCATCGTCGGAGTCGCAAGCGGGACTGTCGGCGTCCTTTGGCTCGCGCCCTTTTACAACGAGCCCGCCTTAGTCCCAATTTTCGTACTCATGGCGATTTGCGTCATCGCGGGCGCTCCTGTCCTCCTCTTTGCGAGCGCACTACAAGGATTTGGGCAAGTGAGGGATCTAAACATTAGATCAGTGCTCGCTGCCGTCGTAACGTTGCTCTTTTCAGTGGTTCTCTCAAGTTACTTTTCCACGCCAGGTGCTTTCTTGGCCTTCACCGCGTCATTGTTGCTCCCCGGAATCCTATCTGCCCGGAAGGCATTCTCGACGCTCCGAGAGCGACCAAGCGTCGCTCTAGCCAGACCGGTCCCGATTGCGGCTTTACTGAATTACGGCCTCCCATCGCTGCTCGCTTCGCTAGCCGTCTTGCCGGTACTCTATTACGTGAACGCATTAGTCGCGATGACCGGAGGACTAACTGGCCTCGGCCTGTTTGCAGTTGCATATTTCATCGCGGGCGCTCTCTCCCTTCTCCCTTTAGCAGTCAGCGTTCCCCTCATGCCGGTTCTCTCATCCCTAAGTGTCAGCGATCCTACGCATGGTAAAGTCATAGTCCCTCGCGTGGTGCGTCTTGTTTCATTTGTGTCCGTCCCGGCCGCCATCTTGATGATGACGTTCGGCCCGGAACTGATTTCGATCACATACGGCGGCGAATACTCACCGGGTAGTCCAATCCTGAGCGTACTCTCTGTCGCGATGGTGCTCTTGGCAGTGAGTGGCATCGTCGGCCGTCAACTCGCTGGCGCCGGCCGAATGTGGTGGAGCTTGGCAATCAATGTTGCTTGGGCCGCTGTGGTGGCCATCTCAGCGTCGTGGCTCATCCCGCGATGGGCGGGAATCGGTGCCGCTGCCGCAATCCTAATTGGCTATTCGATTACAGGCTTCCTGAGCTGGCTCGTCGGGACCTCCATACTGAAGATAGACTTCAGGGAAGCCCGCCTGTCATCAGCATGGACAGCCGTACTTTTGAGCCTGACACTGGGGACTGTCTTGCTGTTCCCTGAAGCAAGAGTCGCCGGGGGTACGGCGATTTTTGGCGCTGCGGCGGCATCTGGAGCGCTCCTTCTGAATGCCCAAGAGAAGTCGATCGCACGGGAGGTGCTGGCTGCCGTAGGCATCCGGCGGCGTGCCTCTGTGAGCAAGAAGGTCTAGATCTCGGTCTCAAAGGTCTTGTACCAAGTTGCCAGTCGTTTCAAACACGGCCTGGGGCCGCCTGTCCAAGGGAATCGGCAATCAATTCTCTTCCTTGCCTTGGCCGCAAGATCGGGATGCTCGAGGGCTTCGCGAAATCCCCCGCACCAAACGGTTCGAGTCTCCGACCTCAACATGTACGCCGTTCTCCCCGACGAGGTCGTGAATTGCTCCCCGGGGCGTCACAACAGGAATGCAGCCACACAGTATCGCCCAGGCCAGCGAGCTCCCAAATCCTCCGTGAGTAGAGGCTTAGACGTAACCATACGCTCAGCGCGTGCGCTCAATCAGGCCGCTTCCGTCGACTCCTTCTCGATTCGGAGGTGACCCAAATTCACAGAGTTCGAAAGTTCTGACTATCATCCTCGGAGGCCGCAAAGCCGTGGTGTTGATCGGTTGAGCGCGTTCCATCCCGATGTACGGCCGGTCCCATGTGGGAGTTCGGAGGTAGCCCAGCCGCAAGTTTGCGGCTTGTCAAGACAAACCCATCAACCGGCGCCTAGGATTCCCTCGACGGCTCCGATGAGCGCTTCACGACGCTTCTCGATAGGAAACAGCGACACAATCCTCCGGTGCGCTGCTCGGCCAAGGTCGGTGCGTCCGAGAGCTTCTTGTACTCCGCGCGCCACATCACGGGAATCTTCATGATTGACATAAATTCCGGTGTCTCCCACGACTTCTGGAATGGCGCCGCGGTCACTCACGACCGGCACGCAGCCGCACAACATCCCCTCGGCGAGCGAACATCCGAAACCCTCGTGTGTAGACGCCTGAACATACACAGATGACTGCTGAAATATTCGAATCAGTTCGACCTCAGATACGCGCCCGGGGAAAAACACGTTCTTGGGCGCGATAGACCTCAGGTAGTCGATCGCATCATCCAGCCATTCGCCAACCACGAAGAAACTGCATTCCGGCACAAAAGCTGCAGACCGGACGAAAGTCTCCAGACCCTTTCTCCGAAGATTTGCTCTCTTGATGAACGCGACCGTAGACACGATCGGTTGTTTCTCGCCCGAAGGGCGATATCGGTTCGCATCGAAACCAGGGTACGCAAGGTCGACGTGCGCTGTCGGCGAGATAGCCAGTGCTTTGTCTTGCACGCGCTTTGATAGCGCAAGAACTTTCCCGGCATTCAGTAGGATGTAGCGAATCTCCTCGATGCGAGACGAGAGGTACGGATCCTCCTCTTCGCACACGTCGAATCCTCCCAGGATCACCAGCGATCTCCGTCCGAGCACTCTGGAGTATCGGATTGCTCTGTACGCCTGGTGGTATCCGAACCAAGATACGTTGAAGTCGCTCCGCGCAACCCCCAACAAAATCGAAACCTGATCGGGAAATCCCCACAAGGCACCGCGATAGTAGTGGCGCCGCATCCGGTATGTCGCACTGAGTATCTGGTAATCTCGCCTGACGAAGGAGGCCATGTCTCCTGGATCCAGGTGAACGAGATACCCTGTTCGGAGCGGGCGATTTGGCTTGGGCATGGCCTTCACATCACGGGTTAGCCGCTTCGATGGCGACTCACGATCTCCACCAGCCTTTGATGGAGCCCGTCGAGAAGGCTGGTCCAACTGTAATTAATGGCCGCCACCCCAGTGTGTCGGACCAGCTCCTTGAGTTCGATCTCGTTGCTCAGAAGGGCGTAGGCGTTGTCGGCGAAGCCAGAAGGCGAGTCGGCAACCAGGCCGACCCCTAGTTGCTCGACAAGGCGTGCTTGCTCCGAGTCGGTTGGAGCGAGCAACAGAATTGGGAGGCCCGTAGCCAAGTAGTCGTAGGTTTTGGTACTGACCCCGATGCGGTAATGCGGATCGCGTGTCACGCTGACGACTCCAACTCGGCATCGGCCGAGGAGCTCTGACAACTGGTCATGCGGCACCGGAGGTAGCAATTCTACGCAGGAGCCCAGCCCTCGGGAATCTATTTCGGGTTGCCAAGCAGTCTTGAGCTCTTCTGTGACACCGACGAAGCACACTCGGAGTGTTGGCAGCTTCTGACGCAACAATCTCAACGAGTCCAACAGTAAGGGCGTGTCGTAGTAGTCGCGTGGTGGGCCCGCGTGAACAAGATCAAACTCGACGTCTCCGTGGCGGACTTCGGATGGGGTGAGGTCAGAACCGCTCGGGATCAGTGTGAGCTTGTCAGCCTTGAGGCTGTACCCTTCGGCAATCAAGGCAAGCTGACGACTTGTTACCGCAACGCATAATTCGCCTCTTCGAAGGGCGTAGCCCTCAATCGCTTGCCGCAGTGAGTTTCTGATTCCGCCAGGATGGAAAGCCTCCAAAAGCAACCAAGAGTCGCGGACATCGAAAACCACCGGTGTCGCACAAGCTTTCGCCGCGAACAAGGCTTCGAGTAGGATGAAGGGTCCTATGCCGGCGATTATTATGACGTCTGGGCGAAACTCCCGGAACGCCTTGACCAATTCCAGAATCCCAAGAGGAAGGAAGACGGCGGCGAAAGGCGACTGGACCCTTACCCTCCAATGCGCATACCCGCGCAGCGGAATCACCTCCCCGGGCCAGTTTTCAGTCCCGAATCTGAGCGATAGCCGAGTCGAGAGTATCTCGACCTGGCAGCCGCGAGATTTCAGATCGCGATAGATGGCCCATATCCGACGAGAAAACGGGACATCCCTTTCCGGATCCACGAGCTCGGAAAGAATGGCAACGCGCAAAGTTACGCGCCTCTTGTAGCCAGGTTGCTGCCCTCGCCATAACCGCGCTGGCACGAAACCCGTGCCAGGCAGGCTTCACCCATGCCCTCGCTACCGACTCCCTGCCAGGAGGGGCAGGCAGGGGAACCAAAATATGATTGAAACACTAGTCTCACAGACGGCGCAGACACGCTAACCCCCGCGGAACAGGTCGGCAACCTGGTCAAGAGTAGAGAATTCGGCAATGGACCGAGCTGCCTCTAGGAACGTGCGCAGCGACCCGACGTCCCCGGAGCACACCTTTCCGTAGTCATCCGGGGCGCTGGGATACGCGGCCAGGATGTCGATGGCCTCCCACGGATGAGCCAAGAATACCACAGTATCCAGGGCGGTCGTCTCGAGGAACTGGATCAGCCGCGTCGGTCCTAACCGGTTCAGCGCCCCCAGGCCAATCGGTGTCCCGGGCTGAAGCGGATTTTCCGTAACAGGCACTTCTAACACGCTGAGGCCCTCCTGACCCCCACCTTCTCGCAGCGGCCGGTGTGGTTCCTGTGGGGCGCCTCTGTGGTCGTACACGCGCAGTATTCCAAATCGGTTTAGGTACCGACCGGGAAGTACTGACGAATCAATCGAATAACCCAGGCCCTGCAGAATTCGAACCGTGTGATTGTTGGCGGAAAAATTGGGTGCCCGGAACATAGTCGGCCGCGAAGCGCACACACGCTCGAGGATGCGTGTGGACTCCATGATCTCCCCGCGCTGCTTCTCGAGAGACTTCGCGCACAGTAGACGGTGATCAAGGCCATGGTTGCCGATGCCGTGGCCGGCCTTCGCAATTCGTGCAACGAGCTCAGCATTCTCGTTCGCAATCGGTGCGAGGAAGAAAAAATCTGCCTTGAGATGGACCTGATTGAAGATTGAAAGGAGCTTGGGCAGGCCTTCTTCCACCCCCCTCATGAGGCCGTCTCTCAATACGCCCGGAAGGTCCCCTTCCACATCGACGGAAATGCATAGTCGGGTCATTGAGGCGTTTCACCAACTAGCTTCAAGCCCTTCCGTGCGACCCTCTCCCAGCTCAACTCCTTGTTAACCCAAACCTTTGCTGCGTCGCCGATTTTTGTCCTCAACTCCGGATTTCCTAGAAGGTCTTCCAGGGCCTTGGACACGTCGTCCATCGAGGGATTGACGATGTAGCCAGTGACGCGATCCTGGACCACGTCAGGCATGCCACCGACAGCGGTCGCAATTACCGGCAAGCCGAGGGCCATTGCATTAAGTATGGTAATCGGCAGACCTTCCTGTAGCGAGATCTGGGTGAACACGCTAGCCAAAACCATCTCAGCGTGGACATTCTTCACGAAACCTTTCAGCTGTACTTTCTCGCCTAGACCCAGATTGGAGACTCTTTCCTCAAGTTTGGCTCGGAGCGGCCCGTCTCCCACAATTACGAGCCTCCACCCGGGGAAACCGGGGGCTACAGTCGCGAACGCGTCAATCAGCATGAGCAGACCCGCGACCTTCCTTGGCCAAGTCATAACGCTGACAGCAAGGATCACTGGCCTGGCGCTCCCAGCGTGCCTATGACTCTCATTGAAGAGCCTTTCCGGAGCAGCTTGAACAAGGGCCTGATGGAGAGATGTGGGCAAGTTCAGCATTTCCTGCGTTTCACGACTAACGAATGCGACGCCGTCGCAAAAACGTAACAAGGCCAGAAAAATTGCAATTCGGGCGCGACGAAGAGCCCCCGGGATAGGTTCCGCATCCGTTGGGGGCGTATGGAACGTGAATAGGACGCGAGTCTGTGGCCGCAGGAGCTTAACGACCAGCCCTGAAGCCAGCGTATACCAGTGAGAATGCGCATGGACCACATCGGCCTTCCACTTCATGCTTCTTAGGGCGGACCTAATGCAGAATGCAATCTTCGAGCCCGGGACTACTTCGAATTGCAGATTCGCATCTCCCTCGCGTGCGAGGCCGATAGTTTGGATCCCGAGATCCCGATAGGCGGCGGCCAACTCGCGTGTATATGTGCTGATTCCACCCCTGATCGGGTCCGTATAGGGAGACAAGATTGCGAGCCGCATTGTGCCCCTATTCCTGAGACCAGGGAGCCTGGAACGTTGCGTCATAGCACAGGTCGGGTTCCCTTCGCGAATACGCTGTAACAGCAGAACTGGGTAGCTCCCGGGACTGAAGATCCTGCAGGCGGGGGCTAATCGCGTTCCCCAGGTGTATCGGGAGGTCTTCGCCACAGTCCAGTATCTCGTTATGTGGGAGAGCATTGACCCCCGCCTCCGTTCCTCTCCCCGACGCGCTCCTGAAATCGGAGAGATTGATTAGCCCCGATACCATATTCTGAACGCTCCGTCGTCGTAAGTCGCGTAGTACGTGCTTGGCACGACAGACGCCAAGTAAAGCGAGGGGCGCTCGTACCCATACGAGTAGAAGGAATTGGGGAAATTTTCGTTGACGATGATGTAGGTGACATGATAAACGTCGAAGACCTGGTCCGCTTGGTTTGGCGCTGTGTAGAACAACATCGTTTCCCAGTCGAACTCCGCGTTTCGGAGACCCTCGGGAATGAAGATTTCATCCGTGTCGAACGAGATACTTGTGAGGGGTAACAGATGAACGTGGACGTCCGCGGGCGCAACGAAGCCCCATGCGAGTTGTTGGGGGCCGGTCCAGTGGAGCGACGCTCCACCTAAGGGCATGACGGGCGCCCCGGAAACCGCGGCAATCTGCCCTCCGAAGAGCCCTTCGTTGGCCACAGAGGTCCCGGGGGCGGAGTAGCGGATGTACAGGCCCGTCTGGTAGGACGAAACTAAGATCGGGGCGTCCGTTCGATACCGATCTCGCCAGTAGTCCTTCATCTCCCAGGAGAAAACGAGGGAACCGGCAACAAGGACAACTGCAGCCACCGTAACCAGTCTGCGCCGCCTCGTCCTTGATGTGAACCACAGGAGGCCCATCACGACGAGTATGACGAAGAGGGGAATGAGGAACTCGCCCATGTAGTCCCTCAGGGAGAGCAGCGGTAGAAAGAGGAGCGAAGCAGTCAGCAGGAACTTGTCCACCGCCTCTTTTGGGCGCCGCCACACATAGGCGACGAGGCCGAGTACCGCAAGGGGCGAGAGCAGACCAATTTTCCCGGACAGACTGACCCCCATATTTGCGACTAGAATCGGAAAAGACTGCCCCTCGAAGAAGGCCCCCGAACCGTACTGATCGATAACATTTGCTCCTGTGGTCCCTGGATATTGGAACTGGACCCAGAACACTACAAGAAACCCGGCGACCGCGAATCCCAGGATGAAGTGTCGAGCGGGACGCTCGTACCTCAACAGAGCAAACCGGAGCCGTTGGGTGAGCTTGTGAAACGGGATCGCGAATACAAACGCAACGACAAAGAAGATGACCAGAGAACCCATTCGGTGCGTGGCAGAGAGTAGAAGGAACAGAGCAAGAACAAGGACTACGTCCCGGAGATCATATTTTACGAGGGGTCGGACGAGAAGGAGGAGAAAAATGGGGAGAAGGGCGACCACGAAGCCCCGTGTCGAGGCGACCCAGAACGTGTCTTTTAGGAAGAATGGAGCGAGGGAGAACATCGTCGCGACAAGAAGGGCGAACGTATCATCGCGTCGGATTCGGCGCGCCAGAAGGAAGGCTCCTAAACAACCTGCAAGGGCGAATGTCCACCCGGAGAACAGGGTGACCGCCTCTATCGGACCACCTCCGACCATTGACGCAGACGCGAAAAAGAACGGCATCGCGCTGGGATACGAGAGCGCGTATAGCCCGAGGTAAGACGTTGGTTGCAGGATCCACACGGCTCGACCGCTTTGCACCACGCGATTCGCAAGAGAGTGAACAAACGTTGTGTCGGATCCGAGTTCGTGCCCCGTATCGATGGGATACCGGAATACGATGTTTGCCAAGGCGAGACCGATGAGTAGACAGTAAACGACTCGCTTCTGAAGAATCATGTGGCGAGCCTCTCGAACAAAGCCTTCAGTAGAAAAGCATTTCCTCGCGAGAATCGAGTGGCAACAGTTTCTCGATTCTGGCGGCCGAGCTCGCGGCGCAGTTCGGGGTCGTTGGCAAGTCGTTCAAGCGCAGCGGCGAGGGCCGTGGCATCGCCTTCCTCGACAAGAACTTGGGAAATGAGTTCCGGAATCCCGCCATGCCGCGTTGACACGACCGGTAACCCGTAGGCCATTGCCTCCATTATCGCAACCGGGATGCCCTCTCGATCGCCGTCCGGTGTGGTCTGTGAGGGCAGACAGAAGATTGTCGCACCACGGTACGCGTCTTGGAGTTCACGATCGCTCACCATTCCAAAGACTCTGACACGGTCACTCACGTTTAGTTCGTCGGCCATGACAGAAACATTGAGCGGTCCGTCCCCGACAATCCAAGCTTCGTAGTTTTCAGGGAGGCGCGAAAATGCTTCGAGTAGTGTGCGGTGTCCTTTCTTCTCCACAAGCCGAGCAACGGTGAGGACCACAATCTTGTCGTGTTGCGTGGCGGGCGAGGCGGATAATTCAGGCAAATCGGTAAACAATGGGAT
>Ga0066710_100005861_pt1 | contig 11333 bp, 6 predicted proteins | sample GraSoiAngelo_159_FD_79666 | JGI IMG/M metagenome (GOLD analysis project Ga0066710, IMG submission 79666) | Grasslands soil microbial communities from the Angelo Coastal Reserve, California, USA - 14_1009_16_40cm | ecosystem: Environmental > Terrestrial > Soil > Grasslands | place: USA... | reverse complement strand
CATCACCAGGTCGAGCAGGCCGTTGCGGGATTGGAAGGTCTTGCCGTTGTAAATCAGCTTCAGGCCCGTGTTGAGATAGCTGTAATGGCGCAGCCGTTTCTCAACAAACTCGGGACGAAATTCAACCTCCTTGAAAATATCCGGGTCCGGCTCGAACCGGATGAAGGTGCCGTCGGATTCGTGGTTGGCTTTTCCTTTCTTTTCGTTCTTCAGCTTGCCCTGCTTGAACCACGCCTCGACGTAATCGCCCGACCGATGACTGCGCACCAGGAACTCCTTCGATAGCGCATTCACCGCTTTGGTGCCGACGCCGTTCAGACCCACGCTGAACTGGAACACGTCATCGTTGTATTTGGCGCCGGTGTTGATCTTGGAGACGCAATCGACCACTTTGCCGAGCGGGATGCCGCGCCCGAAATCGCGCACGCTCACCGTCGTGCCGTCGATGCCGACCTGGACCTCTTTGCCGTAGCCCATGATGTATTCGTCGATGGCGTTGTCGATGACCTCCTTGAGCAGGATATAGCAGCCGTCATCGTAATGTGAGCCGTCGCCGAGCCGGCCGACGTACATGCCGGTGCGCAGCCGGATGTGTTCGAGCGAGGAGAGGGTCTTGACCTTGCTCTCGTCGTAATTGTGTTTTGGTTTTTCAGCCATAACAAAGTTGCCGAGGCAAGGATGAAACAAAGCACCGACGATGAAAATGCGCAAAATCTGGAGATGCGGATGTCAAACCATGCCCCAGCCGCATTGTTTTTCGGCGCGCGACTCAAGGCGAAACAGAATGCGGTGACGAGCGAACGTTTTTTTATCCATTCGATTACCCGTTACGCAGGTCGAGAGGCCATGAAACCACCAATCACCGCTGCGATTGGTTTGAGACGTTGTTCGGTTGGATCGGCCCGGACGCCGAAGTTTTCCAGGGCAGTCGCTCCCAACAGATAGAGCGGGCCGGCGGGCGCAAAGATTACCGGGCAAGTCAGCGTCTCACCCAATTCAGGAAGCGACAGCAAGGCCTCGCCGAGCAATCGCCGGTCGCGACGGCCGTCTGCCAGAATCAAATCGCGGCTGCGGAGCGGCTTCAGGCCGATTGAGTTGAGCCGTTCTTCGGGCACAAAACTGTAAAGCGCGCCCGTATCCACCCAGAACATCTCCTCGAAGGATTTATCTGGTTGGGCCGGATTGGTGACTCGCACTTTGACCTGAAACATTGCCATAACTGTCAGCGCAATCTATCGTCCAGCCGACGTCTTGACAAGCCTGGCCTCGCGTCACCGGTCCGCATGGTGGCGGTAATCGCCGGATTGAATTCCCAACAATTCCGTTCATCATCCGAGCAGTGCATTTCATTCGCGACATCTACGCGATGGCCCGGACGGCCAAACGTCCGGTCATTTCGTTCGAGTTTTTTCCGACCAAAACCGACGAGGGAGAACGCATCCTGTTGGAAAAGACCATCCCCGCGCTGATGCAGCTCAAGCCTGACTTCTGTTCCGTCACCTACGGCGCGGGCGGCAGCACGCGGGACAAGACCTTGACGATTGTGGACCGCGTTCAACGCCAACACGGCCTCACCGCCATGGCGCACCTGACGTGCGTCAACGCCACAAAAGAGGAAATCCGCGGCTATCTGAACGAAGCGCGCTCGCGCGGAATCAAAAACATTCTGGCACTGCGCGGCGATCCGCCCGGCGGCACGGGCGAGTTCAAGAAGACCGAAGGCGGATTCGAGTTTTCCTATCAACTCGTCGAGTTCATCCGGCAAGCGGGCGGGTTTTCCATCGGTGTGGCCGGTTTTCCCGAAGGGCACATCGCCTGCCAGGAAGGCAAACACGTGGACTGGCAGCGGCTGAAAAACAAGATCGATCACGGCGCGGATTTTGTGATCACGCAACTTTTCTTCAGCAACCGCGATTACTTTGAATTCCGCGATTTTCTGACGAACCTGGGCGTCTCGGTGCCGTTGGTGCCGGGCATCATTCCCATCCTCAGCACTGCGCAGATCAAAAAATTCACCGCGCTTTGCGGAGCGAAACTGCCCGCTCTGCTCGTGGCCGAACTCGAAAAGCGCGGTGACAACGATGAAGCGGCCGCGCAATACGGCATTGAATACGCCACCCGGCAGTGCGAGGAACTGCTGCGCGAAGGCGCGCCGGGCATTCACTTTTACACCCTGAACAAGACGCGCTCTGCCACCGCCATCCTTAAAAACCTACGATTACCCTGCATTCCGATTGATGGTTAAGCTAGCGGCAGATTGCCGCCGGCGAATTGAGTCGTCGTCCTCGCTCGATCGGGTATTGATTCGGAGCTGCATGGCTATGTAAACTTCTGCCGCACTCGGAACGGCGTGATTTGATATGAACAGACATTTTCAAGACTCGGAACGCGGCCCCTGGGACTTTATCATGTTCGGAGCAACCTTTTTCGGTTTTGTCTTCGCCCTGGGAGGCGTGACCGTCGCCTCTGCCGGTGTCGCCATCACCGGTTTGATTGCGATGGGCCTGGGCCTCGTCTTCTTCGGACTTCAGGCCTGGTTGTCAGACTGACCGGCAGACCACGCACGGCCCCGAACGGACTGATTCGACACGAATTTCACGAATTCACACGAATTCAATTGGTGAAAATCAGTGAAATTCGTGTCTCTCTCCTATTGGTGTTCATTCGTATCCATTCGTGGTTCAACAAAACTTGGACTGGCAAAAGTTCGCGACGGTTGTATTACTGCGCTCATGCAAACCATCACCCGACGAACTTTCCTGAAATCCACACTCCCGGCCGGGGCCGCATTGGCTGGCGCCAGCGTGTTGGATACCGGTTCTCTTCTGGCCGTTGAACCGCTCAAACGCACGGGAACATCGCGGCTGCTGCTCAGTCTGGCGGGTTACTCGTTCCGCGACTATTTCAAAGACGCCAATCACAAGCGCGACGCAAGCACCGACTCCGCCAAACGCATCGACCTGTTTCAATTCATCGACTACTGCGCTGAGCACGGCTGCCAGGGCACGGAACTCACGAGCTATTATTTCCCGCCGACCCTTGACCATGAATTCCTGATCAGAATAAAGCGTCACGCGTTCATCCGCGGCATCGACATCAGCGGCACGGCGGTCGGCAACACCTTTACTCTCCCCGCCGGCGCGGAGCGCGGCCAGGAAATCGCGAACACGAAAAAATGGATCGATTACGCCGCGATCATGGGTGCGCCGCACATCCGCATCTTCGCCGGCGCCGCGCGCCCCGGCATGTCGCGTGACGAGGCGAAGCAACTTTGCATCCCGGCCATCGAGGAATGTTGCGACTACGCCGGCGGCAAAGGAATTTTTCTCGGACTCGAAAACCACGGCGGCATCGTGTCCACGGCGGAGGAAATCCTGGAAATCGTCCGCGCGGTCAAAAGCCCGTGGCTCGGCATCAACCTCGACACCGGGAATTTTCGAACCGACGATCCCTACGCCGACCTTGAGAAGATCGCGCCCTACGCCGTGAACGTGCAGATGAAAGGGGAGGTGCAGCCGCGCGGCAAAGCCGTGGAACCGGCCGACCTGCCGCGTCTGGTGAAAATCCTGCGCGATGCCGACTACCAGGGCTACGTCGCCCTTGAATACGAATCGAAAGAAGACCCGTGGACGGCGGTGCCACGGTTGTTGAAGCGGATGAAGGAATTGTTCGCGGCGTAGCGCGTAGAGTCATCTCAACCTTTTTGGTACAGGACAGCAACACGTTTGCGTTTCCGTCAAGCTGATTTCAATTTACCTGCGGAATTGCATTCCAGCCTTTGCCTGCCAATCCTAAGCGGCGGACGAGACTCGTAATATGGCCGCGCCACCGCTCAAACTCAAAATGACACCGCCAACCGGCGAGCGCTCGCTGCGTTTCGTCGGCGACCGGATTCGTTTCACGCTGCGCAGCGCGGACGGCACACCGTTGCCGGATCGGTGGCGCGGTTTGCTGCGGACCGATCTCGGTCGCGGCGCGGTCCTCCGCCGCGAAATCATCACCTCGCGCGGCGGCGAAAGACCGATGACCGGCGCGTCGTGGCGCGACATCCCGATGCGGCGCGAAAACAATGAATGGTTCATCGAACTGACGCTGACCGAAGTCGGCTATTTCAAAGCCAAAGCTTACGCCGTGGATGATAAGGGGTGGCAGCTCTGGCCGGAAGGACCGGACGCCGGCCTCTCGGTCCATCCCGACAGCTACCGCACGGCCAACACGATTTATTGCGCGTTCACGAGGTTGTTCGGCGAAACAAAAACCACGATCTCGACCGCGGAGCGACAGCTCGACGCGCAGTTGAAGCCGTTGGACAAGCAGGGCTACGCGGTGATCCCGCCTTCGGGCAAACTGCGCGACCTCATCAAAGAACTGCCGCACATCCTCGACACGCTCGGCTGCCGCATTCTGCATCTGCTGCCGGTCAATCCAACGCCGGCGACTTACGCGCGGTTCGGCCGTTTTGGCAGTCCTTACGCGGGCCTGGATTTAACGGCCATCGACCCGGCGCTGATTGATTTCGACCGGCGCACGACCGGCGTCGAACAGTTCCGCGAGCTGGCCTACGCGGTCCACGCGCATGACGCGAGGCTCTTTCTCGACCTCGTCGTCAATCATACCGGTTGGAGTTCCACGCTGCACGAGCGGCATCCGGAGTGGTTTCTGCGCGGGCCGGACGGCGCGTTTCTCAGTCCGGGCGCCTGGGGCGTGACGTGGGAGGACCTGGTCGAGTTGAACACGCGCGAGACGGAACTTTGGGACCGCCTGGCCGACGCGTTTCTCACCTGGTGCCGGCGCGGCGTGGATGGGTTCCGTTGCGATGCCGGTTACAAAGTGCCGATGCCGGTCTGGCAACACATCACCGCCCGCGTGCGCGAGGAGTTTCCGGAAACGCTTTTCCTGCTCGAAGGACTCGGCGGCGGCTGGAACGAAACGGAAGCGTTGCTGACCGAAGGCGGCATGCAGTGGGCCTACTCCGAGTTGTTCCAGGAAATTTCCGGCCCGCAGGTCGCCGGCTATCTCGATCACGCGCACAAGCAAAGCCGGCGCGTCGGCGTGCTGGCGCACTACAGCGAGACGCACGACAACGACCGGCTCGCGAAAAAAGGTCGTGCATGGTCGCTGTTGCGCAACCGGCTCTGCGCGCTCGCCAGCGTCAACGGCGCGTTCGGCTTCACCTGCGGCGTGGAATGGCTCGCCACCGAAAGAATTCTGGTGCACGGCTGCGCCGGACTCGCGTGGGGCGGCGGCGAAAACATCATTCCCGACCTGGCCCGGCTGAACGAGCTGCTCGCGGAACATCCTTGCTTCTTCGACAGCGCAAAACTCACGCGATTGAGTCCGGTTGAATCGCCCGTCTTCGCCTTGCAACGCGTCTCCGCCGATCGCAAAGACTCTGTGCTGGTGTTGGTGAACACGGATGTTGAAAAGCCGCAGACGTTGGCGGTGTCTTTAAACGACGGTACGACGGGCTGTCCGCGGCCTGTCGCTGAGGAGGGCGCGGTGAGGACACCTCGCCCTGCCTTGTCGTCGCATGAGGATTTGCTCGGGCAACCGGCACCCGAAGCGAAGTTGACAGGCGACGGAAAGATTCAATTCGCTTTGAAACCGGGCGCCTGTTACTGCCTCGCGCTGACCGGCAGTAGCCGCCGGCGTGAGGAGGCGGAACTGCACTCGCCCCAGGTTCATCCGCCTCCTCACGTCGGCGGCTACGTCTCGGGCGAGGCTTATCGCCGCGCGAGGGCACAAGCCGCTCTTGCCGTCAACGCACTGAGCCAGGTGCTCGAACCGGAACGCATCGGCCCGCACGACTGGCGCGCTTTGGCTGACCTGGCGGATCGCGACCCGAATCAGCTTCTTGGTTCGCTGGCTTACGTGGACAACAACCTGGCCGGCGAGGATTTGCTGGCGGCCCTGAATGCTGCCGGGCAACAGAAGAAATTCCCACAGGTGGCGACATGGTGTCTGATCGACCGGCGTCGAGTGATGCTGGTGCCGCCCGGACACTGGCTGCTGGTTCGGGACAGCGTGCCGTTTCGCGTGACCCTGCGCCTTGAAGACGGCGGCTCCGCGCGCCGCGCGCAGTCTATTGCGGTGCGCGACGGCCACATTGCCTGCTTTGCGCCGCATCCGGGAAACGGTGATGCCGAACTGGCCGTGGAGCGCTACGGGATCACGGACCGGCGCGTGGCAGGCCGAGTAAGGTTTCTGTCCTCAACGCCAGAAAGCCTGAAATCCGAAATCCGAAATCCGAAATCCGAAATTGTTTTGCTGACCAACGGCATCGGCGGCATGGCGCGGCTCTGCGTGGATCTCGGTCGTGTGAATTCAAAATACGACTGCCTGCTCGGCGCGAACCTCAATGAGAGCGTGCCGGTGGACCGCCACATTTTTGCCAAGCGCGTTCGCGTCTGGGCCAACGCCGATGGCTTCATCTCGAGGTTGGACGCGGACAATCTCGCCGGCTTTGAGCCCGGGCCGCCGGCGCATTGGAAGTTCGCCGCCAATGCCGGTGACGGGCGCGCCGTTGAAATTGAAATGACTGCGGAGATGGTGGAAGGACAGAACACCATACGGTTGCAGTTTCGACGGGGTGGGGTCGGCCCGGCGGGCCAACCGGACGGCGCAACGCGCCGTCCCCACCTTACTTTCGGCGAAATCAGGGACGGCGCGGAATCCGACCCGCCGACCGCAGTTCGCCTGACGGTGCGCGTTGATATCGAAGACCGGAACTTTCATTGCGAGACAAAGCGCAACGGCGCCGCGGAGCAGCATTTCAGCGCGAACACCCGACCGTTGCAGACCAATCCCGGCTTCGCATTCACACCTGCTTCCGACCGCCAACTGCAGGTGTTCAGCGACGCGGGCGAATTTCATGCTGAACCGGAATGGTGCGAGAACATTCCGCACCCGGTCGAGGCGAGTCGCGGGCAGGTTGCGAGCGGGGATGCCTACAGTCCGGGCTGGTTTGATTTGCCGCTGGCAGAAGGCAGGAAAGTGACGCTGGTCGTCACTGCGGAACAGGAAGTTTCCAGTTCCGAGTTTCCGGTTCCGGGTTCTGAATCGGCGAACGTGGCGAGCGACCCTGACGCGTTCGGTTCCCGCTTGTTGAAGGCGGCGAAAGCGTTCCTCGTGCGGAGGGGCGAAGGCAAGACCGTGATCGCCGGTTATCCCTGGTTTTTGGATTGGGGACGCGACACGCTGATCTGCGCGCGCGGGCTGCTGGCGGCGGGAATGGTTGAAGAGGTGCGCCAGGTCCTGGTCACCTTCGCGCGATTCGAGGAGAACGGCACGTTGCCAAACACGATTCACGGCGAGGACGCGTCGAACCGCGACACCTCGGACGCGCCGCTGTGGTTCGGAGTTGTCTGCGAGGAAATGGCGGCAAAGGTTCAAGACCGGTTCCTTGACCACGGACAACCTGTGAAGAAAGTCACGGACGCGCAGCAGCGTGTCCCTACCGGGAAGGATTTTTATTCGACGATCGTGGACACGCCGGGGCGCACAATCACGGACGTGCTCCGCAGCATCGCGGCACACTATCGGGACGGCACGCCGAACGGGATTTGCATGGACGCCCAATCGGCGTTGATTTGGAGCCCCAGCCACTTCACCTGGATGGACACGCGTTTGCCCGCCGGCACGCCGCGCGAAGGATATCCGATTGAAATTCAAGTGTTGTGGATCCGGCTGCTGCGGCTGCTTGAACGGATCGGCGCGCAAGGCGGCGGCGAATCGTGGGGCGCCCTGGCCGATCGCGCCGAAGCCTCGCTGCAAAAATATTTCTGGCTGGAGGAACGCGGCTACTTCGCGGATTCGCTGGTGGCTGAGCGCGGCAAACCCGCAACCGCGGCCGTCGCGGACACGGCGTTGCGAAGCAATTGTCTGTTCGTTGTCAGCTTTGGCCTGGTCGCAGGCGAGCGGGCCCGGCGTTGTGTGGATGCGGCGCGACGCCATCTGGTTGTTCCCGGCGCGCTGCGTTCGCTCGCGCCGTTGCCGGTTTCACCGCCGCTGCCGATTCACGGCAACGACGGGCGGCTGCTGAACAACCCGGCCGAACCGTATTCGGCTCGCTACGAAGGCGACGAGGACACGCGGCGCAAACCGGCGTATCACAACGGCACGGCGTGGACCTGGACTTTTCCGGTGTTTTGCGAGGCGCTGGCGCGGGCGTGGGACTTTGCCTCGGAAGCAGTCGCTGCGGCCAGGGCCTATCTGGGCAGCGTGGAGCAGTTGATGCACGAGGGTTGTCTTGGACAAATTCCTGAGATTCTCGACGGCGACGCCCCGCATCAGCAGCGCGGCTGCGACGCGCAGGCGTGGAGCGTCACGGAAACGTTGCGGGTGTGGCGGCGGTTGAGGGAACAGGAGTGACCAGGATTGTTCGTGACCCGGTTGAACCGAGCCCACCCTGCAGCCGCCGACCAGAGGCGGTGACTGAAAACCGAATGACCAATGACGAATGCCGAAAGAAATCCGAATTCAAAAACTTCATTTTGCCGATGAAATGATGACGTGTTCCTCGCCGATACCGTATCGGTCCAGGACCCGTTTCGTTGCGGCCTCGAGTGTCGCGGCGTCGAGAACGATCCGCTGCAAGGTGTCGCCTTTCATGAGTTCGAGGGTGTGAAATCCGTTCGCCGGTTTCTGCAACGCCTGTTGCAGGTCGGAAAGATAATTGACTTTCTGACCGTTGACTTTTTCAAGAACGAGTTGACGCGATTCCTGGTAGCCGAGGTTGAAAATGTCCGGCAGGACCTGCGATAGAATCACGATGGCGGGGCGTTCCGGCGCGGGGTCCTGGTTGCGAAAGTAAGCCAGGCGAAACGGAGCACGGCGTTCCCAGTCCTGTCCCCAACTGCGCAAATAGTTCTTGGTTAATGGCTGAAACACCAGGCCGCCGGCAATCAGATATTCCGGCTCCTGATCGAACGGCGCTTCGGGCACGAGTCGCGCGGCGTCTTCAGCTTTGGGCAGGCGATAAACAACGTCCTGCGCCCGGCCATCGCGCCATATTTTCAAGCGCACCGGATCGCCCGCCCATTTATTTCGCGTCGAGATATTTTCCAGCAGGAGATGGCCGTAATCCGGATCCAGGTAATCGCCCTGGGTATCAATGTCGAATCCGTCCACCTGCAGCAGGACATCGCGCGGTCTGACGACCGGTTCAACGCCGGACTTCTTCGGCGCGTCAATGACCACCACGCCGCGCTTTTCCCCCTCGAGCTTCAGGTAATCGAGCGTCTCCGGATTTTCGGCGGGCTGCCAGGTGAAATCAAAATAGCCGAGGCCTTTATAATGTCCCTTTTTCCGCGCTTCGAGAATCGAACGCACGAAGGGCGAAGGCAGCACCTGCAATTGGTTGCCGGACTGCGAGAACACCAGGCCGACAACTTTGCTCCCGGCGATGGCGACCTCCGACCAGCCGACACCGTCGATTTCCGAGCTTAACTCCAGTTGCACGTGCACGGCGTCGCTCATGTTGGGATGACTGACGGTAAACCGGCTGAACTCGGCCTTGCGCACCTCGAGGTTGCCCGCGCGCCAACGAATGATCTGGATCTCTTCGTCTTTTCTGACCGGATCGGCGAGCCCGGCCGGTTTGAGCCCGGCCCAGAACTTTTCGTCCGCGCTGGTGACGACCGCGATGTTGGCCGGGTAATCCGCCCACTTCACCTCGGCGCTCGACCACTGGCCGCGTCCGCCTTTTTGGACGCGGACGAGCGTGCGATCGTCCAGGCCATCGGCGGTGGTGAGGATTTCCCGCGGGCCGATGAGGAGGCCGGCTTTGGTGACCGTCTGGACGCGCTTGGCCCAGGGTTGGAAGTAATCATACTGCTTGCGATTGATTTCGACGCTGACGAGTGAGCGCTCCCAATCGCCTGCAGCCTTCTTGCCCACCTCGCGTCCCAGGCCGGACGCGATTCCCGGCAGCAAAAACACTGCGAAACAATGCGCGAGTCGAAGTCTCATAGCCGTCGGTCTTTGGGCACGCCGTAGGTCTTCAAGATCTCCGCATGGGCGGCGCCGGCGTCGAGCCGGTTCAAAGTTTCAAAGGCGTGATTGGGGACAAACTCGATGACGTGATGGGTGTTGGTGGCGGATTCAAACGCGCGCACGGCGTCTTCGAGTTTGTCGATACGAATGCCGTTGATTCTGTCCACCAGCGCGTGGTGGGAGATTTTGAAATTGGCATTGACCGGGTGTGCCAGGGTCGAGGCCAGGACGATCGGCTCCGGGCGGGCGGTCTCCGGCGATTCGTTGCGGCGATAATACAATTCGTAAGTCAGCTCGGCGTTGGCGGAGTCCCGCCAACCCTGTCCCATGGTCCGCATGTAATCCAGACTGAGCGGCGTGAAGACCAGTCCGGCATAGACAAAGTAACGGGGGAGGACATCGTACTGATTTCCCGTCAACCGGTCGCCGTTGTAAATATTCATCGGCAACGCGAGGTCCAGTTCCTTGCCTTGCCGCCAGATTTTCACCGGCAGACTTTCCCCCCGCTGCGCGGTTTGAAAAGCCGCGGAAGCGGAAACGCGGTTGCCCTCATAGAGCACCGTGCCGTCGCTGGCGACGTCGAATTTGCCCGCGCGCAACAGCACATCATCCGGCTGAATCAACTTTTGGGTCGTCTGAATGGGCAGAATGCTGTCCACGCGCGCGCCCAGGTCATTGTCCGACAGTTTGACATAGCGGCGGTAAGCCGGGTTTTGCAGCGCGACCACGCGAATGCCCGCCATCGGGAAACCGCCGTATCCGCCATCCTCGATGTCCTTGAGAAAATGTTGAATCACCGGCGGTGGAATGAAGAAGCCGGTGTTCTCCAGGCCGGGCATGCCCTGGAAGGCGACCCCGACGACCAGATCCTCCTGCACCACCGGCCCGCCGCTGTTGCCGGGATTGATGGCGGCGTCGGTCTGCACGGTGAGAAACGCGCGATTGCCGCTGTGGACGTAATTCTGCAACTCGATGCGCGACACCACGCCACGGGTGTAGGAGATTTGCTCGCCGCCGGCCGGATAACCGTGGGTCACTACCGTGGAACGGACCTTGGGCAGATCCCCGAATTTGAGCGGCTCAAGTCCGTTGAAAAAACTCTCGTCCTCGACTTCGAGCAGGGCGAGATCGCAGTCGTGCGCGATGAATTTGACATGCGCGAGATACGGCCGCGGGTCCTGGTAGCGATGCACCAGGATTTGTTTGCCCCAGCTCACGACGTGCGCGTTGGTCATGATGCGCCTGCCCTTGATGACGAATCCCGAACCGCTGCTGCGGCGAACCGGCTCGAACCGCCACGGTGCGTCCCAGACCGGCTGCTGGCTGAAGGTCATGATCTG
>Ga0066710_100005860_pt1 | contig 11333 bp, 13 predicted proteins | sample GraSoiAngelo_159_FD_79666 | JGI IMG/M metagenome (GOLD analysis project Ga0066710, IMG submission 79666) | Grasslands soil microbial communities from the Angelo Coastal Reserve, California, USA - 14_1009_16_40cm | ecosystem: Environmental > Terrestrial > Soil > Grasslands | place: USA... | reverse complement strand
GCGCGCGCGCCGGGAGCGTTGACGAACACCTCCTGTTAACACGAAGACGATCCTCCGTTCACGGCCGTCGACCACGCTCGACGCGGCTGCATCAGTGACATCGGGCCGCCATGCGGGCGTGCCGTGGCGTACGGAGGACCATCGAGTGACCAATCGAGCTTCCCGGCTGGCGAGCCTCGCCTTCGGGGCGATCGTCGTCATCGCGGGCTGCACGAGCCCGGGCGTCACGACCGGACCGACCACAGGCGGGCAGGCGTCCGGGCCGCCCGCCTCGGGCGGCATGTCCCAGCCCCAGGTGCCGAGCGGCAACGTCACGTTGAGCGGCGCCGGCGCCACGTTCCCCGCCCTGCTGTACCAGGTCTGGATCGAGAAGTTCGGCGAGGCGCACTCGAACGTGACGGTCGACTACCAGGCCATCGGCTCCGGCGGCGGCATCAAGGCGATCACCCAGCAGACCGTCGACTTTGGCGCCTCTGACGCGGCGATGAAGGACGAGGAGATCGCCGCCCTGCCTGCGGGCACCAAGATCCTCCACGTTCCCACGGCGCTCGGCGCCGTCGTGGTGATCTTCAACCTCGCCGGTGCCGACGGCAGCGCGATCAAGAAGCTCAACCTCGACGGCGACACGATCGCGGGCGTGTTCCTCGGCAAGATCACTACCTGGAACGATCCGGCCATCGCGGCGCTCAACGCCGACGTTGCCAGCAACCTCCCGGCGACCCCGATCAAGGTCATCCACCGCTCGGACGGCTCGGGCACGACCAATGCGTTCACCACCTATCTCGCGACCGTGAGCTCGGAGTGGAAGGACTCCGTGGGCGCGGGCAAGGAGGTCAACTGGCCGACCGGGGACGGCGCGCCAGGCAACGACGGCGTGTCCGGCGGGGTCAAGACCGCCGACGGCCGGATCGGCTATGTCGAGCTGCAGTACGCGGTCGTCTCGGGTCTCTCGAGCGCCGCGGTGAAGAACGCGAACGGCAAGTTCGTCGCCGGCTCGTCGGCCGGCGTAACCGCCGCTGCCGAGGGCGCCGTCGACGCCTTTCCCGATGACTTCCGGGCGGCGCCGATCATCAACGGCCCGGGCGACGACACCTACCCGATCGCTGCGTACACGTACCTGCTCCTCTACCAGGACCAGACCGACGCCACGAAGGGCCAGGCGCTCACGGCCTTCCTGCACTGGGCGCTGACCGACGGGCAGAGCGAGGAGAAGGCCATCGGCTACGCGCCGCTGCCGGCTCCGATCCAGCAGAAAGCCCTCGAGGAGCTCCACCGGATCACGACCGGTGGGTCACCGATCTGGCCGATGTAGCCAGCTCCATCGCCCGATGACCTCTGCGACCGTCACCGCCGCCGCCCGGTTCGGCCGGGCGGCGTCGCGCGTCCCGGACGTCGTCTTCCGCTCCGGGAGCGGCGTGCTCGCGTGGGTCGCGGTCGGCATCCTCGGGTTGCTCGCGGCGCTGCTCGTCGCGAACTCGGGGCAGGCCCTCGCCAAGTTCGGGATCTCGTTCCTGACCGGCACGACCTGGGACCCGATCGCCGGGATCTACGGCGCACTGCCGTTCATCATCGGCACGATCGCCTCGTCCTTCATCGCGATCGTCCTGGCGACGCCGATCGGCCTGCTGACCGCGATCTTCCTGGCCGAGCTCGCCCCGCGGCGCGTCGCCATCCCGCTCACGTTCACCATCGAGCTGCTCGCCGCGATCCCATCGGTCGTGTTCGGGCTGTGGGGCGTGTTCGTCCTCGGCCCGTTCCTGTCCAGGACAGTCGAGGCGTGGATCGTCGACACCCTCGGCTGGATCCCGATCTTCGCCGGGCCACCGTTCGGGGTCGGCCTGTTCACCGCCGGCGTGATCCTCACCCTGATGATCCTGCCCACCATCGTCGCGATCTCACGCGACGTCATCACCGCGGTGCCCGACTCGCAGCGCGAGGCGATGCTCGCGCTCGGCGCAACGCGCTGGGAGATGATCACGAATGCCGTCCTGCCGTACGCCCGCTCGGGGATCATCGGCGCGGTCATCCTCGGGCTCGGGCGGGCGCTCGGCGAGACGATGGCCGTGACGATGGTCATCGGCAACCGGCCGCAGATCCCGCAGAGCATCTTCGACAGCTCGCAGACCATCGCCTCGCAGATCGCGACGACGTTCAACGAGGCCTCGATCGGGCTGCAGACGTCGGCGCTGATCGGCCTCGGGCTGGTCCTGCTCGTGATCACGATGACCCTCAACGTGATCGCCCGACTCCTGGTCTGGCGCGTGGCCGGGCCGCAGGGGACGAGCTGATGACCGGCGCGGTGATCGCCCAGCCGTCGATGGCGGCGCGCCTGACCGGCGCTCGGGTCGGGCGGCGCCGGACGGTCGTCGACCGCTCCATGCGCACGATCGCCATGGGCGCGGCATTCCTGTGCGCGCTGCCGCTTGCGGCGGTGCTGTTCTTCGTGGCCGCGAACGGCCTCTCCGCGCTCAGCCTCGACCTGATCACCAAGCCGCCGCGCGCCCTCGGCATCGGCGGTGGCGCGGCGAACGCGGTCGTGGGGACGCTGCAGATGGTCCCGCTGGCGGCCCTCATCGCCGTTCCCGTGGGCGTGCTCGGGGCGGTCTACATCGCCGAGTTCGCGAACAGCCGGTCGGCCCGGGTCACCCGGTTCTGTGCGGATGTCCTGGTCGGCATGCCCTCGATCCTCATCGGCGTCTTCGTGTTCACGTTCCTGGTGCTGCCGTTCAAGCAGTTCAACGGGTTCGCGGGCAGCGTGGCGCTGGCCGTGATCATGATCCCGGTCGTGATGCGCACGACCGAGGAGTCGCTGCATCTGGTCCCGAACTCGCTGCGAGAGGCGTCGCTTGCCCTGGGCGTGCCGGCCTGGCGCACTGTCCTCTCGGTCGTGCTCCGGACCGGCCTCCCTGGCATCCTCACCGGCTCGATGCTGGCGATCGCGCGGGCCATGGGCGAGACCGCGCCGCTGCTGTTCACGGCGCTCGGGAGCCGGGTGGTCAACGTCGGCGACTTCGGGCGGCCGATGGACTCGCTGCCGCTGTTCATCTACGTCAACGCACGGCAACCGGTCGACGCGCTCAACCAGCAGGCCTGGGGCGCTGCCTTCCTGCTGTTGCTCATCGTGCTCATCATCAACGTCGCGGTCCGGGCTCGGTCCTGGGGCCGCCGGATCGGCTAGGGTGGAGGAAATGAACGTGGAGACCGCGGTGCGGCGCCCCGACGAGGCGATCGAGGCCCCGCCGGAGCGCGCTACGCCGCTCGCGCCACCGGACCGGCGGCCTGCCGCGTCGCCGCTCGACATCGTCAGCGGCGAGATCGTCGTCGAGGACCTGAACGTCTACTACGGCGAATTCCGCGCGGTGCGTGACGTCAGCCTCACGATCCCGCCTCGTGCCGTCACGGCAATCATCGGGCCGTCCGGCTGCGGCAAGTCGACGTTCCTGCGGACGTTGAACCGGATGCACGAGCTGACACCGGGCGCTCGGGTCGAGGGAGTGGTCACCCTCGACGGCATCGACATCTACCGCCCGGACGTCGATCCGGTGCAGCTGCGACGGGTCGTCGGCATGGTCTTCCAGCGGCCGAACCCATTCCCGACGATGTCGATCTACGACAACGTCACGGCGGGCCTCCGGCTCACCGGTCGGCACAAGCGCTCCGAGCTCGACGAGGTCGTCGAGCGGTCGCTCCGCCGGTCGGCGCTATGGGACGAGGTCAAGGACAAGCTCAGGCAGCCGGGGACCTCGCTCTCGGGCGGGCAGCAGCAGCGCCTGTGCATCGCCCGGGCGCTGTCGGTCGATCCCGAGGTCATCCTGATGGACGAGCCGGCCTCCGCCCTGGACCCGAGCGCGACCCTGCGGGTCGAGGAGCTGATCGCCGAGCTGCGCCGGCAGTACACGATCGTCATCGTGACCCACAACATGCAGCAGGCCTCGCGGGTGAGCGATCGCACAGCGTTCTTCACGATGGGCGAGGAGCGCGCCGGCTACTTGGTCGAAGCCGACGACACGGTGAGGATCTTCACGAACCCCGCGGAGCAGCTCACCGAGGACTACATCTCGGGGAGGTTCGGCTGATGGATGCCGAGACCGCGGCGCGGGTGTCCATCCTCCGCCCGGAGCAGGCCGGCTCGCGAGCGACGCTCGACCGCGAGGAGCGGGTCGTCAAGGACGGCATCCTGCGCATGGGCTCGCTCGTCGAGGCGCAGATCCGGGAGGCGGTGCGATCCGTCGCGGAGCGCGACCTCGAGACGGCCGACGCGGTGGTCGCTGCAGATGCCCGGATCAACGAGGCCCAGCGCGAGATCGCCGACACGATCGTCTCGACCATCGCGACGCAATCGCCGGTCGCACGCGACCTGCGGTTCCTGATCGGCCTGGATCACGTCGCCTTCGAGCTCGAGCGAATCGGCGATCATGCGTCGTCGATCGCCAAGCAGGCGCGCCGGCTCGTCGAGGAATCGCCGCTGCCCCAGACGGCCGTGCTCGTCCAGATGGGCCGCCTCGCCGCCGACCAGGTCCGCGGCATCGTGAGCGCCCTGATCGACATCGACGACAGGATCGCGCGCGAGGTCGCCGGTCGCGACGACGAGATCGACCACCTGTACCGTACGACCTTCGCCGACATCATCGACCTGATGCGGACCGATCCCCAGACGGTCGAGCGCGGGACGCGCCTGATCCTGGCGGCACACTGGGTCGAGCGAATCGGCGACCGCGTGACCAACATTGCCGAGGACGTGGTCTACCTCGCGACCGGCCGGATCGAGGATCTGAACCCATGAGCGTCCAGGGCGTCGATGTACCCACCGACGGCACCGGCGACCCCGCGGCCCCGATCCGGGTGATCTTCGTCTGCACCGGCAACTCGGCGCGGAGCCAGATGGCCGAGGCGCTGCTCCGGCGCGACGGCGGCCCGGCGTTCGAGGTCGTCAGCGCCGGGGTCAGCCCGCGCGGTGTCCATCCGATGACCATCCGATCGCTCGACAAGGTCGGCATCGACATCACGGGCGCCCGCTCGAAGTCCGTGGCTGAGTTCCTGGGCCAGCGGTTCGACTACGTGATCACCGTATGCGACCGGGCTCGGGCCAGCTGCCCGGTCTTCCCGGGCGGGAGCGTGACCCTGCACTGGGGCGTCGACGACCCGGCGGAGGCAACCGGCACGGATGAGGAGCGCCAGCAGGCCTTCGACCGGGCGCTCAAGGATCTCGCCGGACGAATCCGCACGTTCCTGCCCCTCGTCGTGAACCGCCGATCATGACCGAGCAGGGCGATCGCCCCGCCCCGCGCCGGACGTCACGGACGTCACGAGCGCGCGCCGACGCCGCCGCGAAGCCGCCGGCGAAGGCCGCGAAAGCGTCCGGGGATCCAACTGCATCCGCGCACTCCGTCGAGTCGCCCGAGCCGCTTCAGCTGTATCTCCTCCGGCACGCCGACGCCGGCGATCCGATGGCCTGGCCCGGGGATGACGCGGACCGCCCGCTGTCGGCGAAGGGCAAGCGGCAGGCGCGTCGCCTCGGCAGCATGCTCGCGGGCATCGGCTGGCGACCCGACATCATCCTCACCTCGCCCAAGCTCCGTGCGTCGCAGACGGCAGGGATCGTCGGCGAGGCCGTCGACGTGAAGCCGGACGACGAGAGCCGCCTCGTGGCAGCCCTCGAGGTCGGCGACCTCGAGGGCATCCTCGCCGCCCACCCGGACGCCCGGCGCGTCCTGCTGGTCGGGCACGACCCGGACTTCAGCGCGGTCGCCTCGACGCTGACCGGCGCCGCGATCGAGCTGCGCAAGGGCGCCATCGCCCGGATCGACCTGCCCGATGCCGGTGCCACACCCGGCGAGGGCGCGCTGCGCTGGTTGATCCCGCCGGGAGCCGTGCCGGACTGACCGGCCGGCTCGGTCAGGCCGTCGCCGGCCGACCCACCGCTCGTCCTGACTTCGACGCTGCTCCGGTGCTGAGCAATGCCGCGACGGGGATGATCCCGCCGGGGACCAGCGTCTGGGCGATCCCGCCGAGTCGCTCGATGAGGTTGGGCGCGACACGGTAGAAGACCCAGCTCGCGCGCCGCTCGGACACGACGGCGCCCGCGTCGCGCAGCACCTTCAGGTGATGCGAGATCGTCGGCTGGGTGACGCCGCAGCAATCGGTGAAGTCGCAGGCGCACACCTCCGCGGACCCAGCGAGCTGGCGCAGGATCTCCAGTCGGGTCGGGTCGGCGAGCGCGGCGAGCAGGAGAACGTCAGGGTCCGTCGACTTGGCCATGGCGTGCATCATATCGACACATTTCGATATTGACAAGAATCGATATCGCTGCGAGTCTTGGCGACGCCGCATAGAGGAGAGCAGCCATGGTCGACCAGACACTCGAGCTCAACGAGATCCAGCAGCACGTCCGCGACCGGTACGCCGAAGCGGTGCTGGCTGCCACCCGCGCGGAGGGATGCTGCGCCGATGGCTGTGCCTGCGGCGACGGTTGCTGCTCGGACGCGTCGGGTACGTACGGGCTCGAGCTGTACGACGCGGCCGAGCGGGAGGGCATCCCGGACGCGGCACTGCTTGCATCGCTGGGCTGTGGCAATCCCGTCGCCGTCGCCGAGCTGCGCGAGGGCGAGACGGTGCTCGACCTCGGGTCGGGCGGGGGCATCGATGTCCTGCTCTCTGCGCGCCGGGTCGGACCGACCGGCCATGCGATCGGCATCGACATGACCGACGAGATGCTGGCCCTGGCGCGGCGCAACGCCACGGAGGCCGGCGCATCGAACGTGGAGTTTCGGAAGGGCACCATCGAGCGGCTCCCGGTCGATGACGCAAGCGTCGACGTCGTCATCAGCAACTGCGTCATCAACCTCGCGTCGAACAAAGCGTCCGTCTTCGCCGAGATGGCGCGCGTCCTCAAGCCGGGCGGCCGTGTCGGCGTCAGCGACGTCGTTGCCGACGACCTCCTGACCCCCCAGCAGCGGGCGGAGCGTGGCTCCTACGTCGGCTGCATCGCCGGGGCCCTGTCATTCCGGGAATTCCGGGCAGGGCTCAACGCCGTGGGCATGACGGATGTCGAGGTCGTGCCGACGCATCAGCTCGTCCCGGGCATGCATTCGGCAATCGTCCGCGCGACCAAGCCAGCGTGACGATCCCGGAAGGAGGTGAGCTCGATGTCGGCCTGTGACTGCCCGTGCGGTCCCAGCTGTCCGTGCGGCTGCTGATTCGAACCGATCATCAAGGGAGGCCCGCGCCGCGCGCGGGCCTCAACCGTCGAGGGCGGCGCCCTCGGCGCAGATCGCGATCGCACCCAATGCCTCGACTCGCCGGTACGCCTCGGAGTCGGTGATCGTCCAGGCGGCGATGTCGAGACCCGCATCGCGCGCTCGCTCGACCCGCCGCGGACCGATCGCGCGCCACCAGACCGAGATCGCGGAGCAGCCCAGCGAGGTGGCAAGGTCGAGCGTCGTTGGCGAGAGGTCGCGGGCGTTCAGCCAGCGCGGCCAGGTCGGGCGCTCGGCCGCGAGCCACTCGAGCACCGTCCGCTCGAAGGACGAGACCGCGGCGGCGCGCAGGACCGGCCGTCCGTCGCCGCCGGTTCCGCCGCGCTCGAGCTCCAGCACGTCGATAACGGCAGGGACCAGCTCCTTCAACTCGACGTCGATGAACGGGTCGCAGCCGACCGTGCGGAGCACGTGGCCGAGGGATGCGATGCCGAGGCCTGCGCACTCGTCCGCCGTGAGGGCCGAGGGCACGGCATTGACCTTCTGGACGCGTCGGAGCGAGCCGTCATGGAGCAGGATCGGGACGCCATCCGAGGAGGCCCGGACGTCGAGCTCGAGCCCGTCGCAGGCGGGCACCCGGAGGGCGGCTTCCATCGCCGCCAGCGAGTTCTCGGGGGCAGCTCGCCAGTCGCCGCGATGGGCGAGGCGCAGGGTCTCAGCCACCGATGCGGATGCGCGCGCTCAGCCCGAGGTGGTCAGACGGGTAGAGTGTCGCGTCGTCGACCGCGGGCCGGTCGAACGCCAGGCGACAGGCCCCGACCGTGATCGGGCCACGGACCCAGATGTAGTCGAGACAGCCAGGCTCGCCGTCGTCGTCGATGCCCGGCGCCTTGATGCCCGACGGCCACGTCACCGCCGGTTCGGCCCCGTTCGCTTCGCCATGGGCGGATCGGAAGCCGGCGTCGAGCATCACCCGGTACGTCGGTTCGGTCGGCTCCGCATTGAAATCGCCGACGACCACGAGCGGTCCAGCGATGGCGGCAAGCCAGCGCGTGACGGCCTGGGCCTGTGCCTCGCGGACGGCCTCGCCGGTCATCAGGTGGTGCAGGTGGGTGACGACGAAGTCGAGCGTCGCGCCGGACGGCAGCGACACGGGGACTCGGAGCGCGGAGCGGTTGTGATCGAGCTCCAACCGCTGTCCGTCGGCGAGCGCCAGCGGCGCCCTGCCCAGGACCGCGTTGCCGTACTCGGGCCTGCCGGCCCAGCCGCGGCGCGATTCGTAGCGGCCCTCGCCCGCAGCTCCCAGCAGCCGGTCCTGCTGGACGGCGAAGACGCACTCCTGGAGACCGATGAGGTCGGGCTGGAGTGCGGCCATGTCGGCCAGGAGGAGCGAGATCCGCTCCGGCCAGCGATCGGCGATGTTGCGCAGGTTCAGCGTCGCGACCAGCAGCTCGTCGGGCCGGCCGCGGCTCGGGCTCGGGTCAGCCACCGGCGACTCGCGCGGGCACGGGGCTCCGCTCGGAGACGTGGCGGTCGGCCGGCGCGTCGGAGACCGGGATGGTGAACGTGAACGTCGCTCCCCTCCCCTCCTCGGATTCGACGCGAATCACGCCGCCGTGGCCCTCCACGATGTGCCTGGCGATGGCCAGACCGAGGCCGGTCCCGCCGCCGCCGCTTCGCGTCCGATCCCCCTTGTAGAAGCGCTCGAAGATCCGCGGCTGATCCACCGCGGCCACCCCCGGCCCGTCGTCCGACACCCAGCCCACGAGCATCGTCGCCGCGGCCGAGCGAGGCCGGGACGCGATCCGCGACCCGTCCGGGTCGCGCCCCACGCCGACCCGCACCTCCGTGCCGGACGGGCTGAACTTGACCGCGTTGTGCACGAGGTTTGCGAACACCTGCGCCAGCCTCGCCGCCTCGCCGCGGACCGGCGGCAGGCCCGGCTCGACCAGCACCCGGAGCGTCACGCCCTGCCGCTCGGCGAACGGCCGCAGGCGTTCGGCGGACTCCGCGGCGATCCGGCCCAGGTCGACGTCGTCGAGGTGCAGCTGGCGGCCGCCGCTCTCGATCCGGGCGAGGTCGAGCAGCTCGGCGACCATCTGGGCGATGTTGCCGGTCTCCACCTCGAGCTTGCCGATCCGCTCGCGCATCCTTTCCGGGACCGGCGTGCCGGCCTCGGCCGCGCCCTCGGCGTCGCGCGTCAGCGACTCGACCAGCAGCCCGACGGTCGTGATCGGCGTGCGCAGCTCGTGCGACAGGTTGTCGATGAACTCCGCCCGGATCCGCTGCAGTCGGCGGAGCTCGGCGACGTCCTCGAGCACCAGCCACACGCCGAGGATGGGCGAGCGACGGGCGCGGACGACGAGCGTGCTGCCTGTCCCGTCGGGCTCGCGATCCGCGAGCGTGACCTCATCGCTCGCCCAGCCGGCCTCGCGAGCCCCCCGGGCGATGGCCTCGACGCGATGGTCGCCGAGCGCCGCGATCGCCGTCCGCCCGAGCATCGAGCCCGGCTCGCGCCGGAGGAATACGTGCACGGCGGTGTTGGCGACCTCGACCCGCAGATCGTCGCTGAGGCGGACGATGCCGACGCCGACGAGATCGGCCAGGTAGGCCAGGTCGCGCAGCCGCTGCTCCAGCCCGAACTCGGCCGCCTCGGCGCGACGGCGGAGCCTGCGCAGCCGATCGACCAGGACCTCGCTCGACCCGCCGGGGGTGACGGCGTTGCCCTCGCCGGGTACGGCGCCCTCGGCCTCGCGCAACGACTCGTCGATCTCCTCGAGGGTCCGGCCGCGCGACCAGGCGAATCCGAGCGCGACGGCGACGGCAACGGCCTGCAGCGCGACGAAGACGATGACGACGTTGTCCACCGGCGCGAGCATTGCACACCCGATGCGCCGCGGGCGACGCTACCCTTGGTCCCGATGCGACTGCGCCTCATCCCCCGCGAGGAGCGCTTCTTCGACATGTTCGCGGAGGACGCCGCGAACGTCCTCGGGGCGGCCCGGCTGTTCGAGGCGATGCTGCGCTCCTACGACGCTCCTGAGCAGCGCGCCCTCGAGATTCGCGACGCCGAACATCGCGGCGACGAGATCAGCCACGAGATCGGGCGGCGTCTCGAGTCGACCTTCGTCACGCCCTTCGACCGAGAGGACATCCACGGCCTGATCAGCGCGCTGGACGACGTGCTCGACTTCATCGAGGAATGCGCGGACACGTTCATCCTGTATCGCATCGAGGCGCCCACGGCGGTTGCCGTCCAGCAGGCATCGATCATCGTCAAGCAGTGCGAGCAGCTCCAGGAGGCGCTCGCGAACCTGCGCGGCTTCAAGGGCCTCGAGCGCTACTGGATCGAGGTCCACCGGCTCGAGAACGAGGGCGACCAGCTGGCGCGCAAGGCCATTGCCGACCTTTTCGCGGGCGGCGGCCATCCGATCGAGCTGATCAAGTGGAAAGACGTGTACGCCCTGCTCGAGGAGACCATCGACAAGTGCGAGGACGTCGCCAACATCATCGAGCGGATCACGATCAAGCACGCCTGAGCGGCTCGGCCGCGATCTGACACCCACCTGCCAGCCGGTTCGCGAGGCGGGGCGCGCCGGAGCAACCCCATCGGGCGTCTCCTCGAACTCTCCAGTAGTCCGAGGTGCACGTCGTGAACAACGTGGAGATGATCGTCGTCGCGATCCTGGTGGTCGTGGCGATCGCGGGCCTCGCGATCTGGGCGATGCAACGGCGTCGGTCCCAGGAGCTTCGGCAACGATTCGGGCCCGAGTACGAGCGGACGGTCGAGTCCGCCCAGGACAGACGACAGGCCGAGGCCGACCTCCGCGCGCGCCAGGAGCGGGTCGATGCGCTCGAGATCCGGCCGCTGGACGCCGCCGCGCGTGACCGGTTCGGCGAACGCTGGCGTGAGGTCCAGGCGATGTTCGTCGACGACCCGGGCAGCGCCGTTGACCAGGCGGACACGCTGATCGGCGCGGTCATGCGTGCGCGTGGCTATCCGGTCGGCGATTTCGAGCAGCGCGCGGCCGACATCTCGGTCAACCACCCGCAGGTGGTCGACCACTACCGCACGGCGCACGCCATCGCGATCCGCCGACGCTCGGGCGATGGCGCGACCGAGCAGCTGCGCCAGGC
>Ga0066710_100005859_pt1 | contig 11334 bp, 7 predicted proteins | sample GraSoiAngelo_159_FD_79666 | JGI IMG/M metagenome (GOLD analysis project Ga0066710, IMG submission 79666) | Grasslands soil microbial communities from the Angelo Coastal Reserve, California, USA - 14_1009_16_40cm | ecosystem: Environmental > Terrestrial > Soil > Grasslands | place: USA... | reverse complement strand
GCAATCTATAGTGCATAACGGATAATCTCATTATCATTAGGGTTACTTGGTGGCGATGAAGTTCAAACTTTGGTCAAGTTTCTTAACCTGCCGTCCCCTCACCCCCAGCCACTCCCCCGATGGGGGCGAGGGAGTTAAATTTAATGTTTACTTTCCCCTCGCCCCAACGGGGAGAGGGGCCAGGGGAAACACCACAACATCAGTCAGCTCCGATTTTTTCCCAGCTTCTGAGGCATTACGACCCTATTCTAAAATGGCGGACTAAGCGCACACCACGCTTCGGGACCCCGGGATCGCGGCAGTTGGCTGATCCTGTTTTAAATAGCGATCGCACCACAGGTCAAACATCAGCAGGGTCCAAATACTGCGACTGAAGTCTCGCTGGCCTTTCCAGTGGGCATTGAGCATGGCCATGACCGCCTCAGGTTCGAACAAGCCGCGACCCTTAATTCTTGAAGGTGACAACTGGTCGATCAGCAGGTCGCGCAGATCAGTGGCAAGCCAACGGGCGACGGGAATCGTAAAACCAGCCTTGGGTCGCCGCAGGATTTCCGCAGGCAGGAGACCTCTTGCCACACGTTTCAATAAATGTTTCAAGGTGAGCCCGCGGACCTTGTATTGGCTGGGCAGGCACGCCATGAAATGGACCAGTCTCTGGTCAAGCAGCGGTACCCGGACCTCCAGGGAATGGGCCATGCTCATGCGGTCCACCTTGGTGAGCATGTCGTCCACCAACTGCACCTTGCTATCGACGTAGAGCAGGCGATTCAGCAGATCATCGGTGGGGTAGCTGTCGTAATAGGACTGGAGCAAACTCACCGTCGGTCGTAGCTCCGCATGGTAGCCATTGGTCCCGTTGCAGTACAATTTGGACTTCATTTCTTCATCGAGATAGGCCTTCCATTCATAATGTGCCGGCAGAGGGGGTAAATACGCGCCGTTGACAAAGCGCTTGATCTTGAAATCGAAGCTGGCCTTTTCAAAGGAAGTCGGCAACAGAGCAACCAGCCCAGGCAGCCAACGCTCGCCGAGGACACGCGGAAGGCGCCGATACAGGGAGGCCAGTTTGTCGGCCTGATAGGTATAGTAGCCACCAAAGACCTCGTCTCCACCGTCACCGCTCAAGACCACTTTGACCTGACGGCCGGCCAACTGGCTCACCGCGAAAACCGCCAGCGCAGAATTGTCGGCAAACGGCTCGTCGAAATAATCCGCCATGGCAGCCACTAAGTCGTGGGCCCGGGCCTGCAGCACCAGCTCATGGTGGTCCGTTTGAAAGCGCTGAGCGACCACTTTCGCGTAAGGGAGTTCGCTGTAGGAACGTTCCTGGAAGCCCACCGAGAAGGTTTTGATCGGCTGACTCGATACCTCGCTCATCAGGGCCACCACCAGGCTGGAATCGATGCCACCACTCAGGAAAGCTCCTACCGGCACATCGCTGATCATGGTTTCATGGACCGCCGTCCGTAACAGCTTGAGGAGTTCATTCTCAAGATTAGAGGGCACGTTATTTTTAGGAGCCTTTTCCAACCGGGGAAGATCCCAATAGGGCCGGACGTCTACTTGCCGGGTCGCTGGATGGAAGACTAGAATGTGACCTGGTTGAAGCTTTCGCACTCCTTTGAGCATCGTATGAGGCCCCGGCACATAGTTGAGGGAAAGATAATCATGGAGCGCTAATCGATCGACCTGTCGCTCCATGCCGTCGGCCAGGAGGGCTTTGATTTCTGAAGCAAAAACGAGGCGGTCGTCGAGCTGGGCATAGAAAAGGGGCTTGATCCCCAAATGATCGCGCGCCAGCAGCAAGCGCTGCTTTCGTTGGTCCCAGATCGCCAGGGCGAACATGCCGTTGAGATGGCAAGCAAAATCCTCTCCTTCCTCTTCATAGAGATGGACAATAGTTTCTGTATCCGAACGCGTTCGAAAACGATGACCGGAACTTTCCAGCCGCTCGCGCAATTTCTGGAAGTTGTAGACTTCACCGTTGTAGACGATCCAAACCGTCCCATCTTCATTGGACAACGGCATGTGTCCGCCTTCGAGATCGATGATGGAGAGCCGGGTGGAACCCATAGCTACGGGCCCACGGACATACGTCCCGGTTTCATCGGGCCCCCGGTGCTTAATTGATTGGCACATAGCCCACAGGACTTCAGACTCAACAGGCCTTTCAGCATCAAAATAGATCTTCCCGCAAATTCCGCACATTTGAACCTCCGAATGGACTTCAGCTTTGATCCCTGGTAGCCACGATCACCAAGTCGGACTGGAACGGGTTTCGTGAGCGACCCCCTATACCTGGGATGAAAAGTCGCGTCTGTAGCTGCCCAACCATGACATAGACATCATAGATCTAACGGTTAATGAAGTTGCCTGACCGGCTGTGTGGGGGATTGCTGCCAGATCGACTCGACGAACGTGGCCAGGGCCTCCCCAGCGGCCGCGTGGCCCACTGCGCCGTAATGATAATCATCCGGGAAGCAATGAGACTTCCCGGTTCTGGCTACCATCTCACGAAGCGGATCGGTCAGATCGAGATAAGGTATTCCCAGACGTTCCGCAATTGGACCCAGCTGCTCCCTCCCCATTTCGCTGAGGCGCTCCAGCAGGCAGTAAGGGTCGACCGCTTTGGGGGGTACGCGGCTGGATGCGCCGGTAAGTGGCCGGTCGATGTCCGTGTGCCATCCGCAAAAGGCAAGGCCAAAAGCCGCGCCGCGGCGGAAGCACTCGTCTCTGGCTGCCCGCAGCAACGCCTCAATGAGCTGCCATGTCTTGAGCTGGCGTTCTGCAATGGACATGCCCGTTAACTCCCCGCTGCTACTGTTGTTAGCGCGGACGGCTTGCTCCTGCAGCGGCAGACCGCCAATCCCTTGCTCTGCCGGTGGAGAGACTCGAAGAGCGTGAAGGCGCTCCAGCAACATTCTCTGATGAATAAAATATCGTACTAGAGCGGACTGGGCCGCCAGACGGCGCCACCGGCTCGGCCTCCAGACCGCTGTGGGGAATTCAAACGACAATTTGCCCTGGTTGTTAAGACGATACGTAACGTTGTAAGGGCTGGGCTCCGCCAGGTAGGGGGAACAGTCGAAGGGGTCGTTTTGAACAAACAAAAGGATCACCACCTCCGGTTGATACTCCAATACATAATGACGGATCAACTCATACTCGCGTTCTGTGCCAAAACCCGAATTCCCAAACGCATACCACTCCACCGGCCGTTCCGGGCGGTTCATGCGCCGCTCCGCCACGGCGAACATCGTCTCCTCCGGATTGACGTGCAGCGATTCGACAAAGGAATCGCCGACCAGACAGACTCGGCGGGTACCAGCCGGTTTCGCGACAACGTAGTCCTTGGGATGGTTCCATCCCTGAACGTTGAAGTGATACCGGGTGTTGCGATAATTGCCGATGATGCGTCGGCCGGTCTGGTTCGGTGCCCGGCGGGGGCCAATCACCGGATCCCAGAAATAAAACGGTACATCGGTAACGGGAATAAACACACGGAAGAAGATCTCCATCACACCAACGCTCAGGAACAGGGCCGCGGCGACGGTAATTAGCATCGCCAGGATGCGACGCCTCCGGGGAATGCGCTCGCCGGAGGCAGGGTCTCCGATCTTAACGTTAACCAGAGCCTCTAGCCCATCCATCCCCTATCTCCTTGAAAATCGGCCTAGCCCGTTGATTCCAGTCGGGTCCTCTCGGGCCGTCGTGCATAACCATTGAGAGCCTGAAGCGCGAGCGAGGGGCAGCGGCACTTACCCTCGCTGGCGCTTCGGGCTCTCAGTCCGTCCCCAAATGAGAACAAAATTCTCGTTTCGATCCACATTAGGGGGCTAACTATGTTCACTCCTTCTGACCTCCCATAACTCTATCCGTTGGCCCTGGACCACCCGAAGTTGAGCCAGCAGAAACGCGCTATTGGCTAGACAAAAGTAAAAAGGCAGGCTCAAGAGTTTAAAAATTTTAGCCGTTCCGATTTTTCGGCGACGAACCAAAAAAACGCTGAAGGCTAACCCGTAAAATACGGCCTGGAGGAAGGCGGCGATTTCATAGAACCAGCCGCCTGAAGCGAGCCAGAGCGAACTGAGGAACAACGCCATAAGAGGCCAGACCATTAGCCAGCGCAGCAGCTTGTGAGAAAAAAGCTGAAGGGAATAGAAGCCATAACGAAGCGGATTAAACAATTCCGGCACAGCCAGTAAACCGCGCAGCCCTCGGACACAGATGCGAACCTTGCGTTGAAATTCGGCGCTGGAGGAAGGCGCTACGGGTTCATAGGCGAAGGCAGTGGGTTCAAAAACCATCCGATAGTGACGCGCCACCACCTGGTAAGAGATCACTGCATCGTCGCCCACTCCGGAAGGAACCGGTTGGAAGAGTTCGCGCCGAATCGCGTAAATGGCGCCAGTCGCTGAAGTCACGCTACCGGCTTGGCTTTGCCATTGTTTGAGCCGCTGATCGAAGTTCCAGTAGGCTTGTTCCCCCAGACTGGTGCTGCTACCATCCAGGTCCTTGACATAGCACTGGCTTCCTGCCACCCCGCCCACGGAGGGATCTGCAAAGGGCCGCACCAGGGCCCGGATGGCTCTCGGGGCATACATACTGTTGGCGTCAGAGAAAACCAGAATCTCCCCGGTGGCATTGAATGCGGCCGCATTGAGGGTGGGTATTTTCCCCCGGCGGGGCAATGCCAGAAGCCTGATCCCTTTTGACTCATATTGGGAAACAATCTCATTAGTACCGTCTTCTGAGCCATCGGAGGCCACGATAATGTTGAGAAGGTCGCGAGGATAATTCAGGGCCAGCAGATTCTCCAGTTTCCGGCCAATATGGGCTGCTTCGTTATGAGCCACGATAATGATACTGACGGTCGGCATCGAAAGTCCCCGCTTTACGGGGCATCGCCAGATGCGGCCGCGCAGAAAAAGCAGGCCCGGAAAGGCCAGATAGGTGTAAATAATCGTAGCCACTGATATCCAGAAAAGTGATTCAACCATTTCGATTTCCATCCTCCCGCGTCATGCAGCGGCATTCCAAACGGGGTACCCAGGGTCGGGTTTGGTTGAGTGTAATCTTCGCCTCGCCTCCAGGCCGATGCAGCGGATAGCTGCGCCCGACAAGGCCATCAAGAGCCAGAAATATCTGGAGTAGGACAGATGAAGGAAGAAGCCGGTTGCCAAGTAGCCAAGGATACTGAGCCAAAAGGCCGTCGCCAGATTAGCCAAGTCGGGATAGCGTTGCCTCCAGCGAAGTCGCAATTGCCAGAGCTGATGCATCAGTCCCAGCACAATCGCCATGAAGATAGAAAAACCTATCACGCCAGTTTCTGCCGCAATCTCCAGATAGAGACTGTGAGCGCGAAAATCTTCGCTTTGATGGATCAAAGAAAGGGTATTCACGAGCTGTGTAGAATAGAATTTGGAAAAGTGTCCTGGCCCGACACCCAGAATGGGGTGTCCCAGGAAGACCTTTAAAGCTGCCAGATTTTGGGCGACCCGGCCAAGCACAGCATCATCGGGCGCTTCTGTAGTATGAGAGAACAAGCCTCCCATGCGACCCAAGGACTCGATCCGAACCACATAATCCGGTGCTGCGAAAACAATCAGAAGGGCAAAGACCAATGCGGTACTGAACACTTGATAGGGCTTTAGATAGCGCATGAACGTCATGATAACGAGCAAAAGAAGAATCACCAGAAAGCCCATGCGCGAGAAGGAGAGCATGATGCCAATTAGAATAAGGCCCATGGTACCCAATGCCAGCATTCGCAAGAACCGGGAACGTTCCCCCCAAAGCCGGAAAAAGGCAAGAGGCAGCAAGACCAGCATGACTTGGGCATAGCGATTGGGCTCGCCGATTAGACCCGCCGACCGTGTTCGAGTTATTGTTTGTCCTCGGCTCGTGTCGACGGCAAATACTCCCTTTTCCTGTGCAAACCCGTTGCGGTCCTGACCATAAGCCTGCTCGTCAGGGTCTTTCTGGGCCCGCTGACTGTGGGTCCCTTTTAATTCCCACAGAAGGGAAAGGCCCCCCATCAAGCTGCCAGCCAGCAGGACACTCCAGATCACTCGCTTCAAAGTGTCAAACTTGCGAACTACATTGATGACTAGAAAGTAGAGCACCAGGCCCTCCACCAGGAATTGCCCTATCCAGCCCAAGGCAACCATAACGCTTTTAGCCAGAAGGGAGGAGGTGATCAAACAGACCAGGAAGACTAGCATCAGGGCAAAACCACGATCCACAATTATCCTTTGGCGGCGGATGAGGACATAGGTGAGCAGCGGGACCGCCAGGGGCAAAGCGACTGCTGCCGCAAGGGGTTTTGGGACGTGGTAAAATTGGTAGGCAATGGCGGCGAAGTTAGCATACAAAACAAAGAGGACCGCCAGCGTTGCGGCTTCCGGCTTAAACAACACCAGCATGAGCACGCCCAGGGCAATCACAGCCGCCAGCGTCAGGACTATACCCAGTTTAAGCACCAAGACCCCGTACACTGCCAGAGCACAGAGCCATATCGCCATCATGATGGTTTTGGGCCGCTGAATTAAATTCAAGCTTGGCAGGTATATTTTTAGGCTTGACATACGATTCCTCCGTCACTCAGGTGAAGATCAACCGCATCAAAGGCAACCGCTGGAGTTCTGGGAAGGCATCGGCTACCTTAAGATTTTTCTTGCCGGCTGCAAATACCACCATGACGGCAAAGGCCGTGAGGGCTAGCACCACATAGATGCTGCTGAATCTGAAAAACTGGATACAGAACAATCCCACGGCAGTGCCGGCGATGATGAGGTACAGGGTGAGATGTTGCCGTTCAAAAAGATGAATCCCCGGAGCCTGGCGCAATCCCACCTGCAGAAGCAAGTTTTGCAGGATTATGGTGCCTGCCGTGCCGATGGCCGCCCCCAAGGCGCCGTAGCGGGGGATCAGAAATAGATTCACTGCGACATTGGTGACGGCAGCAATAAGGCTGATCCGTACGACGTAACGCACCTTCCCCAGGACTCTGAGCGTGTCACCATTGAATCCACTCAGAACGTTGGAATAATACCCCAACGACAGAAAGGCTAGAATCATGCCGGAACGCTGGTAGCGCGCTCCATAGAGAAAAACCGTGAGCGGTTCAGCCATGCAAAACGTCATGGCAAAAATTGGGAACGACAAGACCGCCATCCACACGGCCATACGCCAGTAGAGGGTATTGATGCCGGCGTAATCGGTTTTGGCAAACAGACGGGCGGCGGAGGGCGTGTAAAGCAGAGCGAAGATTGACAGCATCATAGTGTTCAGGCGCGCTGCCGAGAGCACAACGCGGAAAGCGGCAACCTCCGAGGTGCTATGAAAGTGACCCAACAGGAACACATCGACCGCCGAATGCATGGCTACCAGGTCCGACAGCAAAACCGGAATCGTAAAGGCGAAGATGGCTCTGGCAGGTACCTGCAGAGCCTTGAACTGCAAGCGTTGGAGAATGCCGTGACGGTGCAACAGGCGCACGAGCACTGCGCCGTAGATGAGCACCCCGAGGGCACCGCAGAACAGGTAACCATAAGCGAAAAGAGTCACTTGGCTGTGGGCCAGGATGAGGAAAAGGGTGACGCTGAACTTGAGTGCCGGGAGTAACAGGTGACTGCAAAAGAAAATGGCGCGGGCGCTCGCGAAGCTGGCGCAAAGACCTATCAACAATTCATTCAATGCCCCGATGGGTACCAGGAAGATTATGATGAGCAGCAAAAGCTTGGCCTGTTCATCTTGAATCAGAAAGCGGGAGACCAGACCGGACGGAGCATGAACCGCCACCACAATAAGCAGGCCGATGAGCGCCGTCGTCCCCACCACCAGAAAAATGGTGCCGAATAACTTTTCGTATTCCTGTTTTTCGTGATAGATGGGAACGAAGCGAGTGATCGCCCTCTTAAAACCGATATTGGCATAGGCCTGGCAGAAATCGGCCATCGACAAGGCATAGCCCAAGGCGCCGTAGGCGGTAGTTGACAGATAACGGACCATCAACACCTGGGCGGCAAAATTGATCCCGATAGAAAGCAGCCTGCCTGCCAGCAACAGACTGGAGCCTCGAATCTCTTTGCGAGTTGCTTCCCCTTCGACCGTGCATTTCGGACTCTCGGGTTCTTTGACCAATGTTTCCATTCATCTCTCCCTAGGCGTTATAGCGAGTCTGAGATTGCCGCCAGGCACATCTCTTCCAGCATTTTGGCACTGTGAGACCAGTTGAAGTGGTTCTTGACGTAGCGTCTGCCCTCGGCAGCCAGGCGAGATCGTTCTTTCTTTTCTCTCAGCAGATAAACAACAGATTCAGCAAACTCTTTCTCTCCATCGGCCACCAGAACAGGAATTTGCGGGCTGCCTTAAACTTGCAATCCATACGCCGCAACGGGCGTGGTCACTACCGGCACTTCCATGGCCATGGCTTCCAGTAACTTATTTTGCATCCCGGAGGCAAAGCGCAAAGGCCCGACGTATACGGTGGCCTGCTCGAGATAAGGTCGGACGTCATCCACTAATCCAGTGACCTTTACGTTGGGGTATTGCTGGGCCAACTGTATCAAGGCGGGAGAGGGATCTCGCCCCACGATGACGACCTCAATATTGGAAATGAATCGTCGCACATGCGGTAGAATATTTTGAATCAGGTAGAAAGCTCCATCGGCGTTGGGCTCGTAGTCCATCGCTCCGCTGTACACAATGCAATTAGGCAGGGGGTTGTATGTCTTTCGTGTCCAGTAGCCCAGGTCCACACCATTGGGAATCACTCTAGAACCATGATTGTCTTGGCCCAGCACAGCCTCTCGATCGCGAGAAGAAACAAAGGCCTGGTGAGGAGTCTTCTGAAGAAGCCTTTTCTCAATTCGCTTGGCCCTCCAGTAACGTAGGAGGTGCCAGGGAAGTTCGGCACTATTGGCATAGCGCATACGCTGGCGGATGCGCATAGAGGTAGCATCACCGAAGTCAGCCACAATAGGCAATTCACTGAAATCCTCGATTACAGGAAAGATGTCTTTGCCGTGGAAAAGGACCAGGTCATAAGACTCTTCCTGTACTAGCTGCCAAAAGGCTCTCTTCATCGTTCTTATAGCATTATGGAGTAGTAACGTTCCCCTGACCCTCTTGCTGAATCTTGTGGAAACTCCGGCCATTTCTGAAGGGACAGGCCTGCGATCTTCTGAAGCATCGAATGTCAGAATCCGATCAGTATAAACGCTCATTTTCTTTTCAGCCTCAGGAGCCACTTTGTTCTTGGACAGGGCCATCAGCGTAATGGCGTGGCGCCTGGACAATTCGCGCATGAAATAGTAGTGGCGAAGGTAACCGCTCATGAGCCGATCCGGATGCAAAAACTCTGGTAACAGGTAGAGAATCCTCAGCACATTTCTCCTTTATCCTTGGTCGATACACATCCGCCCCGGCGGCCCAGAGAACTCTGGGTTCTGCTCTTCATCCCTGGCTACTCTTCCTTGGGGAAAGGCTGGAGTCCGGCACATCAGGGCGTCACCGTAAAATCAGGCGCACTGGCGCCGGTACCAGCACCATTCGTGACGCTGATTTTTCCTGTGGTGGCGCCGGTCGGCACGGTGGCGTGAATCTGAGTGCCAGAATCCACGGTAAAGGTGGAGACTGTTCCATTAAAAGCCACGCTGGTAATACATGTGAAATTATTGCCGGTAATTGTTACCACGGTTCCCACCGGTCCGCTGGTCGGTGAGAAGGAAGTGACCACCGGCGTTGCCGGGATAGCAAAACTATTCTGACTGACACCGGTACCGAGCCCAGTGGTGACGCTGATCTTGCCTGTGGTCGCGCCAGTCGGTACCGTGGCGCGAATCTGGGTGTAGGAATCCACTGTGAAGGTGGTGGCGGCCTTTCCATTAAAGCTCACCGCCGTTGCCCCGGTGAACTGGATGCCTGTGATCGTGACGACGGTTCCCGACGGCGCACAGGTGGGGGTAAAGGAGGTGATGGCAGGCTTTCCGCTCAAATCAATGGTGTTGTGAAGGTAAATTCTGCTGTCCTGATCAGTGGCCAGCACCACCAGACCCGTGCTGCGATTCAAGTTTTGCCTGGTCGAGGTGGGGTTATTGACCCTGAGGTCTGCGGAGGTCTTAATGAACGGAGAGCCCAGCCCCAATGGGAATGAGATATTGTTGGTATCGGTCGTCTTGTAGTAAATAGCCCCTCCGCTTTCCGGCGCCGTGGCAAACATGAAAATACGAGCGTGGTCCTCATCCAAGAGCACGATGGGGCGCGTATGATGCTCCTTCACGCGTCCGAAGACGTAGCTTGACCACTGCTGGCTGAGGTCCCGCGCCAGCAGCATCACCAGAGGCGCACTGGAGGAGGTTAAGGAGGTCTTGATCGCGGCAAACACGCGTCCGCTGCGGTCCGAGTTGAGGGACTTGAGATTGATGTGATCGTCTGAGTTCTCTGTGCCATTTGGCCCCGGCAGGGCCGTCTCTTCCGCTTGCCAGATGGTGTCCGCATCTCCGTCCAGGTGCACCGCAAAGTACATTTTGGAGGTAAGCTGGTTGCTCCACATCAGTCCAATCTTGCTTCCTCCAAAAGCAATGAGTCCGGAGATGTCATCGGTCGTGACATTCACGGTCTCTGACTTTTGCACCGGCAACACGAACGGGTCGCCCCATACCTGGTCTCCGTTGACGCTGCGGTTCACCATCACCTGTTGGCTCTCGACGTACGTTACCCATAACTTACCGGTCGAATCTTTATCTACGACCAGGGTTTCTGACTTGCCTCGGGTCACGTTGACTGGAAAGCCCGAGTCTAGAGTGTAGCTATGGGATATGGGGTTGTAACTGAGGCGGTATAACCGTCCCCATTGAGACGGGGAGGTGGGCAGGGGAACTCCGTTGGTGGTGAAAACGTGGGAAGCCACATAGAGCTTCTGATTGACGTTGTCCCAGAGGCAATCGGCTTTGGAGGAGGGACGATTATCCAAGACTGTCCCGGTGTCCACCCAACTCTGGCTCGCCGTATCCAATCGATAGATGTGATACGTTCTCGACGCGTCGTTGTACAAGCTACCCCACCAGTAACCGTCGTTCCACCAGAGCTTGCTTTCCGGTTTTTCCCCGCTCGGCACCGAAGTACCGCTGAGGCCGTAGGAAAAGTCGCGGTAGCCTATGTCTACCGCATAAAGACTATTAACCAGTGCCAGACTGGCTACTACTATGACCCAAAAACTTATGCAGCAGTGCGCTGAACGCAGGGGCAGATCGGGAGCATCCATATGATTTCCTCCTCCTCATATTAAGATGTGCCCCCCACCGCGTGTTCAATTGAACACCTGCTCTC
>Ga0066710_100005857_pt1 | contig 11334 bp, 11 predicted proteins | sample GraSoiAngelo_159_FD_79666 | JGI IMG/M metagenome (GOLD analysis project Ga0066710, IMG submission 79666) | Grasslands soil microbial communities from the Angelo Coastal Reserve, California, USA - 14_1009_16_40cm | ecosystem: Environmental > Terrestrial > Soil > Grasslands | place: USA... | reverse complement strand
TCGGAGACGAGCGCATTGCTGATCTTGTCCTGGATGTACCGGGGCGAGATCCCATCCATTCCCTCCCGCACGGCCTCCTTGCGGAGTTCCTTCACGTTGTCCTCGGTGAATCCGGGCAGGGTCTTTCCGTTGTAGAGCTTCAACTTCTGGAGAAGCGTCAGATCGGCCTTCTTGGGCTCCTCCAGGCGGGTCAGGATGGCCCACATGGACGCCATTTCGAGGGTGTGGGGGGCGATATGCTTGCCCCGGATTCGGGAAGGGTTGTAGTCCTTCTGATAGATCTTGATTTCCTCGGCCAGCTTGGTGATGTACGGGATGTCAATCTTGACCGTTCGGTCCCTCAGCGCCTCCATGAACTCGTTGTGCTGAAGCTTCCGGTACTCCGGCTCATTCGTGTGGCCGATGATGACCTCGTCGATATCGCACTGGGCGAACTTCTTGGGCTTGATCTTGTGTTCTTGGGACGCTCCCAGCAGATCATAAAGGAACGCCACGTCCAGCTTTAGAACTTCGACGAACTCGATGATGCCCCGGTTGGCGATGTTGAATTCACCGTCGAAGTTGAAGGCGCGGGGATCCGAATCGGAGCCATACTCGGCGATTTTCCTGTAGTTGATGTCTCCCGTAAGCTCCGTCGAGTCCTGGTCTTTCTCGTCCTTGGGCTGGAAAGTGCCGACGCCGATCCGATCCTTCTCGGACAGGATCAAACGCCGCACTCGGACGTGAGAGATAATCCGGGTCCAGTCCCCGCCGTGGCGCACGGTCAGCTCCTTGTACTGCTGGCGACAGGCGGGGCAGAGATCCCCTTCCACGTGTACGCGCTCCGACTCGGGCTTGCCCTCGTTCAGACGCGCGAAGACTTCGCCGCGCAGCTCCATGGGGACGAGGTGGAGCGGGTCCTCGTGCATGGGGCAGGGGCTATCGACCGCGGCGTGGTCCTGCTTCTTTCGGGTGTTCTCGTCCTCGACTACCCAGGAAAAGCTGTAGAGAGCGCCCTCGCTCGAACGGGAGTAGTCCTCCAGACCCTTCTTCAGGACCCGCACGATGGTGCTTTTCGAGCTCCCCACCGGGCCGTGGAGAAGCAGAACTCGCTTCTCCGTTCCGTATCGCTGCGCCGCCGACTTAAACACATTCACCATCTTCATGAGCGGAACATCGAGGCCAAAGACCGCGTCGATGCCGCCGCGATCCCGATCATCGAAGAAGTTGTAATGGATAATCTTCTTCTTGTATTCGTAGTACTCCCGGGTCCCCTTGGCGAGGATCATCTCGTAGATTCTCTGGAAGGCCGTACGCGTCACCTTCGGGTTTTGTCGGACGATGTGGAGGTAGTCCTCGAAGGTTCCCTCCCAGTGCTGGTCCCGGAACCCCTTCAGGTCCTGGAGCCTCCCGACCATTTGAATGATTTCAGCCCCGGATGCCATCGCTCTGCCACCTCCCAGGATTTCCGGATCCGGCAACCCGGCCTCGTTCTCCCCAATCCGGCCGCGAAGATTGCGGGTCCGTTCGCAGGAACTCCCGCATTCGCAATATAATGCCCAGTCAAGATTTTGTCAAAGTCTTTCCTCCTGCACTGGCAACAACTTGCAACAAATCTCGGTGGAAAGATTGCGATGTGGAAGAAGCCGGGGTGCGGCGGCTTAGCGGCCGATCTAATCCAAGAGGTGGCGGGCCGTGGCGAGGACAACGACCCCGAAAGCCCCCGCAAGTGCAGCGAGAATCAACAGGGCGGGGCCCAGAACGCCCCAACCGAACGGGTTGTGGAGGGTGATCGCGAGGCCGGGAAGCTCCAGGACGTTCCGGATCTGGACCAGGAAAGAGAAGGCGACCCGGCCCAGCTCCGCAATCCACCCCAAGTGAGACCCGAGGTTCGTGAGGGGCCAGGGGGACGAGCAGGTCCGATGAATCGTGTAGGCGCCCGCGCCGCCGGACAGGAGGCCTGCTGCGGCAACGACCCAGATCAGGGAGCGGATGAGCCGGAGCTGCCCACGGGAACGTGAATGAGCTGCCGGTGGCTGCGCCGCCATGATTCGGGTCATGAGCGAAGAAAGCCACCCTGCCGGGGGAAGAACCCGGGGCATCCGATTCAGGGCTCGAAAGAGAATCCGGTAGCTCGCGACCCTGCGTCGGCAGGCGGCGCACGAGTCCAGGTGGATGGACACTCTTTGGAAGTCGTCGGGTGGGGTCTCCCCCTCGGCATAACCCTGGAGCATTCCGACGAGCTTGGCGCAGGATTCCATCATCGTCCCATCCGCTTCCTCAAGATCTCCCGGGCCCGGAAGAGGCGGTTCTTAACGGTTCCGAGAGGGAGCCGTTTCATCTGAGCGATGGTGGCATAGGGCATCCCCTGCAGGTGGCGGAGCAGGACCAGCTCGCGATACCCGGGCGGAAGGGACTCGATGGCCTGGCCGATCTGCCTGCCCAGCTCCACCGAAGCCAACAATTCGTCGGGACCGCGGCTGGCGCTCCTCAATTGGACCACCCGGTCCGTCCTGGAGGAGGCATCGCCCGGATCATCCAGGGAGAAGAGCGCGGGGCTTTTCTTCCTCAAGTGGTCGATACTCCGGTTCGAGGCGATTCGGTACAGCCAGGTGGAGAAACGGAAGGTTGGATCGAAGCGGCCCAGGGAGCGGTAGACCTTGAAGAACACTTCCTGCGCCAGGTCCAGGGCCTGATCATAGTCGCCGATCATCCGGTAGATGAAATTGACGATAGCCCTTTCGTACCGATTCACCAGCTCTTCGAACGCGGCCGTCCCGCCCGCCAAGACTCGGATGATGAGCTCCTCGTCCGTCGCGGGAAAGGGCTGGGAGGAAGAGGCTTGATGCGAGGTCGCGAGGGCCCGTCGCCGCGGGAGCGGGGAGGACGGAGGCCCCGGAACCCTCAGGCGGCGGCCGTCAAGTGCCTGCACGTTGACTCCTGGTCGGACTACCGAAGCCTTGATCGGGGGGGATTCAACTGCGCATTGTACCCCAATCTCATGATTCTTCAAACGGGTCCCGCACGGGAAGGTTTCGCAAAAGCCGCCCGGCGCGAAAAAGTTGACACCTTTCTCGCGTGCGGGATAAGATAAGTGATGCACCTTCAGGCGAGTACGCGAAGGAGCGTTGGATGTCCCATCACAACCTCAGCGCCCGGGTGCGTGAAGAACTGCAGGCACTGATCGATTCACCCCCCTTCTCTCCCTCCGATCTCCCCGAAGGTCTCCGGCAACTGGCCCAGAAGGAGCGGATCCCGATCTACGCGACGCTGCTGAGCTTGGCAACCCACCTCCAAATGTCCGAGGGGGAAGCGCGGCGCCACTGGGAGGCGCTGTCCTCTCACCGCGCGGATCTGGAGGCCTGCCTGGGCCGCGACCCGGGGCTGAGGGTCGCCGCGATGGACTACTTTCTCAACCGGGAGACCTGCTTGTCGCGGCCCAAGGTTGTTGACCAATCGGTTCTCGCGAGGATCGAGGAGGCTTCGGTGGGTGACGGAATGACCCCTCTCTTCAACCATCGGCATTTCCTCTCCTCCCTCCGGTGCGAGCTTCGAAGATCTCGGCGACATCCCCTGGAGTTCTCCCTGGTCCTCCTGGATCTGGACGGGCTCGGAACGGTCAACGACTCATGCGGACGTCGGGCGGGGGATTCCGCCCTGGCGGAGACGGCGCGGGTCATCCAGGCACGGGTCCGAGAAATGGACGTTGCGGCCCGTTCCGGCGGCAGTGAGTTTTCCCTCCTCCTTCCCGGGACAGCACGCCTGGGAGCCTATGTGGCGGCCGACCGAATTCGGGCGTCGACTCGGGAGCTCTTCCTCCAGACGCCTCACGGGATGGATCGAATCAATCTGACCCTCAGCGGGGGAGTTGCCGTGTATCCCTCCGATGGAGAGAGCGAGGAGGATCTGCTGGAAAAGGCAGGCCTCGCGCTCCGGAAGGCCCGTGCCCGTGGCGGGGACATCATCATTCCCTACTACGGGGAAAAACGCGATTCGTTCCGATTCCGCCCCGTCGGAGCCGTTCTACAAGCCCGGGCGGTCGACGGCGCTGATCCCCCGGGTCCTTTACTCCGGACCCGGAATCTCAGCGCCGGCGGGGCCCTCTTCACCTCGCCGGCCGCCCACCCGGTGGGCGAAGATCTCGAGATCCAATTCAGTCGGCGCGAGTCGGACTCTGGCCTGACCTTGAAGGCGAGTGTTCTCCGCAGGGAGGACCGGGGCCCGGAAGAAGGGGAGGCTCAGACGAGAGTCGCCGTCCGCTTTTTTCTGGAGTCCCCCGGCACGAGGCAGGCGCTCGACACCTTCCTGACGAGTCTCCGGGGCCATGGGATCGAAGAGGGAGCGCCTTGATCACGCAGCAGGAAGTGGACCGGGTCAAAGGAGACCTGCTGACCCTCCTGGACGAGGATACACACAACGAGGAAAGGATTCTCCAAAGACTCTCCCAGATTCGCAGCGAGAAGGGGATCCACGTCCATTCGGCTCTCCTGCTCATCCTGACCCACCTGATGCTGGACGAGGAGGAAGCGAGAGCTCACTGGAACGCCATCCTCAAACATCGAATCGACCTCATCACGCGACTCGGCAGGGACGTCGGCCTGAGGGTGGCCGCTTTCGACTATTTCATCAACATCAACCGCAAGCTCACCAATCCCCGGATCATCGAGCTGGCCGTGTTCGAAGAGGCGGAGCGCTCCAGCGCGCAGGACCCCCTCACCGGGCTTTACAACCAGCGCTATTTCCGGTCGACGCTCCAGAAGGAGATGCGCCGCTCCAGACGTTATGAACTGGATCTGGCCCTGCTTTACCTGGACCTTGATGACTTCCGGCAGGTGAACGAGCGCCACGGTGATCTGGTGGGAGACATCCTCTTGAAGGAGGTCGCGATCCTCATCAAGAACAAGATCCGTGACATCGACGTCGCGGCGCGGCACGGGGGGGAGGAGTTCCTTGTACTGCTCCCCGAGACGGAACGGATGGGCGCCTACCTGGTGGCGGAACGAATCCGTCGCGAGATCGAGCGTCATTTCCTCCGCCGGGACGTGGACGGCAAGCCCATCCAAATGACCTTGAGCGTGGGGATTGCCCAGTACCCCGACGACTCCACGGTGGGTGAGCGACTCATCAGTCGCGCGGAGGAAGCGCTCTTCCAGTCCAAGGCACGGGGACAGAACGGCGTCGCGGTCTACTATCGGGAGCGCCGCAACTACATTCGCTTCGATCCGGAGCGCAGGAAACTCAAGATCCAGATCCAGCCGGCCGGGGGCTCTCATGGAGGCGCGAATTCCATTTTGCCCAAGAACATCAGCCGGAGCGGGCTTCTGGTGGAGTCCTCCATCCCCTATGAGATCGGCCTCGAAGTGATGGTTCGCTGCATGGATCCCGCAAACACCGGACAAATGACGCTGAGAGGTCGCGTGGTCCGCATGGAGGATCTGGAGGGGATCGGCAGGCCCGGCCGGTACGACGTGGGAATCGTGTTTGTCCTGGAGTGGGAACACCAGGAAAACGAGGTAAACGAGTTTCTCCAGCGGGAAAGGTACGGAGTCGGGTAGGTGGTCGCTCTCGGGATCGATACCTCGACCGCGGCGGGGAGCATCGGGCTCGCGGAGGGAGACAGTCTCCTGGGGGAGATCAATCTCGCGGCCGGGGGTCACCACCAGGAACGGCTCCTCCGCGGGGTCGACGCTCTCCTAGACCTCCTCGGCATTTCCATCGGAAGCGTGAGCGTCATCGCCGTGGCCCTGGGTCCTGGTTCCTTCACCGGCCTGCGCGTAGGAATCGCCACCGCCAAGGGATTGGCCCTGGCGCGCGGGATCCCTGCTTACGGTCTCTCCACCCTGGCCGCCATGGCGCTCCACTTTCGGAGCCGCGGTCTGCCCATCGCCCCCGTGATCGACGCGGGACGCCGGGAGGTCTACGCCGCGCTCTTCCAGGTGGAGGACGGAATCCTCCGGTCGATCCGGGAAGAAAAAGTCGGGCCGCCCGAGGAGTTTTTCACGTCCCTTCCGCGCGAGCCCATTCTCCTCTGCGGGGACGGCGTGCGCCGGTACCGCGATCGAATTCCCGGGGATCAAGGGGTGGAGCGCGTCCTGGAACCGGAGGGATGTTTCCTGGGAGGCACTCTGGCTCGCTGGGGGGCGGAACAGTTCGGAAGAGGGTCTCCCTGGTCCCTCCGCGCGCTCAAGCCCAATTATCTCCGGCCAGCGGACGCTGAGGTCGGACGAACCCGTTGAAGACGCTCCGGATCGAATCGATGCGACCGGAAGATCTCCCCGAGGTCATGGCCATCGAGAAACAGACCTTTCCGGTTCCCTGGACTCGGCAGAACTTCCTTCACGAAATCCGCGATAACCCATTCTCCAGCAATTGGGTGGTCCGATCCGAGGCCGGCGAGATCGTCGCTTATGCCAACGTCTGGGTAGTGGACCGCGAGTTGAGGATCAACAACATCGCCGTCCGGGAAGCGTCTCGGCGGCAGGGACACGGGGCCGGGCTCATGATCCATCTGATGGAACTGGGAAGGGGAAAGGGGTGTGAATGTGCGAGTCTCGAGGTTCGGCCTTCCAACCTGCCCGCGCTGAAGCTTTATGAAAAGCTGGGGTTTCGGGTGGTCGCCCGTCGAAAAGGGTACTATAGTGACAGCCGGGAGGACGCCCTTGTCATGAGGGCGCATCTCTGACATCCCGGTTTGGAGAAACTATGAATGCTTGCGGCCCCACCGGGCGAGGTGGTAAGATAAGCCACAGAAAACAATGAGGAACAGCTTGGTCGAAAACCTTCGTTCACATTCCAACGAGGAGGTGCCGCTATGCACACCGATCTCCGGAATCTCCGGGAGGTCTTGCAGCGCGAGAACGACGAATTTCGCCATCTTGTGGAATCCCATGAAAGCTGCGAGACGCGACTCCAGGAGCTCCAGGGGAAAGGGTTTCTCAGTGAGGCGGAGAAACTCGAGGAAGTTACCATCAAGAAGAAAAAACTCCTGCTGAAGGATCGGATGGAGGCGATGCTCAGGCACCGCCGGAGCGCGAACGTTTCGGCTTCCCAGTCTCCCTAGTCCGGGGTACCGGCCGGAGGCGGAACTGTGCCGTGAGGGGGCCGGTCGTCCGCCCCCTTTTTCTTTGAGGCTAGGCATGCAAGTCGCCCGGGAGTCCTATCCTTATCTCCTTGTCGGCTCGGGTGTGGCGGCTGCGGGCATGATCCTGGGGTTTCCCTGGATCGGCTCCACGGCCGCGGTTCTCACGGCGTTCATTGCTTTTTTCTTTCGGGATCCGGTGCGGAGAGTTCCTGAGGACTCGGCGGCCCTGGTGTCGCCGGCGGACGGAAAGGTGGTCCAAGTGGAGCCCGACCAGCAGGCGGGCGGCACCCGGATCGCGATTTTCCTCTCGCTTTGGGACGTTCACATCAACCGATCGCCGGTCGCCGGTCGAATCGAACGGGTGGAGTACCGGCCCGGCCGGTTTCTCCCGGCCAACCTGGCGAAAGCTTCCGTGGAAAACGAGCGGAACGCCATCACCGTTGACTCCCCGTTGGGAAAGGTCTGCTTCGTGCAGATTGCGGGCGTGGTCGCCCGCCGTATCGTCTGCTGGAAGGCGGCGGGAGACTCCGTGGAGAGGGGAGAACGGATCGGCCTCATCCAGTTCGGCTCGAGAGTCGAGGTTCATCTTCCGGAGGGCGTCGCGCCCGCGGTCGGCGTCGGCTGCCGGGTCCGGGGCGGCAGCACTATTCTGGCCAAGTCGGAGCCCGCTCTCGTGGTGGATCGCGGAGGCGCCCTTGCGCAGGCGACCAGTCGGTAAAATCAGGTTTCGCCGAGGCGCGTCCCTCCCGAGCGTACTGACGTCCGTCAACCTGTTTTTTGGCCTACTCTCCCTGGTGAAATCGATTCAGGGCCAGTACGAGTTCGCAGCCCTTTTCATCGCGGCGTCGATCTTTCTGGACGGGATGGACGGCCTCGTGGCGCGACTGACCGGGACCAGCAGCGACTTCGGAAGGGAGCTCGATTCGCTCTCAGATCTCATCTCCTTCGGCGTGGCCCCCGCGATTCTGGTCTACTGCTGGGCTCTGTCGGCGCTCGGCCGTCCCGGAATGGTGGTGACCTTCGGGTTCGTTCTTTGCGGGGCGCTTCGCCTCGCTCGGTTCAACATCCAGGCCTTCACGACCGACAAACGCTATTTCATCGGACTTCCGATTCCAGCCGCCGCCGGCGCGCTGGCCGCCCTCGTCTTCTTCTATCCGCATCCGGTCCAGGATCGGGTGATGGGGGTGCTGGTTTGGGTGCTTCTCGCTACCCTCGCCGTGCTCATGGTGGCGAGGCTCCGATACCGTAGCCTCAAAGGCCTCGATCTGAGGGCCCGCCGACCTTACCAAGTGCTCCTCACTCCAATTCTGATTCTGCTCGCCATCTTCGCCTGGCCTCAACAGGTGCTGTTGGCCATGGCGTTTCTTTATGTTCTTTCGGGGGTCCTGCCCCGCCGGTTCCTGGCCGGCCGCGCTGAATCTAGAGAGGGGACCGGACCGGTTCCGGCTCCACAGAGCCATGGCCCCGAGTAAACGCGCTGTCGACGGCGGTCGGGTGAACATCGCCCTGTTCGATTCTTCCACTCTGGTGGGGAAAGGGGTGAAGAATCACCTGCTGAAGCGTCGGTTCCCCGCAGGGGAGGTGCGGCTGTTCGACACGGGTGCGGTGGAGGCCGGCGGCAATCTCGCGGAGTTTCGCGGTGAGCCCATGCTCGCGGTCCGTCCTGGTCTCGAGGAGATGGAAAAAGTGGATTTGGCGTTTCTCTGCGGCGGCGTGGGAACCGGGAAAGAATACCTGGACTGGCCCCGGCAGAGCCGTTTCGTGGCCATCGATCTCACTCAGTCGGCCAACGCGGGCGGCACCATTCCGGTGGTGAACGCCCGCGTGAACCCCGAGAACGCCAGGGATCATCAAGGTGTCGTGGCGTCTCCGCACCCCGCAGCCCAGTTTCTTTCGACCCTCCTGGCGCCCCTGGCACGGCGTCTTCCGCTGAGGGAAGTGGTGAGCTTGGTGATGGAGCCGGTTTCCGAGGCGGGGGAACAGGGGATCGAGGAGCTGTATCGCCAGAGCGTGGGCCTGCTGAACTTCACCCCGGTGCCCAAGGAACTGTTCGGTCGGGTGAGGGCGTTCAACCTCGTGCCGGCCTCGCTCGGGGGGAGTGGAACGACCGTCGAGGCGCAGGTGGTCCGGGAGGTGGGGGCCATCCTGCGGGGTCGGGACTTCCTCCACGCCTTGAAGATTCTCCTCGTGCCTGTCTTTCACTGCCACGCAGTCCTTACCCGTGTCAGGTTCGGGGAGCCGGTCGCCCCGGCGGTGCTTCTCCAGGCGTTCGAAAGTGAGCCCTCGATTCGGATCCGGCGGGGGAGTGAGGGAGCTACGCCCGCCGAGCTGGCCGGCGAGGAAAAGATTGTGCTTGGAGAGGTCCAGGCAGATTCCTCCGATCCGGGAGGCTTTTGGCTCTGGGGCGTGACGGACAACCTGGCGACGGGAGCCGCGCTCAATGCGGTGCGGATCGCCGAGGAACTCGTGGCGTCCGGCTCCCTCCGAAAGGGGGTTCAGGCATGAAGCGGTTGATTCCTCTTGCGTCCATCGCCCTTATCGCCCTGTTGCCTCTGGGAGGCGGGCTGCTCGGTGGACCGGATGATGGGCCCTCCCCAGAGGAGATCGGCGCCGCCATCTACGCCGTGAAGGTGGAGGTCGAACTGGAAAAGGTCCGGTTGGAGAAGGATCTGGCCAACTACTCTTCGAACGAGGCCCGAAGAGAGGAGCTGCGGGATCAAATCTCCGTGCTCTACACGCGTATCTCCGTCCTGGTCCGGCAGAGCGGATCTTCGGAGGTGGACGCCGGCAGCCTCGAAGCGCTGGAGGCCGAGGTGTTGTCAGCGGAACAGGCGGAGGAGGCAGTCCGAACGACCCTAAGAAATCTCCGCGAGAAAATCAGCGTCTCGCGCGAGAAGGTGAGATTCCTGGGTGTCAAGCTGGCGGAGCTCCGGCGCTCCACCCCGGCCGAGGCGGAGAGCATGACGGGGACCTGGGAGGTGACCTACCTCCCCAGCGGCGACCGAGGTGTCTTCACACTCCGGCAGTCGGGAACCCTCATCTCGGGGGAGTATCAGCAGGAAGGGGGCTGGAAGGGGAGCCTGCAGGGCACTTTCGTCAACAACAAGCTCGTGCTCCACCGGATCGACAGCAAGTTGGGCCCGGCCACCGACCTCGAGGGAGTGGTCTCGAGTGATCTGAAGTCGATCAAGGGAACCTGGCAGAGCCTCGTTTTGAGCGACGGGGGGCCCGCCTCCGGGGCCTGGACCGGCAAGAAGCGCGAGACGCGCAGGAAGTCCGAGGGGGGGTAGTCCTCCCCGTTGCCGCTCTCTCGAGGGTCACGCGATTCCGATGCCGTTTGAACTTTACATCGCCCTCCGATACCTGACTGCGAAGCGCAAGCAGACTTTCGTCTCGGTCATTTCCCTCATCTCGATTCTCGGCGTCATTGTCGGCGTCGCGGCCCTCATCATCGCCCTGGCCCTGATGACCGGTTTCCAGCAGGACATCCGGGAAAAAATTCTCGGCGCGAACGCCCATCTGACGATCTTTGGAGGGTGGGCCGGTAAACCCATCGAGGATCCCGACAGGGTCATCGGCATTCTCCTCGGCGTTCCCGGGATCCGCGCGGCCTCGCCGGTCGTTCTGGAGAAGGGGCTCATCGTGAGCGACCTCAACCCGGGTGGAACGGGGGTGGTCCTGAAGGGAATACGACTCGAGGACGAAAAAAAAGTCACCAGCATTGCGAGGCAAGTTGTCGCAGGGAGCCTGAAAGCGCTCTCGACTCCAACGCCGGAGGGGCGAACTGGTGTAGCCCTGGGGAAGGACCTGGCGTCGAGCCTGGGAGTCGGCCCCGGGGATCGTGTGCGGATCATTCTCCCCCAACTCCAATTTACCCCCTTCCTACCCGTTCCCAGGAGCCGCCCGTTCCAGGTCATCGCCATCATCGACTCGGGCTTCTACGACTATGACTCCACGCGATGTTACATGGACTTGGAGGCCGCGCGGTCCTTTTCCGGTTTGGGCACGGCCGTGACCGTGGTCGAAGCGCGGGCGGCGGGAATCTCGGAGCTCAAGACCACCGTGGCCGAGGCCCAGCGGCGCCTGGGGAAGAACTACTTCGTCAACGATCTGATCGCCATGAACCGGACCTTCTTCACCGCCCTCAACCTGGAAAAGCTCCTGATGAGCATTGCCGTGGGACTCATCGTGATCGTAGCAGCTCTCAATATCATCACCGTCCTGATCCTGATGGTGATGGAGAAGGTGCGGGACATAGGAACGCTGTGGTCCCT
>Ga0066710_100005855_pt1 | contig 11336 bp, 18 predicted proteins | sample GraSoiAngelo_159_FD_79666 | JGI IMG/M metagenome (GOLD analysis project Ga0066710, IMG submission 79666) | Grasslands soil microbial communities from the Angelo Coastal Reserve, California, USA - 14_1009_16_40cm | ecosystem: Environmental > Terrestrial > Soil > Grasslands | place: USA... | reverse complement strand
CGCGGACGGTAGTTCTCAAGCTGAAGACCAGTGAGTTCAAGATACTCACTCGTAGCCGCACGCCAGAGTCGCCGCCCGCCTCGTGTGAGGAGCTGACCGACATTAGTCTCAAGCTGCGAGAGCGCGTGACGCTTAGCCCGCAACAACGCTATCGTCTGGTTGGTGTCGGGCTAAGCAACTTCCGCGAACCGGATGAGATCACCGCACAGCCGGTTCTTTTCGAATGATTTGAATGAAGGAGTCAGTCAGCGGCCGCTGCACCAGCCGGCTGCTGCTTCATCATCTCCTCCATCCCTTTCTTCATTTCTTTGACCGTCGGTTCGGCTTTGTGCGTTCCGACCATCCAGCTGTAGCCATCCGGATCCACGACAGTGCCGCAGCGGTCGCCCCAGAACATGTCCACCACAGGACCTTGAGGAGTTGCACCGAGCTTGGTCGCTTTATCGACAACTTTGTCCACGTTTTCTACATAAATGTAGAGGCTAGCCGGAGAGGCGCCAACGCTTTTAGCGCTGCGTCTGCCCATTGCGGCGTTCTCAGGGCCAAGCATCAGGATGGTGTCGCGTAGCGTGAGTTCAGCATGGGCCGGTTTTCCGTCAGGACCGTTCATGATGCCCCGTTTCGAAAAGCCAAATGCCTTTTGGTAAAAGCTCACGGCGGCGGGAATGTCCGAGACGGTGAGGGCGGCCGAAACAGCGCTATATTGTTTTCGGTTTAGCGGATCAATCTTCTTCTTTGCCATAAATCTCCTTTCGGTTTGTGACATTCGAACTAAGGACTCTTACAGTGCCTACTATTGCGCTCGCATGTTAAGCAGCGGTCTCGACTTCGCGAGCGGGGGCTTGCTGCTTCAGCAGGCGAATGAATTCTCGCATCCAGGCCGGATGATCGGGCCAAGCCCGAGCAGAGACCATTGCTCCGTCGACTACTGCCTCGGCATTGACGAACTCCGCCCCCGCGGCCTTGATGTCTGGCTCAAGCGCGGGATATGCGGCAGTCCGTCTGCCCTTCAATACTCCGCATGCCGCCAGTACTAGGCCGGCGTGGCATAGCTGGGCAACGGGTTTGTGTTGCTGGAAGAAATGACGAACGATGTTCTGGCAGGCTGAGTCGTTACGGATGTATTCGGGCGCGCGGCCACCAGGAATTACGAGAGCCACGTAGTGTTCGGGATTCACATCAGCAAAGGCGAGGTCTGCGTTCCAGCTGTAGCCAGGCTTTTCGGTATAGGTGTCGTAACCTGGCGAAAAATCATGCACGACGAATCTGAGCTTCTTCTTGCTCGGGGCCGCAATATGAACTTCGTAGCCTTCTTCCTTGAGCCGTTGGTAGGGATACATCACTTCGAGTGACTCGGCGGCGTCACCGGTCAGAATGAGAACCTTGGGAATTGCCATGAGCATCTCCTTGTACTTTCAACACGGGGAATCTAGATTCCAGAATTTCCGACCCATTTTAACCTCGACATGCAGAGAGACCCAACGGCTAGGCTGTTCGCGATGGCTGCCGTCCCAGCAACCTCGTCACCTTTTCCCTGAGCACGATTTCCACCGGGGACCCTCCCTTGCGACCGAGCCATGCAAGAAAATCCTGTATTTTCACTTCGTGTTTTACGGACGGTTGCTGAACACATACGCTCACAATGTTGAGGCCCTGAGCGATTTCGCCAACCCAGTTATCTTGCTGCATGGCCGCGAGAGCCGAGGCTACTGCTTCATAAAGGGTTTCTGCTGTGACATCAACCGTGTGCTCGACATCACGGATATCCCGAACTGAGACTTTACAGGCTCGCAGTACCACGACCGTGAGGATAGCATGTTCGCCTTTTATTCGCCAAAAAGGATTTTGAAATTCAGACGAATTCGCCCGACGTCGGGGCTTTACCCAGCCAGGGAAGGGCTGATTCGCACACCCAGCTCGTCGAGATGATTCAGCAGATCTAGAGGATCATCGTAGACCCGGTATGCGCCGGCTCTTTCTAATTCGTCGGGCCCGTACCCGCCAGAAGCGAGACCGACACCCAATGCTCTGGCACGACGAGCAGCGAGAAGATCCCACACGCTGTCGCCAACTACCACGGCGTCAAGGATCGAAACTCCGAGCCGGGACGCGGCCGCGAGGAAAAGATCGGGATCCGGTTTGGCGTGACGAACTTCGTCTCGCGTGATCACCGGTACTCTGCGATCAATTTTCAAGGAATCAAGTGAAGGTCGAGCGCTTTCGAGCATTCCACTGGTTGCAATTGCATATGGCACGTTTGCCTTCGATAGCGTCGAGAGCAATTCCACTGCTCCGGGCAGCGGACGTACTTGAGGGACGAACTTTCGATAAGCTTCGGCGTGCCATTCCTGCAGATTCTTTGCATCGTCGGCCGTCATCTTGCGGCCGGTTTCGCGCAAAAGAGCATTCACTAGCAAACCTCCACTCATGCCGATCCGCCTGTGAATGCGCCAGACCGAGAGCTGTGTGCCAGCGCGCTCTAATGCTTCCCGCCAAGCGAGCACGTGCTGGTAAACGCTGTCTATCAGAGTGCCGTCAAGGTCGAAGAGAAATGCGGGTATGCGTTCGCGGAGGACTTTTTTATCGGGTTTCATCGGATTCTCGGGCCCGGGCGATTTGTGCGCGGCCAATCAATTCTCCAGCGACCGCCTGAAACTGACGCCCAAACCAGCCTTTTCGGGACTGTATCGCGAGCATGATGATAGAGCGTGGCAGCTCGTTCGTAAAAGCCGCGAGTGTGCCATGAATCGGGGAAGCCGAAACGCTGAAAATCCAGGTGGTGACAGAATTCATGACACAGCATGCTGAGGAAGGTGCCGTACGAGGTGATTTCCTTCCTAACTGCCGTGCGCATCCAGACTCGGATCAGCATGGTTTCAGGGTTGTAGTCGCCGAACAGCTCAGTCGCCGAGTGCTCGCGAATTCGCAGCGGTCTGGCCGCAAGAACGCGAATGCCGCAGGTTGGGACCTTGTAAAACTCAGAAGCGACGGCCAGGAATTCGGTGCAGGCGCGGCGGACATCTGCTGCTACTCTCGCTTGCATTGCAGAATCAATGGACTTCGCAATCATCAAGAGCTGCCGGTCTTGTGGTAGCTCAAGTGTTTTGATTCGGTCGCTCTCTGCAAATTGAGATCGGCTCTTTCGAGGTAAGGCGTCAGTCAACATTACTCAATCGACCGGCGGCAAATTGTCGAAGGCTTCTACCCAAAGACTCTCGTCGTCCCTGAGTACTCCGAATTCCAGCCATCGGGGAACGCTTGAGGCATCCGCGTAGATTCGACGCGAAAAACAAAAGGTGCCGGGGTGGTCATAGCAATAGGTTTCCATCTGACGAAAGATTCTCCCTTGCGATGACCAGCCGCGATTGAGGTCGCGGTCTTGCCAGAAAACATTTACATCTAGTCCGCCGGCAATGGAGTGTGCGATGAAATGCCCTCGGTCACAATTCGCCGCAACAAATTCTTCCGCTGACCAGAACCAAAATCTCATTCGAGCGCCTCGCGGCTTACCAACGTTTGTCGATGTTCCAAGCACTGCTATGACCCGGTTTTGAATCGTCTGGTCGTAGGCGACTTCGCCTGTGACCTCCAGTTCGGAGTACAGATCACAGAAATATTCAAAGTTGCCGCAATCAAAACGAGCAAAATTGGTGGGACGCGCAACGGTCGACACATACAGATCGCGCCAATGGGACGGCAGATGTTTGCGAAGAAATGCGGAAACATTGACTATGTTTTCCGCACGAGCGGCGGAGAGTAGAACTTCATAATCCAGCACGTGGGCGGGTGGAAGCTGGACATCCTTGTCGCACGTATCCATTTCTACAATCTACCTTCAGCCGCCCAATTCGCGACCTCTTCCTGAACCGCGAATCCTCGACGCGGGCCGGTCCTGAAACGATCCTCAAGGGCATATGCATTGCGTTCGAGTGGAATGGCCTCGTACCCGCCGCCATCCAGAAAGCCCCGGACGTAGAGTTGGGCAAAACGCGGTATGCCCAGTTGGCGGTATTGTTCCACCTGCACAAACTCGTGAAAGAGCAAACCCGGCGAGAAAGGTTCGTGGGAAACGATCACGTCATAGAACGTGATTGCGGCCATGGCGGATTGATCGGGCAGGTTCTGGAAGCCCATCCCATGAAGCAGGGGATAGAAATCGGGATTTGCCACACGCTCGCCTTCGAGCACCAGGACAGCGTGTTGCCAAGCAGCTCCGGCGAGAAGAACGCAGCTATCGCGGCCCTCTGCTGCGCGGACAAAGGCAATGCGGGAGCAGCATATTTATCGCGCTGCGCCAAGATGTAGCCAGCGACTAGGTTTGAGATTTGAGCGATTTGGTCAGGGGTAAGCTTTGGCGTTGCCATGGAAGTGTCGTGGGTTCGGTTGGTGCTGGAGAATCTATCCGAGCGGCTTACCGCTCAAGGACAATTATGCCTTGTAATCCGCGGCACGTCTCAGGGTAAGAGATAATGCCGAACCATGTTCGGGACTCGATTCAAAAAAGAAATTCTAGCGGAATTTCTGCCCGCTTCACGAACCGGCAAAAAGCAAAGGCTCACTATTCTGTGCGACTGGATGCCCTCGATTCCGCACAAACAATCGTTGGTGGGGAATTCCTGGCAGCTAAAGGGTACTGGGTGATCTATCCACGCTAATCGCGGAGCTTGGGAAAGCGGCGAGTTTCTAGCGAAATCTCCTCACGAAGATGTTCTTGACATTCTGGATGAACTATCGGCCGAGCTTGAAAAGATTGCCTTCGGGAAGCGGCATATAGCCAGAATTACGGTTCTCATCCCTTCAAGAACCGTTCTTATTTGAACTTGCTATTGTCGACGGGCTCGATGCGGGCCGCTTCCAGTTGGAGCGTCGCATTAGATGGGAGCTCGGTTCCTTGACCGAAAATCGGAGTTAACACGACTCGAGTGGGAGCGGTTACTTTCCTAGGAAGAGTCAATATAAAGCTTCCTTCACGTTGCTCCTTGTTTCCGGGATGTGAAAAGTAGACTGTTCCGACATAGCCCGCATTTCCCGTGCCGAGCGAAGTCTTATCCTTGGGATTAAGGAAGACTCGAAGTCCGGAAACATCCGCTGGAGCCTTGACTCCCTGTAAAACAAGTTGCTGTTGTGGCGCTTCAGCCGCTTCTGCCGTAGGCTTGACGACGACTGCTTTGGAGGATTCACGCTTCTCTTGCGACACGAGAAGACAACCAAGAAGTACCATCGCTATCAAGCCTAGATTCCTGATAGAAGGCATAAACACCGTCACGCTAACGATTATGACCCTAATATCCAGCTTAAGTTGCATCAATTGCTACCAGACGGATGCGACCGGGTCTCACGAGTTTTGAAGACGTGCTCCGCTCCGGTTCGTTCAGGTCGAACGGGACTAGAGAGACGTCTAGAGGTGCATCGACCTTGTAGATACCTGCATCGAGCACTTTCATAAGGGTATCCGAAACATTTAAGAGAAAACTGGACTCACTGCCGTGGCCGCCATCACCCTTGCTTCCAAAGAAAAAGCGAGCGTCCCAGCGTACGTTGGATCGTCGGTTGGCGTTTTCAAACTGGGGTCTTTACAGTTTAGGAATACTCTCAAAGCGGTGGAAGGAGATTCGGGTTTTGGAACGCGTTCAATCTGCAAGAACACCTCGGAGGAACGCGCTTTAGAATCAGCGGGTTGCGCGACTTCCCGGATTATGGCTCCTAACGCTGGGGACATCGTCAAGTTGAACGTTTTGCCCGTTCCAAGCGCCACTGGATGAAGTTCGGGAGCTGCTGCTTCAACTTTTCTGAACGAGGATTGTGATAGCCCTACCGCTCTATCAGGGCCAATAATCAATTGCTGTGCTCGTCGGCGACCTCGGGATCCCGTTTTCCAAATTGGAATGAAGCGCGAGGGGATTCATTGAATGCAGCAGGTGAAGGATGGCATCATTGCCATCAATATGTATGGGAGCCGAAAGAAAAGTGTTCAAAGCGCATTACTGGTCTCCTCTGCTCGTCCGGAAGTGGAGTCTGTGCCCACTACAGTCGCGACGTCGCCGGTCGTCCGCCAAACATCCCATTCGTGCATTCTTCGTCAAGCGCTCTTTTTCGAAGTGATCGCGGAAAAGGCGGACCAGCGCTGCTCGACGTTCTTGCTGCCGCAGTGTGGGCACTCAATCTCTCCTTCCTCATAATCGACGAGGGAAATAATTTTATCGAAGAATTTCTGGCAGCCGTGGCAAAAGAATTCGTAGTGGGGCATGAGGGCCTCCACGATTGTGAAGTGTATGAGAAGAATTCTAGGCGCCTCGGTCAAATCGTTCAATATGGGTCAGGTCACGAATTCTGCGGCAGATGGCTTTAGCAATATTGGGTCTCGAATCTTGCGTGCGATGGATGCAGAAAAGGCGCGTAGGAGCGCCTTTTCTGGCCCTTCGCGTTTCGCTAGGCAGCGGGACGGAGCACTGCCGGCGCCTCCCTCTCTTCTTTATATGACCAAGCGCCCACGACTGTGGCAAGTGGAAGTTCGATCAGCGCTACGACTGTCGAGATCACGAGCAATCGCGTGGGGAAAAGACCGAGAGGATAGTTGCTGAGATTAGGGAGAAACACGGCAAGCGCCCAAGCTACTAGTCCCGCCCGAATAGCGGTGTTAGGCCCAGATCCGTAGCGTGGCCGGATCGCTGCATAAAGCCACACAGCAGCGATACCCAGCAGAAAGCCCCAGACATTGAACATCACGATCGCGCCTGTGGAGAGCTCAGCCGGCTTGCCCAACGCCTGCATGGCTGTTCCCCAGGATTCCCGAAGGGCAACACCATTTGTGACGAATTCGACGATGTTGATCACGACACCAGCGAGCAGACCACCCAAGATAACCCGGCCTCGATTGGTATGTGCCATAGCATCCTCCTTTGCAAATGCTGAAACCAACGGCGGAATTATGGACCTTTTCGAGCCGGTTGCCAAATCCCCCGCGCGATTGATAAGACCAAACCTGATGTTGAGGTATTTCCTTATGACTACTGCACATTGAGCCGCGCACCAGCAAATCGCTACCAAGTCCCTTCTTCTGGGCCGACAACGCTCACGAGTGTGGGAATTCCATTGGATGAAGTGGAAGATCTGGTGCTCAATTCATCGGCATATCGTCAGGCGAGCCGAATTCTTCTTCCCAAGCAGCGCGACGTTCGGGGTCGGCCACGAGGCAGCCGCTGTATGACGAGAGCCGGCGGATTTGCCCCATTATTCGCGGGATAAATCGTGCGATCATGGCTGTCGTTGGCGAAATCGCCTAACTTTAGCGACATTCCCACAGTCTCGCATCTCACACCAGCGGCGGCTCCGATTTCGACTTGTATCCTCAAAAATCCAGCCGCAGTCATCTCCCCCACATTGCCGTAAGCGAGTCAAATCACCCTGCGTCAGCAACTCGGCCGCGGACCGCACGACGGCCCATACTACTCTGTCCAAGGAAGAGTCGGCTGCAGGCCATTGCCAAGCAAAATGAGCTTTCTGGAACACCAAGCCTTCCTCTGCCCTTGCGATGCGCAGCTCTTCGTTGAGTACGCGAAGATGAAGTAGTTCTGCCTTCTTTCCCAAAACAACCGCTCTGAAAATGTAATAAAGTGCTTCCCGCAGCTTAGCGGCGCGCCGGAATACAATTGTCGATTCCTTCTCGCGGCGCGTGCTTTTACGCGCCAAGCGTTCCGCGCCACTGGCCGTTAATAGTCCGGCGTTCTGTGCCCACGCCAGCAAATCGAGATAATCTCCTAATTTTTCATCTCGAATGGTCATTTCGCCGGAAGGCGAGACTCGTCGGGCTCCGACGGAATTAACAAAATCAAGGCACAGTCTGCCACCAACCAGGTGCACCGCCCCTGCAGCTCTCCCATCTAGGACAGAGGGTTTGGCCATGTAACCTCCATACTCGTCTTGACAGGTTACAAGACCTTGAGTAATCTTGTAACCGCCTATTACAGTATGACCGGTAGCTTGAGGTTAAACAAGGATGTGGTGCTTCTTTGAAGAGCGGTTTGCGCCCGCAAGATCGTAGCAATGCTCGGCCAGGTAGTCGAGCGTGAGGGCTTGTGCGCAGGCCTTCGATTGTTTTTGCCCTCTGTGCAATTCGCGGGATTCGAGCAATCGCGCAGTTCTCAATTGCACCAGGAGTGATATGTCATGCGACTACCGATACCTCTCTTGATTGCTTCGTTGTATTTAATTCCCGGCGTGTTCGTCCAAAAACCTGGCGCAATCCTAGCCCAAGAAATGCCAGAGGTGCCTGCCAAGACCGATATGGTCGAGCGGCCAGCGGCGACCGAACCGCAAACAAGAGTGCCGGATAGAGCGCTGTTTGGTCGCTTGGTCGGAACCTGGGACGTGAGTTATGAAATCTACGATAAGGACGGAAACGCCCGGCGCTATCGCGGACAAGTGATCTCTAGGTGGATCCTCGACGACGCGGCGTTGCAGAAGGTCTGGACGTCGGACGCGCACGCCAAGGAACCCAAACCGTACGGTACGATGATCGACTTCTTCGATAGCAAGCGACAGCGCTGGACGGCGGTTTGGATATATCCGGCGCAGGGCATGACCACCGTCGTGAGCGGTGGTGAAGTGGACGGCTGCATCGTGCTAACCGGACGTGATGAAGCCAACGTGATACAGCGTTGGTCGATCAATGACATCAAGAGCGACTCATTCATTGGGCGCTATGAGAGTTCTAACGATGAAGGCAAAACATGGCGGTTGCTGGGCGTGAACCATGTGCACCGGCATCCCGCCTAAACGTGAAGTTATTTCGTGCGCTTTCGCCGCTACAGCAAGTGGTTTCCCTTCGACCAAGGATACAAGGTTCGAAACAGAACAAACGATAGCTGGCAAGCAATTTCGATGGAGGCACGTTGCATGCAACCTGTAACTGCGAGTTTTTCAAAGAAACGCCTTTGGGCGGGCCGTATTCTCGGCGCCTTGCCCGCCCTCTTTCTCCTGGTGGACGGTGGCATGAAGGTCTTCAAACCACCTGTGGTGGTCGAAGCCACAGTGAAGTTGGGCTATCCCGAATCCGCCATCGTCGGCATTGGGATGCTATTGCTTGTCTGTACCTTTCTTTACCTCATTCCTCGTACAGCGGTCCTTGGAGCCGTAGCGTTGACGGGCTATCTCGGTGGAGCCGTGGCAACCCAGGTTCGAGTGAGCGCAGGCGGATTCAATATCCTGTTTCCAGTGTTCTTAGGATGCCTAGTTTGGAGCGGTCTTTGGTTGCGGGACAGGCGACTGGAACAACTGCTGCCCCTGTCGGACAAAGGCAGCTAGCAGCACTAAATCTATCTTGATACAGGAGCGTTGCAATGAAGAACGTAACGATATATCTAAACTTCGACGGGAATTGCCGCCAAGCGATGCAGTTCTACCAGCAGTGTCTCGGGGCCGAGATTCAGATGAGTTCGTACCCTGATGCTAAGGGGCAACCGTCGAACGATCCCGGCGCTAAGGTCATGCACGGTCAGTTACTACGGAACGGCCAACCCGTTCTCATGGCGTCCGATATGCCGCCGGGTAGTTCTCTCCGAGCCGGCAACAATTTCTCCGTCTCGGTGGACTGCGACTCCATCGAAGAGATCGAGCGTCTGTTCACCGCTGTAGGCAAGAATGGGCAAGTGAGAATACCGCTTGGCAATATGCCCTGGGGAGCACGCTTGGGCATGCTCACCGATCAATTCGGCATCCAATGGTTGTTCGGCTGCAAGCTGCCCCAATAAGCTCGCTCGTTCCGTTTGGCGATGGCAAAGAGATTCAAGGGGTTCTTGGGGAGCATATATTTTCACTCCGGTGCGCGTCTGCGCATTGCGTTATTTGAGAAAAACAGCTTATCGCGATGCCGCGGCGGATCACTGCAGCGAGACTAACCGAATTGTCGCCAACTGAGAGTTGCAATCTTTTTAGCCCTCATCATGTCAGTAATAAAGCCGGAATTCCTGCAACTTAACGTCGAGTGGAATGCGGAGCCTAACTCGCCCGAGCCTCGCGTCGAAGTTCAAGGGTTCGATATTATTCTTCGTTTCTATGTGAACCCATTCCAATTCAGGGAATTCGAAGCGGACGAGTTCGGGTTCCTGCGATTCGTACTGTGCACGATATCGCGTTGGCCCGACGAATGACGAGGGCTGGTATCGCGGTCAGTGCAGGTTCCGCCAGATCGCTCCAAAATGGGGAGAGTTTTACGAAGTGCTAGGTGACTCAAAAGCCCTAGAAGGACCCACCGATTGGTGCGTACTGAACGCAAGAACTGTCGGCCAAGCCCATCATTTATTGTTCTATTTCCGAGATAACACGTTCGAATGCGTTGCGGAATGTTGCGCCATCGAATCACGGGCGGACAATGCGCTTCAAAGAACTCGGAAGCACCTTCCAACGGTCGGATGAATGACGAGAACACCGGCAATTACCGAACGGGTGCTGCATAGACTGCGCGTGAGCTCGACCTTCCTAAGCTCACGTTTCAAGTGATCCGGCGCACGGCCGGCCGGCGCGGTGAACGTGCACATACCAGTACGCACTGGGCTATTTCTGTCCGACCACACGAAACAAATACACGGACCCTCAACCTGCGGCATCCCCATCCCGTACGGGTGCTCTGCAAGCACAGGATGATTCCAGGTTTAAGCTTCAGCACGCGCACAGCACGTCGTACCTGCGAGTCCTGACCCCGAGGTTTTTGCACCTGCAGTCGTGAGTTTTTGTACCCGCAGTTGTACCCGCAGATTTTTGTTCGATCTTCGTAGTATCAAGTATTTAGGAGCCTGTGGCAGTCCGTCGGAGTCTATCTAAGTTGTTGAATTACTTGGTAGGACAATTTTGGGAAGCTGGCGTTCTACCGCTGAACTACTCCCGCTCAGGACATCCTGATTTTACCAGCCGAGGGAAACTGCGCAAGCGATGCACCTAGCGACAGCAAATATGGTTTACCAGGTGCGCTTCTGAGAGAAAACAGGAATGACTGCCGGACGTAGTAATTTGAAACTGGCGTCTCGAGGGGGTCAACGCTTAAGTCTCTTCCCACGTCCGGCCGGTCTGCAAGTGAAACGATGGTCACACAGGACTTCCGCGATCTGTGCAGAAATCTTTTTTTGTTACGAAAACAGAACAGAAGCCTAAGGCGAATACCTCACCCTCGAAAACTCCTGCTGCGATTGTAACGAGCGGGCGCGGGCATTTCTCACTGAAGCAGAGCCAAGCTCTTCAGCACCGATTGTTGTTTTGCGAGGAGCGAGCGTAGTCCGTGCCGCGCTAACGCGATCATGTTTTCTAGTTGTTTGTCGTCGAAAACCTGGTGTTCGGCAGTGGCT